>Ga0265780_10003362_pt1 | contig 21088 bp, 19 predicted proteins | sample P1T30metagenome_FD_192432 | JGI IMG/M metagenome (GOLD analysis project Ga0265780, IMG submission 192432) | Plant litter microbial communities from East Loma Ridge, Irvine, California - P1 T30 | ecosystem: Environmental > Terrestrial > Plant litter > Unclassified | place: USA: California...
CTCGCCGACGCCCGCAAAGACACCCATGATTTTTTTCATGCAGTTTTAGTCAACCTACGACCACATCCTGAAGCCGTACGCAACACCGATATGGCGACACCGCAAGAGTACACGTCTATGCCGTGAACTCCTCGCTCTACTTTACCGAGCAGCTCTGTTTACCGAGCAGCTCTGGCGCAGACACGCGTCCCAGTAAGTGATGCTGCGAAACTACCAAATGCGTGTACTGATGTGTCAGGCGGCGCGACGACTCCAAACACAACCACCCTCATCGAACAGCTCGCCGAAGCCCACAAAGTCCAGCGCGATCAGGAGCGCCGCATTGCCGAACTTCTTGAGGAAATGCAGAAGCAGGCTCACGACACTGAGCGGAGCAAGGCGCAACGCGTTGGCGATATACCCAAGGAGCTGGAGCAGTGTCGCAAGCGTGAAGATGAGGTACCACCTTCGGCTGGTCTGTTGTTTGACAGGAGCGTGGCATACCTCAGCGAGACTGTCGCATTGACGAACCCGTGTGGAAGGCCACCGATTTAGTGCCGCCTAGCAAGCTCGTCGCAGACGATGTCTTTTGGAATGCCGTGGCGAACGGTAGGGTTGCTGCTGAGCAATTTTTCGATGGGCAGCTATAGATATTGAGCACTTCAGACGCCAGTCAATTGGGAGTGAATGGGTTCAACATGGCAAGGCGAGATGGGGCGACGAGGATGATTAAGGCTTCTGAGAACTGTCGGCCAAATTGACGATGAGTGCAAAGAAATTTGTATGCCCTCAGCTCATCGCGAAAGATAGATGCCTGTCTCAATACGAAACAGGTCCCGAGGCGGTGAATGGATGCGAACCGAAAAACAAACGATACAATCACATTCAACCTCTGGAACAGCGTAGCAGTGATGTTTTTTGAACATCGCACTTAAGAGACTAATTCCTAACGCCCACTAGCTTCACAAAGCGCCGTAGGGTACTTTGAGTTCTATGATTGGACTTCTTTGGACAATACGAGAATGTTCTCATCAGAAGCCGTTTCTTTTATCAGCTGTCTCACATCGCATCCTGTTCTCACACAAACCAGATGTTCCGCAGCCTCACCATCACTTTCACTCTCAACACCACCTAAATTAGCTCCCGTCGGAGCGCCGATAAGCCGACACCTCTGCACGCACTCACAAAACCCTTTTTGCTCGCGATCACCACCTCGTTCTCTCACCACATTCTAAAGCTACGCGTGACCTTAAGGATCTCGACATGGCGACGCCACAAGACCACACGTCAATGCCTTGGGCTCTGCGCTCCACGGCTCCAAACAGCAGAGTTGCAGATACGCCATCCAGTAAGTAAACTCAGGGAGTCGTAAGCTTCATATACTGACCTGCAACAGGCGGCGCATCGACACCAACCATACCTACCGCATCAGCCTCCAGCTTTGACACGGCCGCCTTCATGAAGCAACTCAACGCAGCCCATGTCTCCCAGCGCGACCAGGAACGCCGCATCGCCGATCTTCACGAAGACTGTGAGCGACGTGTCCGTGAGGTCCTGCGCAACTGCGACCGGCGCGTCGGTGACCTTCGAAAGGACTTAGAGCAGTGTCAAAAGCGTGAGGCTGCGCTCAAGGATGTGTTCTTTCAGGAGTACTAGCGTGGGAGCGAGAAGATATTAGGAGAGGCGCGTCTTGAACAAGAAGAAAGAAGAGCTTAATGCAAAAATCGCAACGCTGAGGAAGGAGAGGAGGAAACTCGAGGACTGAGAGCTTAGGGCCGAGTCAGCTGGTATCGACGCAGGATCATCCATCGACGATATTGCGTCCTACTTCCTCCTCGGTCATCCATTTGCGTTAGGAGACCAAGACACTCCTCACTATAACGAAGGCACTCAGCAACAAGCGACAGGACCAACTACCGGCGACACCAACCCCTTCAAGTATGGCAAGACGAACCAGCTCAACTTCACAAAGTTAAATCCCGCTCGCAACACCTGGGACACCGTACCGACTATCGACGAGAGAGACAAGCGCGTCGTTCTGCTCCGTAGACACGACTACTACGCAGGCTGGCTCGACGCCATGCGTTCGCTAGATCATCAAAAGGCCATCAGCCTGGAGATCCAGAGCAAGAGCACTGATACTCGCGACCCTGTGCTTAACAGGTCTACGCGCTACCTTTACGATAGGAACGACCCAAAGAATCTGTTTAACGCTGGCATGAACGCAGGTCTCGTGTTCGCGCATTCCGCTCTCTGCAAGACCCATCATCTCCCACAGCACGACTTACGCCTCGATACCCGTCAGTGGGACCTATCTAACCTCAAGCCCTGCGCACGCGAAGACCAATTCGGCGAGTTTGCGTTCTGGTACGGTGTCGACTATGCGATGGACAAGATGAAGCGGCTCTTTCAGCTCAAGATCGAGCGCGGACTATGGGACACAGGGAGAGACGCGGCTCAGATTGCGCTGCTGCAAACAAGAGACGTTAAGCGTGGGTATGGGGTTGTTCCGGGACGACGGGGTGTGCCTGCTGATGTGCATACGTTGTACAGGAACACGTCGGAAACATGGGAGGGGATGCCTCGCCTGTAAAGAGCAATAGATGCGGATTTAGAGGTGTGAGAGTCTGGTTCTGGCTGAGATGAAAGGCTGTCAATGACACGCTTGCACCCTAGATAGAAAATGAACTCAGAAAACAGCAGTTTCGAACGATGATGTGACTTGACTACGTACGTGATGTAAACGCCTGAGCTGCGATATAGCATTGCCATCTACCCAAAGTCTTAACGTCTTCGTTTCCAGCCCGACACATCAGCGCCTAGCAACATTCCTTTCCTACTGACAGCCACACACTCACTTATTTCTACCGCAGCGATATCATCAAACACGAAGCCATTGCGAGAATACATGCTTCCTTCCCATCTCATCTCATCTCACAACGCCGACTCATCTCATCCCAAAAGAGCCTGGAGATACGCTGTTTAAAAAAGCAAGGAAAACAAAATGCTGTTTCGTAACCTGCGACCAACAGATTGAGAACGTAGCTTCCACATCTACGTATCAACTTCGGATACTAACTTCACTTTGCCATCATAACACTTAGAACAATTAGTTCCTCGTGACGCCTACACGAGCCGCACGACCCCACAATCAAACACCACAAAGATCCCTGACAACAAGCACGCCAATACATTTGTCTGCACATACCGCTGACGAAACACCCTCACTTCTCCTCCCCACCCTCATCCTCAAACTCCACCAGCGCCGTCCCCGCCTTACACAAATCCCCCTTCCCATGCACAATCCTCTTCACCTTCCCGTCACTCGGACTCCGAATCACAGTTTCCATCTTCATGCTCTCAATGACCACCAGCGGCTGATCTTTCTTGACTTCCTGGCCCTCCTCGACCTCTACGCGCAGGACTTTACACGGCATGGGTGCTAATACGCTATTGGTAACGTCCTTGACGCCGAGCGCTTTCTTGGTCCATTCGGGCATGGCGAGTTGGAGGCGGTATTGGCGGCCTTGCTGGAATAATGTGATGCGGTCTTCGTCCCGGATGAATGTTGTGGCCAGGCGTGTGTGCGGGAAGAATGTTGTTAGGGTGTTGCTGGAGGGAGTGAAGGTGGATGTTACGTTGGAGTATGTCGTGTCTGCGGTGCTAACATCAAACTGCGCTGGCGCGACTTGTCGAATCGTGACGGGAGTGGCTTTCGACTCGCCTTTGCCATCCGCTGGTATCTCCACCAAGTCAAACCGTCGTTCCTGGAACCCTGTGCCGGATCCAAAGCCCACCGACGTAACGGGGGCGCTGGAGGAGATTAGCTGCAGCGCAAGACCGAGTGCAGCCTGGGCGTAGACTTCCGGGGCTGGAGGTTGTAGACCGAAGAGCTCGGCGTGGTGTTTCTGGATATACCCTGTCTCGACATCGCCTGCAATGAAGTCCGGGCTCACGCACATGCGCTTGATAAACTCGATATTTGTGATCGGCCCTGCGACTTCGTATTCTTCGAGAGCGGCGCGGAGTTTCTGGATGGCGGCTTCGCGGGTAGGGCCTTGGACAATGAGTTTGGAGATCATGGGGTCGTAGTGCGAAGAGACTTCGTCGCCGGCGATGAAGCCCGAGTCGATGCGTACGGTGGGTGTGGGGCTAGGTGTACGCAGATGTAAGAGCAGGCCGGAGTCCGGGATGAAATTCATGTCTGGGTTTTCGGCGTAGATGCGTGCTTCGATGGCGTGGCCGCGTTCGCTGATGCGTTGCTCGATTTCTTGCTGTGTCAATGGGAGTTTGCCGCCCTCGGCGACAATGAGTTGCCAGCGGACGAGGTCTTCGCCGGTGACCATTTCTGTGACGGGGTGCTCGACTTGCAGGCGCGTATTCATTTCCATGAAAAAGAATTCGCCCGTGTCGTTGTCGAATATGAACTCGACCGTACCGGCACCTTCGTAGCCTACTGCGAGGGCTGCTTGACGTGCTTTCTCCCAGATGTCTTGTCGGATGTCTTCTTTTAGATGTGGTGCTGGTGATTCTTCCAGAATCTTTTGATGTCTTCGCTGAATGCTGCAGTCACGCTCGCCGAGTGCTACACAGTTGCCATGCTTGTCCGCAAAGACCTGGACCTCGATGTGTCGTGGCGTGGTGATGTACTTCTCCACCAACATAACTTCGTCGCCGAAAGAGTTGCGTGCTTCTGACTTGGCGGAATCGAGCTGACTGAAGAACTCTTGCTCGGTGTTGACGATTCGCATGCCCTTTCCACCGCCTCCTTTGACTGCTTTTAGGAGGACTGGATAGCCAATGTTTGCTGCTTCCTTCTTGAGATACTCAGGATCCTGTTCAGAGCCGTGGTAGCCAGGTATGCATGGTACGCCGGCTTTGGTCATGATGTTCTTCGATTCACTGCCGACAGTTTCTTAGCAGGAGTTATAGTACTGAGTGAAAGCCCTACCTCTTGCTTCCCATGGACTCAATGGCCTGCCATGGTGGGCCAATGAAGGTCAAGCCAGCTTCTGTACATTTCCTTGCGAATACGGGATTCTCGCTCAGCTGGCAAGCAGTTAGCCTTCATCCGACATGTTTGCTGTATGCTACGCACAAAGCCATATCCTGGATGTATGCCTTGACATCCTTGCTCCTTTGCGATCTGTATTATCCTGTCTCCGTCGAGGTATGCGGATGGGTCACCGAGGTTTACGGCGTATGGGGAGCTTAGGGCATGCTGTGATCGTGCATCTGGGTCGGTGTAGAGGGTGGTAGTTCTGATGCCGTACTCTGAGGCGGTTCGGCCAACACGTCTGATCTATTGTCAGCCGGGATCTTCACAGAGTACCCCCTGCAGCTCACAGTGCGATTTCTCCACGGTTTGCGATCAGCACGGATGTAAGAGACTTGGTTGTTTGCGTTGCGGTAGAGTTGTAGCGGATGCCATTGCTGGCACGGAGCTGGCGCGAGAGACGACTGGACTGTTGGAAGGCACGCATGGTCACAGTGAAGAATTAGAGGACAAACAGAATGGTCTGACAGGTGCAAAACTACATTTGTTTGTGGGGTGTGAAAGTCTGGGGTAGAGGTGCCTCGGCGGCATTAAGCCGTGGAAAGCCGCAAGGCAGGCACGTCATGCCATTGGCCGGGTCGTTTGGGAATGCGCAGACGTGTTTACGGGAGCAAACATGGTCGAGTCGTTGCACGTGTTAGCGACGTGGTCCATAGAGCTTGTGCAGGGCCTCACTTAATGACGACTTGCGGAACTGAGTTAATGGTGCGACAACGTACACAGCTTCATTTTCACGATTTCTGGGCGTGAGAGTGAGAGTGAGAGAGCACCAGCATTCCGCGCCAGCAGGCATCACATACACACGCGTGCGGATAGACTCTCCTCCACAACACCACAACGAGCATCGCACCCTGTCGACATCGGCGCATATACACCGATAACGTCAGCATCCTCGTGACTGGGTGCACGTCGCATTGGCCAATAGACCCTGTGCCGCACAAGCTCGCGCCTGCTCCTCGACTTCACCCGGCATCCAACCCCCCTCCGATCACGCATGCGCAGCGTCCCAACGACCCTTCGCCCAGCATGAGCGACTATGGCGACGATTACTCCGACTACGGCGATGAGTGGATGTACGTCGAGGATGAGTACATGGCCGCGGACGACCTCGCAGAACACGCCGTCGCATCACCGCCACCTACCACGTACGGCGACGATGCAGACGTTGCGGAATGGGATCGCTTCGACTACTACCTCGATATTGAATACGCGTCAGACGGCTACGATGATGGCGCATTTGTACCACACGACGTGAAGGGTGCCAAGACTGGCGAGAAGCGGAAGCGGATGGTCAAGAGCAATCACAGCAAAAAGAGGCGGAAGACGGCAGAGGACGCGCCCACATCTGCTGTTGCGGTGCATTCGCCTGTTGTTTGGCGCTCACAGGGCGATCGAGCGCCAAAGCAGAGGATGTTGGGCCGTAATGTCAAGTCATACGCTCTTCTAAGTGACTGGCGTGAGAAGCTGGCAGATACACCACAGTGGGCCCGTGCATCGCCGCCAAATTCGCCAAATGCACAGCTGGAGAATGAAGCAGGGATCTCCGAGCTTCTCCCACCTACCGCGAAGCTCTTCGATGAGGAAGACTTGGCCGATGGCGAGGAGATGATGGAAGACGAAGACGAGAATGAAGACGGAACACTGAGTATCAGTCAAGAAGCTCTGATGGCTGCGTTACAGAAACAGCTCTCGGTTGCTGGGGGTCCGCTTAGCGGCATGGATCCTCAGCAGCTGTTGCAGTTTGCGATGCGCATGGCGACGGACAAAGATGCTGGAGACGACATTGCAGGCGAGATGGCAGACGCGATGCTGGAGGGTGATGAGGAGGAAGAAGATGGTGAAAACACAGAGGAGAACCTGCTATCATGGGTCGCGAAGCAACGCAACGCAAACAACGACACTTCAGCTACCGAGCCACAGTCTCCGGAAGCTGCCCGTGACAGCAAGCGACCGCCTACACCACCGTCCTCAGAGGCCAACCGCAGTGTCAAGGCAGGAGTAGAGACCAAGACCAGCGAAGGGAAGTCAAAGGTCTGGACGGCGAAGGAAACTCGTCCTGCGGCTGCGTCTCTGAAGAGAAAGGCAGATGAGGACGTCGAGGCTGAGAGTACAACAAAGACTACGAAGAAGAGGGCGACAAGATCATTCGATGCGCCCACTGCGTCAAGCCAAGCCAGGAGCACCACCACACGAACGACCAGGGCCACACGCTCGAAGCGTTAAGCAACGTAAATACTTGAGAGTCTGCAGCATAGTGTAGGAGTTGGACGGTGGCCATGGACTGGATAATACCGCTCCATGCTTGGACTCTGACTTCAGACTACTTGGACATGCGGAAACAAGAGGAGGTCATCGCGACGAGCGCAGTGAAACTTTGTGCGAGAAAAGACACACTACTGTCTCCACAGCCTTCGAGAGGTCTCGAAACAGGTACCGAATACCATACATTCACAGCGCGTGTACACTATTTCTCCCGTACGAGACAGACCAAATACAATGTCTCATCCCAGCCCACCATTGTGCCCTCACACCCAACTACGTGAAATTAATTCACGGTGAAAGTCTCACATATCATCCTGCACCACATAAGTACCCTTACCATTCTTACCTCTCTTATCTCCTCATCCGCTCACACATCTCGCAGCGCACCCACAACCTTGTTAGCTTCCAACACTTTGAAGCTCACAAGCCCTCACACACCCACAAGCTCTCACACGCTCACAAGCATGTCTTACCCCAAGTATCACACCTCGCACCATTCTCCAATTTCGGAGAAGCACTTCGACGACGTGGAGCTCGGCCCGCCAGCTCCACCTCCCCCAGCCGCCCCAGCTAAGCGCAGCATCTTCTCGCGCCCTGTTGTTCGGGCTGTGCTTATCCTCTTGGGTGTTTGTCTGGCTACTGCGGTCATCGCGGGTGTGTCGGTAAAGCTAGCGCATCGTGATGGCCCTGTTGTTCACGGTGCTGACATCAAGGCGAAAGTCATGGGCAACGGTACGCACATGCCCAATTGCACCAACGCAACCCACACTCCCGCGCACGACAAGCGCTTCATCTGGCCGCCCGGCCTTCCCACGCGCATCTCCAACAAGCCCGCGCCCAAAGCCATACCAACGCCTACACCTCAAGGCTTCGTCCAATTCGCTGACGATCCCAAGTCCCCAACTATACCAGCACCTGCTCCTCCGCCAGAGGACCACATGCAATTCGGCAAACCCAAGGCTCCACCCGCACCTACGCCCAATGTCGTTGATCCCGAGGCGCAAGAGGAATTCGACCGCCGACCTACTTACGTCGATGGGCCATTCGCACGGCCGCATATTCCTCGTCGCCATGTTAAGGACTTGGGTAATGCTACGGTCTCGGGGGTGCCTGTTGCGACGGGTCGCCCGTTTGATATGACCGCGGGACACTCGTACTTCAATCACACGGTGCGTTTTAACCACACCCACGCCAACCACACCAACGCCAACCACACCCGTGGAAACATCACCAGCCATGGAAACTCCACCAGCCATGGAAACTCCACCAGCCATGGCAATTTCACCAGCCATGGAAACTTCACCAGCCACGGCAACTTCACCAAGCCATCCCTCAACCTCTCGTCCGCAGCGCTGGATGATGTCAAGACCGCAAATCAAGCACAGAACGGCCCTATTGGGGCTAATTCAGATCTTGTGGGTGGTCTCATTGCGGGTGGAGTTGTGCTGTTTTTTATCGTGGTTTGGATTGGCGCGTGTTGTGCAAAATAGAGGGATGGTGGGGATGTGGGGTGCGCGGACTGGTAGCTGAGTAGATGGCACGCTGGGACGCTTCAATGGTCTTGTGTAATATGATAGAGATGAAATTGAAATTGTACGGAATTGAACATTCTAAGCATGATGTGTGAAGATGTGATGTGGTGTGAAGTGGGACGAAAGAGACAATGAGATATTGAAGAAGGTGAAATTGCGTTAGTTTAGCTTGGGCGCACCAGGTGCCGCAAGAACTCGTGATCGATAAGACCTGCAAAATCCACCAACGAAGGCCAAAGCCTGTAATCTAAACTAGTAGCCTTTCTATCTCCAATAGCAGTAAAGTACAGTAAACAGTAAAGTACAGTAAACAGTAAGAAAGCTGTATATAACATACTAAGGATAGCCAGGCTCTACTTTCTAACGTACTCGTAGTACTTGGTGGTAGTAGAGCTACGCTGAGGTAATCGATCACGAATTCTCGCGGAGCCTGGTGGGTGTGAAAGCCGCGAGGAAGAGTTCGAGTAGTATACTTGATCTGGAAGTAATCCGTTCTCCTTACTGCAGTCTAGAACATACGAGCGAATATACTGGGCTCTCTGTTAGATCAAAGTAACGCATGATGGCTGCAGTAGTATTTCATCAAGTAGATCAGCGCGTGATGAGTCGACAGCGGACTCCTTGGACATATTCCATCGTTCGCTCGTGTACTCCAACCTGCAGTAAGAGGAGTTTTGTTATACCTGTGCCTTTGCAGGGAGCGAGACGTTTACTTAAAGACGTGCGAGGAAGACTTCTTAAGAGTACAAGATACTACCGGCCACTCCCCTCCTTCAACAATCAAGTTCGTGGAGAAAACAAGCCACTACCGTTGTCCGCCACACCAACGCCAGACCACAAGCATGACGTTCCAGATCCCAGCCGAGGCAAGAAATCGCCGAAGAACACAAATCGATTCTTGGGCACGCTACTTATGACGATCGACATGAGTTTCTGACGAATGTGGACGTCTGGAGATCAACACATCCGCCCGCTAGAATGGATTGCGGAGTCGCCATCAACGCCAGCGCGTCGATCACTGTACATCACTCCTGTTCCAAGATCTAGCACTCCCACGAAAGACGGGAGATCTAACTATCGTGGGTATCATGGGGACAGTCCGCGCTGTGTGGACTTGTCATCTCGATTTGGCGGATTGTTATTGGGTTGGTGAAATAGCATGGCCTACTCCTGCTTTCTACACTTCTAGTTGTGAGACGCTGTTCAATCTTCCATTCATTGTCCATATTCATAATTCATCAATCTTGAACAATATGCGTTCTTCATTCGTTGTTGCGCTAGCGACTGCCGGCATCGCTGCTGCTGAGGGCCTCTTGGGATTGCCGCGCGAGACTGCGGAGATGCTTTCGTCGTTGAAGCCAGCTGCGGATAACGACCCTCGCTTTACGAACTTCAAAGCTGCAGGATCTGGCGATGGTATGCTCTACCATAGTCTCCTCTTGACACACACTGACCACATCGAACAGTTCGATCACCATGCCCGGGCCTGAACGGCAAGTCAACTCGCCACACATCAACCCCTTCAAACTAACATCCCCTCAGCCCTCGCAAACCACGGCTTCATCCACCACGACGGCCGCAACATGACGATCCCCCACCTCATCAAAGGTCTCGGCGAAGGCCTCAACATGGGTCCAGACTTCACCGTCGCCATCGGCGGCGCTGGCCTCCTCTCCTCTCCCAATCCCCTCGGCGGCTCCTTCGACCTCGACGACCTCTCGCAGCACAACTTCCCCATCGAGCATGACGCCTCCATCTCCCGCCAGGACGCCGCGCTCGCGAACCCACAGCCCTTCTACGACCCCAACTGGCAGCAGTGGATCCGCTTCTTCAACGGCAGGCAGAAGACAGATATCCCTACGACGGCCAAGGCCAAGAACGCGAGGTATCAGGACAGTAAGGCGAAGAATCCGCAGTTCACATATGGGCTCAGGGAGTTCATTTTCAGCACGGGCGAGAATGCACTCGCGCTACAGTCCATGTCTGATCCGTCGTCGGGCGTCGCGGAGGTCAAGTATGTGAGGAGTTTGTTTGAGCAGGAGAAGCTGCCGTATGAGCTGGGCTGGAGGCCGAGCAAGATGCCGATTACGCTGCCTAGCATTGGCAATATGGTGTTCGAGTTGTTTGTGGCGAGCCCGGAGCCGTTTGCGGAGGGCGCGAGGATCTTTGCGTAAGTATCGCGTTTGAGGTCGATATTGAGGGGTGTTGCTAATTGTTGTTAGGGACTCGTATAAGGATGCTTTGATGGCTGTTGTTGGTGGCTCGGAGATCTTGGGTAATCTGACCCAGGGCATTAGCCAGGCTATTGGGTTGTGATCTGGTCGAGCTCACCTGCTCAAACGCTACTCGTATGAATAGCTTGTATATATTGTGTCAATCTTCAGCACACATCGAATGCCAAAGTTCGTGACTCACAAGTTACGACTACCTTTGTATTGCCTGTCGTGAGCTATAATTGAAAGCGACAAACACCCACGAAATGTTGCAAGGACATGAGGTGAAGGAAATCAAGAGTGCTCGCGGCCAACATACTACTGCTATTACATCCTCATCGCTTCTGAATTATTTGTTGAAGGTGACGAGTAACATGCTAGGTGGTCGGATTTGCTGTGTCAATACCTCCCGTGTCCGTGGTGACGAAATGTCATAACGGCAAACGTCTACAGAATATCGTCAGGCTTCACGACCACCCAGTTCTTGTCTGCGGTGACCTCCCTTCCATTTTCTGCCTGGCCCTTCGCGTTATCGACTTGCTCTTGCAGGATGCGCTGATAGTAGGCTTCCCTTCGGTTGATCCACAAATGAATACCTCCCTTGCTGACATCGACGCCGTGAAAGAGCATGTACGAATCGCTACCAGGAGTGTCACCCGCAGCCAAAATTGGACGCTTCCACTGGTCAATGTAGGTCAGAATGGCAGCCCATTTCCCCGCAAACCAAGTTGCAGGAGTGAAGAGGTAGGGTCCGACCACGAGGTCGAGATTGGCTTCCTGGTCATATGTGCCCTCTTCGATCTGTATCCGTGCATTCGTGAGCGCTCCAGAAGTGACGTTTTTGAGCATGGTCGTAACACCGATGACGTTTTGCGGAGGTACGTTGTATCCATATTTAGGATCGCTAGCCACCATGCGCACAAGCTCTTCGTGCGCAGCGCTGATTACGTAGACGGCTATACCGTGGTCCATGAGGGCGTTATAGAGTTCAGCTTGTCCTCTGAACACTTGCGGCGGGCTGACTGTACTCGATGTGACTTCGTCGCCGTCCCAGTACTTGACGGGAATCGTTGTGTTCAGTGCCATCAGCTCGTCCACGTAGCATTTGAGATCTCGAAGCGTGAATCCTGACCAAATTTGAGCAGCCCATGGATAGCAAACGAAGTCGTTGACTTCGCATAGTCGATTGTAGTAGCTGTATAGACTCTCGGTGAAGTTTGCCGTGTCCTTGAAGTCAATCAATTTGAGCGTAGGATCCAGGGTCTCGCGTGTGAGAATGCCGCGGTTCTCAAGGAAGGGCAAGAGAGACTCTTCTAGGTCGTAGCGGTAGCTTGTATTGTCCATATCAAATACCTGTCAATAGTAAGCATGGTCAAATGATGAAAGCAGGTAATCATACAGCGTAATTGCTCTGATTCGCGTTCTTTACGATCATGGCGCTGAGTTCTTTTGCTGCTTCGGCAGGCCAGTGCTTCAGTTGAACAGTAGGATCCGTACGAGCGATGTTAACGGCATCCGCGAGCTGTGACCCATGGCTGGCGAGAAGCCAGATGCCTGTGACTGTCGATAGCCGTAAATACATCATGTACTGTTTTCGCAAGGAGGCGCAGCTCAGAGGTGTATATTACGGAAAGAGTGATGAGGGAACTGCTGCGAAAAACGAAACAGGTAAAGTGTTTATAGGTGGTCGATGATTGAAGGCACTGGCCGTGAAGCCCCATAAATGCGCCGAATTCCATCTTGGACGGCAGAGCCCGCAGATGGTCACCTCCCACGTCACACTGCAGAAGGCAGGAGCTCGCGTGCGCCTACTGTTTACACATTCCACTACATAGCTGAGATTCGAGATCAATGAGTAATGGACCGGCTGGCGATATCACCTCAACAATGTTCTCTCCAGCTGTGCAGCGTGTCGCAAGAGTTCCTCGGGTCACGGCAAGTTGATCGGCCCGATCTCTCGTTCTAATTACACGGCGTGGTCTTTTACTCGACATTCGACGGAGTTTTAATAAAGCGCAGACCCAGGGAGTCGAAAGAAGTTCAGGTTGCTGTTGTGTAGGTAGACACTTGGCAGACAGAGTTTCACAATTCTAGGCTGATTAGTCACTCGTCGTCCCGGCTGACCTCGGCGTCCAAAGAGAGAGCAACGCGACTCGGCAACCACAATGCCCGGAGCCTTGCCAAAGCAGAAGGGCTCCTTGTACAAAGCTTTGTACGAAGCAGAAGCATGACGAAGGTACCACTAGAAAGTGATGCTAAGCTCGGACTTTACGACCGGCGATTTGACATCACCATTACCAAGCAGTTGCTGCAATACGTACCACATAGGTGTCCCCTCATATGACCCCTCATTGATACGCAGAGCTGTTATTAATGTCACTATTGCGCCCTCTCAGACACTTGCAGCTCTCGCCACAGCTTAAACTCACTTCTCGAAGCTTCAAACAAGCTCCCAGCCTACGGTACACCGTACACTTTCACACATCGAGGCCTCTTTTCGACATGTCTAGCGACGAGCGACCAACAGGCTTGAAGTCCAATAAAGGAATTGAGCTCCTTACATTCGGCACGCCAAATGGCTGGAAAGCTTCAATCATCCTCGAGGAGCTGAAGGAAGCATACGGCAAGGACTACACATTTCAGAGCATCAACATCGGGCAAAACATTCAGAAGGAGGAGTGGTTCACTAAGCTCTGTCCTAATGGCCGCATTCCTGTCATCGTAGACCACGATAAGGGTGGCTTTGCTGTCATGGAGGGTCTTTGTGAGTGCTCTTCAGCTCAATTACAGCATGCTCATTCAAGCTGACTACTCTGAAGCTATCCTCACCTACCTGACGCGCCACTATGACCCCGAGCACAAGTTCAGCTTCACCGACCCTCTCGACGAGTCTCGAGCCGAACAATGGATGGCATGGCAACATGGAGGGCTTGGGCCGATGCAGGGACAGGCCAACCACTTCAATCGCTTCGCAAAGGAGCGTATCGCGTACGGCATGCAACGATACACTGGCGAGACGGAGCGTCTCGTCGGTATCCTCGACTCGCGCCTGAAGGGCCAAGATTACCTCGTCGGCAACAAGTACAGCATCGCAGACATTGCAAGCTTTGGCTGGATCCACATGCTTCGGTTCTCGGGTGTCAACCTAGACGACTTCCCAAATCTGAAGGCCTGGTGGGAGCGCATCAATGCGCGACCAGCCGTGCAGAAGGGCCTGAGCGTGCCAACGAAGCCAGGTATTCCGGACAACGATGGTTATTTGCAGAAGATCAAGGATGACCAGGAGTTCGCGCAAAAGGAGAAGACATTGGCCGAGCAGATCAAGAAGGCCAAGGAGCAGTACGGTTACAAGTACTCGTCGCCGTAATCGCGTCTTAGGCGCTCGAATGGGAGTGACCGAACTGGCATTGCGACATTGTGCCAGTGTCGCAAAGGTATGAATAGAACAATGAAAGATGAATATTCACACACCACTCAAGACCCTGTGACTAACAGAGTCTTCAAACCTCCGTGCTGGCAACGATGCATTGTGTCGATCCAAACAGACACACATCACGCATGTCCCTGTGACCAGCAGAGCCTCCAAACCTCAAGCCAGACTCCAAAGGCTGGCGACTACTGTCCTCAAAGTTCAAGAGTATCTTACGATGAGACATCCCCAGAACACATACCACGGTGAAGCTTGTCTCGTCGGCGCGTTTCGCGGTGAAGCACCATCAGCCAATCAACGCACCACGGACGGACCCGCGCCAACATAGCGCCAACGACGTCAGCGAACAGATCACATTCTCCAGGGTCTCGTGGCTACACCCTCTTTTCCTACGGGCGCCAACGATTATGACATTCATGAAGTGACTCAGGCAAGTTGCTGTTATAAGACGTGTCAGCACACGGTGGTGACCTGTGCAGTGCGAAACTCCCTCTTCATCTTTCCTACTGCGACTTTGACAGTCCGGGAGACGTTATCTTCCATTCTTGTGCAGCGCGCTATCCCTTTAAGTTGCCCACCGCCGAACAGGATTCCTTGCGCCCACCTTTCGTCGATCATTGTACACTTTCGCGCACGAGGCTATACCCCTGCTGGTCGCAACTTACCCAGATCCCACGAGCAGTAACGTCATAGCCCAACATTGTTAATTAACCCTTACTACCACACCAACGCCGCCCAACGACATTGTGCAACACCCAGCTTTACCAACGTGAACTCACAGCGTTATTGTTAAAGCCAGTGTCTATCACTAACGAAGCGCACTTTCTCCCACTTAAGCGCGCATACACTCAAACTCTCACCTCAACCCTACAAAGCTCTCAACTTACCAACGTAAGTTCATCCTCACACACGAACGCACAAAGCAAAACCAAAAGGCTCACGATGTACACAGTTTTGACCATGGCGGCTGGACTCTTTAGGAATAGGAGCCTTCGAGGCGAGAAAGCCACTGGCGCAACCACCTTCTGGTCGCACTTCTCCGTCGGCGCCGCGATACGCATCTTCATCCGCCTCTGTCAGTTCTTCCTGGGCATCGCCGTCATTGGCATCTACGCACAAGACCTCAACAACGCTCGCAAGCGCAGCAAATACGTGGACAGCAAGTGGGTATGGGCCGTCGTCTGCGGCACCCTTAGCGCTATCACGTCGGCCATCTTCATGTCGCCCATCAAGTCGTGGTTCTTCTTTGCGGCTGACGCCTTCCTCTTCATTTGCTACCTGGTCGCATTCGGCATCTTTGGCAAGATGTTCATTCCAGAGAACCCAGAGGGCAATTCAGGCATAGTGCGCATGAAGAATGCCGTCTGGGTTCTTCTGACCAACATGCTCCTCTGGCTCATTACGGCTTGCTACGGCGCTGTGGTGTTCTGGAAGTCTCGCAAGGCTAGTACTAGCTTCACGGGCCGTGGCACCCAGCACGTCTAAACTCTTTCCTTGTCCTTCCGTCTCCACATACTTGAGTCGGCGTTGTGCTGACTCTAGTGTGTTGCAGACGGTTGTTCTGGAAGTTGAGGTCGAAATTGGAAAGTGGAAGATTGGTAGAGGGCGGCGCGAGAACACGGCAAAAGACAACCCTCAGCGAGCCCCTTCGCCGACTCCCACGAAGTCCACTGCTCCGTCCACTGCTCCGTCAATTTCATATCTTCCTCGTCACCCGTCGCCAACGAAGCTCGTGGGCACTACACCTCAAGAGGCTCTGCTACAGAATGTTCAGATGACGGACTGTACACAACTTTGGCCCTCTCGAGCTCAGAGTCATCGTTCGGCCTCGGCTCCCCTTCCACCCCAGCGTTGATATACGGCTGATGGCCATTGTATTCAGCGGTCATGCACTGTTTTTCTTGCGCCTCTTTACGCACAGCACACGATACCCATCTACTTGCCCGTCTTGGCTACTTGAGCTTTGCGCACCGCGTTGTTTGTCACGAATACCCATGTCTAGCTTACCTATGCATATCGAACGAATGTATTATTTGAAAACATACCCCACTTTGAGTGAGGTTCAGTGCTGTCCTGCCAATTGTGATTATGGGAGGTTGACTATGAGGTGCCAGTGAGCATGTTTGCGGGTCCGCACGTGCATCAGTTCTTTCGAGCAATCAATGTTACATCAAAGCCAAAGTCTTTGTCACTCACTGCAAGGCCTTGTTTACCCGCATGCAGACAAAGAGATGAAGTTAGCCTAGCGCGTGTAGCACATTATAGTGCATACACGGCTGCATTAGCTTCCAACGTCGTGTTCATGCGGTGCTCGAACGTCCTCGTGGCAGCATCTCACGTTGTCCACTGGCGGACTGAGATTAAGCTTTGCAACAACGCGCTTGGTGGTGAATGAAGGTTTTTGAAATCGATGTCTGTAGGGACTTTTCACACGCGTTATGTGGTGGGGGCTGGAAACAATGGGCGTTGCTAGCGCACAACTGCCGCTGAACAAAAGGGGTAATTGCATGCAAGGGAGTCCGATGTCGCCATGTTGCATGGAGGGGTCGAAGAGCAGCATTGATACGAAGAATGTGAATAGCCAGTGATAGAATTTTAGAGGCAAGATGGGAGAGTCATAGGCTCGGTGAGGCGGCGTGAGCAACAGGAGGTACATATCACAGTCACGGCACTGCGGAAAATAATTGTGTGATGTTGATTGTTATTTGTAGGTATCTCGTTGATGTCCATATCTCATGGTATTATCGTGAACCCGGCTGCAGTCGCACTGCTCGCAGCCCCCATCGTGAAAGAAGTTGTCGATCTGAACCTGGTGGTTTGTTACTCCTGGCACTCGCTCGACTAGGGGAAGAGCGACGTACCAAAGAAGGGAAGTCGACGCATCAGTCAAGCATCAGGCTTAGACGGAGCGCTGAAGGTAAGAAGTCAGTATTTGTCTCAGAACGGGAGATTTTGACGGTATCTGACCTTGTTCGCCTCAGCTGAAGCGTTGTGCTTGCTCTCATCGGCTTTGTTGCCCATGGCATCTGCGGCACCGGAGATGCGGTCGGTGATGCTGTCCTGGCCGGCGACGTTGCCCTTGGCCTTCTCCTATAGAGTAAATGAACGATGTCAGTGCTTGTCTCATCGGAAATTTTTGACGTATCTCACCTTGTTGGCCTCCTTCTGAGCCTCGGCGGAGGTACCTTGGATGGACTCGGAGACGTAGTTGGCGGCGTTCTTGGCCGAATCGACGACCTGGCCGACGATGCCCTGGTTAGGTCCTCCAGCGTTGGGTGCAGACATTTTTGTTGTGTGGTTGGTGTTTGGGGTTGGTTTGGTTTGAAAAGTGATTATTGAAGTAGAGTTGATGGGAGTGGATGAAGAAGAGAAATAGGAGCCAGGTCAGTTTATAAGAGGAGGGGCAGCTACCACAAACAAGCGCTAAGAAGCTATGACGTAGTCAAGTAAACAGTGAGAGAGGCGGAGTGAGAGAGGCACGCCTTGCCAAACGCAGCTCTAGGCTGTTTGTACAAGGTCACATGCATTCTCCAGAAACTCGTGGACGCACCAATCTGCAAGGGCGGATGTGACATCACCAAAAGATCGACGATTAACATGGGAATCGTGTCTTTGTCGATTGCAAGTCTATTCCCAATGCACAAGCTGAGGGTCTAGAATGTTGCCCCGCCATGCCCCTCCAACGCAAGCGGCTACGTCATCGCTCAATGCGAATACCGGAAGAGCTCCTCAAGCGACCACACCCGCAACAGAAACAGGGAAAAGCAGTACGTAGAATGATCTCGATGTGGATGGTTCTCGCGTCTTGAAAGTCATGCGGATGCGCTTCATCCCGGACCCGACAGTAGGCGCCTTTCCGCAGCCACATGTTCTCGTGGGCTGAGGTCGGCCGCCCACCGGAATGTGAGCGATTTTCAGGGCTCATGGCGATCAGGTCCCGCTCTCATGTAAAAAAGCTGCTGCCTGCCTGCTTCAAGATTTTGAAAAGGACAGATTGGCAAATTTCAATTGATGAAGTGTCGATCCTGCAAACGTAATCCGTGCCGTGTCTGCTCATCCTCGACGTCACCTCGGATTTACATCCACTCGGTGGAGTTTGCTAGGTGGCAGAGAACATATCTTGGTTCCCCTGTGTGCGGCATCTCCTTCTCTAATTGCTCCTTTGCTCCCGTGCGTTCTACATATACATGCTATCCCAGGCCTGCATCCATGAGACGACTCGTCACACCTACAGCATCCCGTTTTTCGTTAGCTACGAGCTCGGTTTATGCGTAACTACGAAGTACCTAGGAGAAAGTACCGGCGAAGGGGTTTGAGTTACTGTTAAAGACTTCTGCGTCGTCGACTTTTCCGTGATCAGTGCCATGTTCGCTCCTAGCAAGAGGGCATCATCTTATTCGCATCGTTTCAATTCCCAATGTCATTGGTTTTGCAGGCCTTTCACCATATCGATATCATTCTGTTCTTCCTTAAGCCTGGCTGAGCCAATCATTGTCCATATGGAGCCACTGTCTTCTCATGCCCAGCGTGAATCAATCCCGACCCATTCGACGTTCACCAATTCTGGCTATATACACGCAGTATCCCTTGCTGCCACAGCTGTCATGACACATCCGCCCGATGTATACGCCTAGCCAGACATGCCGCACCAAATCGTAGGAATCGTCCTCCGTCAAATACAGCCCAATAAGGGCTGGTGCTCGAATCGCATCCTGGCCAAGGCTGTACCTGAAGCTCCTTGCGCTGACATTCGGACGGTTCCAAAGGCTGACCTGTCGCCTGGGTGGGGTTGCCTCAGCACGTTCATGGTCGTCGCTGGAGACGTTTGTGCGAGAGGTACCGGGCCGAGTGCGCGCACCTGCGCGGGTGCTGCCACTCCGAGGGTCAATGCGGAAAGAGGGTGCACGGTTACGTGTAGAGCTGCGGGTGTTGAGAGGGGTATAGTTTTCATCGCTATCGATCTCAATGCCGTCCTCGACAGACATACCCGTATGTACGGTCTGACGAGGGCGCGCTGCTCGCGCACTCGATGATGGCACGGGGGCGTCTTGATTCTCGTCCTCACTGTCGTCGATGGGTATGCTGTCTTCAGACGACGTACCGAACATGTGACCTCGGCGGCGTTGGCTGCGTGGCTTGGGCGACCCATCGTATGTCTTGGCCGCGTTGCGCTTGCGCTTGCGATCACGCCTGCCGCTGTTCCCGTCGTCCTCGTCTGGCATAGACTCGAAGAATTGGCGACGAGTATCAATGGTGCGCGAGCTGGAGCTGCCGTATGGCGCGTTCCGGGTGAAGGAGGCATTGGTTTCGGTGTAGAAGCCTGAAAAATTGTCGTGATCCGAGGCAATGTCGTTACCGTACGTCGGACCATCGTCGCCCATGTCCTCGAACTCGTATGGCTCTTGCATCGATCTAGTGCCGCGGGCACGAGTGCCTCCAAACGCGAATCCTGTGAGTGAGTTATCAGAATGTGCCCGAGAGGACAATGAATACAATGAAGTCGAACCTTCGGAACCGTCTGGTGTGCTGTACCCATTACGAGGTAAGCATTCGAACGTGGATCCTGCTGCGTGGTCAGTGCGTAATGAAAGGACAGGACCATGAGTAGCTCGGACCTTGCGAAGCTCCACCGGCGGAGCCGTTGCGAGGCGTCTCAGTGGGAGTGAAGGCGGATCTTACAAGACTATCAGAAGGAGTACAAGAAATGTGGAAGGCCTCTGGGGCTCATACCTCGTGGACCTTCAGTTGCGCTACCATTGCCAGGCGGCGCGCTCGACTGGTTGCTTGTATTCAAGCTTGATCTTGACATGCTGTACGGCGTCCTGGTTCGATCTAAATCCGGAGGCACTTGTGGGGCAGCTGGGTCAGAGGGAACGGCTGGTGCAGCACCACCGGTGCCACTCTGGTGGTGAGAGGAGGACTGTTGTGGTGGCACCACTGGTGGCTGCGGAGGTGGCGCGGCAGCTGCAGCGGGAGGAGGGAAACGAGCGAGGAACGACGATAGCGGTGTCAACAGAGTGACTCCGTTTGCAACATGCCGGGTGGAGTTCCAACCGGCTTGACCACGGTTGTTGATGGAGTTGACGACGGTCTGCTCAAGAATGGCATCCCGACACTCTCCGAGCGTGGCGACCAATTCGTTCAGATGTGCGATGCTTGTTCTGTTTGGTACTCCCCCGAGGTGTAGGAGACGATCCGGGTGCGTTCGTAGATATGCACTTCGCGTGAGGCTTCGCAAGTGTGCGAAGTCTCGAATGACCATGAGGTGAGGGTCCTCACCGATCGTGTTGAAGATGTCGAGCGCTTCATATTCAGAGATCCGATGGCTCCCGGGTATGGAAACGACAACCATACTGTGCTGTTGCGTTCGAACACAGCGATGACGTGTGCCGATGAACGGGGCGACTGCGAAAATGGTGAGTGCTGGTAGGTGGAGGGCGAGGCAACACCAGAAGGGAAGGCAACGGAGAAGGAGAAAGGATGAGAGAGTGAGAAGGAGAAAGGATGAGAGAGTGAGAAGGAGAAAGGATGAGAGAGTGAGAAGGAGAAAGGATGAGAGAGTAAGAAGGAGGAGGAGAAGTAGGAGGAGAAGGAGAAGGAGAAGGAGAAGGAGAAG
>Ga0265780_10003363_pt1 | contig 21087 bp, 24 predicted proteins | sample P1T30metagenome_FD_192432 | JGI IMG/M metagenome (GOLD analysis project Ga0265780, IMG submission 192432) | Plant litter microbial communities from East Loma Ridge, Irvine, California - P1 T30 | ecosystem: Environmental > Terrestrial > Plant litter > Unclassified | place: USA: California...
TCGCAATCGCCGCCCCCACCCTCCCCCTCAGCCTCTCGTCAAACGGCTCGAATTCCTCGCGCTCGACGCCTTCCATCGCCTCTTCGACGCTTCCCTCGCCGTCAACCGCGCCCTCGACCGCCATGCCGTTGATGCTGATGTTGCCCCTCATGCCCGCGAGCACCTGCGCGACAAAGGCGTCGACCAGGTCTTCGGCTTGGCGGCGCAGGTCGTCGGGCTCCGAGGTGTCGGAGACGGGGGGCAGGTGTAGGTCGAGTTTTTGGCGCGCGGCGGTGCGGATTTGAGAGGTGAGAAAGGTTAGGTCTGAGGGGGATTGGAGCTCGATTTTGCGGTGTTGCGTGTCCATTGTTTGGGGAGAATGTGGTTTGCGGGCGTGGGGTGCGCTGTAGTGATTGGGGTTTCTGGTGACTTGGACGCTGTGCTAAGGGTCGCAGGAGTTGGTATCTGGGGGCTTGAATGTTGTGAATGCTGTGTGGTCGTGTGGTCGTGATGTCGTCGCTGTCGTGCGGAGTGTTGACTTGTTTTGGTCCTGTTTGCGCGGAAACACTAGTCGCGACAACGCGCTTATCGATAAGGTGTCACCGCGTCTATGCCGAGGCGCGGGGAAAGCTGATGGTGAGCCACCAGCCAACTTGCTGTGAGAGTTGCTTGAGTGATTTTTGATAGCATGTACATTTGATAATGATGAAAATTACGTGCTCATCCGACCACAGCCCAGGTTGTGTATGCAACAGCCCATCAACGCCGTCCCAGCGCCCATACCCATTCCCAAACCCTGTTGTACAATCGACCCAGTAACTCCAAAAGCAAGGCATATCCCCAAAACACCAATGTACCAGTCTCATAGCCCATATAAATCATAGCCGAAGCCTATCTCCACATACCCGTTTCCTTACTCAGGAAACATCTTCCCCACCTCCTCATCCGTAACAATGATATCCGTAACCGGATCCCTCCGTGTCTCGAGATCGTTATCGAACTGGTAATCGGCGTAGCTAGGCAGGAAGATTTCTATGCAACCAAACGCGTCAGCATGCCAATTCCTATTCTCGCATTCGTACGGAGATGTGTTGTATGTGTACCTTGATTCCAATCAAAGCCCTGTCCAGACTTGACGCACGAGATGAGCCGCGGCCGCTCCTCTTCGCCAACATTAACAACCGTGTGTTCAGCCTGCGAGAAAGAAGCAGCTATACATTCAATTAGCTCCTACATTCCTAAGCAGCCGAGGCCGCAGGTAGACGTACACATCAAGCTCTCCCTCCTCCTGCCACTCGCACTCGCATTCGGACTCGAAGACGGCGCCGAAGACAGCGAGCCTGAGCCGAAGCTGCCGTACTTCTCGAAGCTGCCTGTAGGTGACCTGCCCGCTCCCTGGGCCTTGGATTTGCGCCTGGGAATCGCAATCGCGTTACTCGACGTCGCCGGCGAGTGTGAAGAGGACATGATTGATTCGACACTTCTAAAACGGCAAGTAGGATATTTAGAAAACAACAAGCCTAAGAGTTAAGACAAGTTGAGGGAAGAGAATAGCTTGTGAGAGTCCAAAGAAGAGAAGCAAGTAGTCGAGAAAGAGTCACACAGCGTTGTCCCCGATGTCGTAGCCTTACCCCGACACCATCCCCGTCAACGAGGCGGTGGTGCAGCCAATCAGCGCGACGCCAGCCTGGCTTAGCGGGGGTGTGTTCCGTGTGACACAGGCACCGTGCATGAGATGCTGCGTATCGGGACGATGATGTCGGACCCAGGCTAGCGCTATCTCGCTATTGCGTCTTATCGTGCAGCTTGCGTGATGTTCCGATGATTGCCGTTTGTTTCACAGCTGCCAATAGACATGTTTCTGTGTGTTTGCAGCGACTGGGGTGACGTAGCTTGTAGACCAGGATGCCAGAGACAAAGGCAGGTGAGTAACGACATTTCCTTGTCCTTTGCAGGAATGGGAACCAGGGCCCGGTATGTTCCGAGCGTCAATCACCAGGCAGTGACAAGTGTTACTTTGTAGTGGAAAAAGAGCAATCTGAGCTCGTCCATTAACTGCCATATCCGGGCTCGTCCCGTGGCATTCCATTCCAGCCCGTACCTAATAGTTCAAAATCACATATTGTACATCTGGATATCGCTCAAACAAATAGTAATAATGCCGGTCCTGCCGTCTCCACCCGCATAACGCAACAGGACGAGCAAAAGATAAGAAAATCAACGCCGGTTCGATCAAGGTCCCCAGACCCATGTTTTCACCATAGTCCATCCCTCGAAAGTTTGTGTACAACGTGCGTGATTAGAGCGACAGTAGAAGATGATAATGGTAAGGAAAGCACACGGTGGTGCAGGCTCCTCAGCGAGTCTGTGAATCGACTCATCCCCCCTCAAATCCACACCAAGGGTATCCCGGAACAATAAGGTAGTAGATAAGATCCGACAAAGTTTACTCCATACTCCGACACCGATAGGAATGAAACCGTGTCATCAAATAGGGAATGGCGTTTTCACCGCCCGGAAAAGCGTCAAGCTACGGCGAGGACATAGCAAAAGTCGGGGGTATCATAGCTTTCAGGTGGCGTATCGCGATATGGAAGTAGACGGCCCTACCATCCCTTCTTTCGTGCGAAGCGCTTGTTCAACAGCACGAGAACCTTTGAGACGTTGAATTGAACGTACTCAAGGTCCAGGTCTTCCTGATTGTCCTTTTGCATCTCCAGCAGGTCGTCCAGCTTGAGGTCGAGCTCCAGTAGTCCTCGGTTGCGGCCTTTGTAGTGGAGCGAAATGACAAAGGTGCCGGGAAGTGGGCTGGTGAAGTTGAAGTAGATATTTGCTCTTCGGTTTTCTGGGACGTTGCTCTTCTGGATGACACCTTCCTTCTCTAGCTGCTGGTGCGTGAACTTGTATGGTCCCAGGACTTGATGCTTTTGTTGCTTTCGTGTCTTGCCTTCAGACTGGCTGCGGACGTTGTGGAGATAGGACTTGTATGTCTCGAGTTGACCGACAAGGTACAGATTGTGGTCGCGAATCGTGCGGAAGACCTCCTCGAGCTTTCGGGTCTCTTCGATGACCTTGTCCTTCATCGATCCAAGATGCACCAGCTCCTGCTCAACTTCGTCTCTGAGTAGTGAAAACTGGTCTTCCTTGTCGATGACACCCAGATCTTGTAGCTGGCTGAGCAACTCCATACTGCGAATACCCTTCTTAACCATGACAGAGTCGTTTTTGGTCGTAGCCGCTGCCTCTGCGATCCTATCCAGTCGCAGCGGTCTCCGGGTGATGGAGCTGTTTGGTGGCAAAGAGCGGAGTATCATGACAAACGTTGATTTTGCCTCCATGAAGAAGATCTCTTCTTGTGTAATGTCAAGTGCGGCTGTGAAATCGTCTAGAGGAGTCTCCCACTTGCTAAACAAAGGCAGATTGATAGCCCTGTTCTCCTTTCGCGGGAGCTGGGCAGGCGCAGGGCCGAGCTCCTGCAGGATCACACTGAGATGTGAGCTATCATCCTTTGCCTGCATGTGATTAGTATACGCTGCAGGTTGCGTGCCCGCTTTGCCTACCAGTTCAGCTTGATGCCTCTCTAGTAATGAGTGCGTCGCGTAAACTTCGTTGAGCGTGATTGACAGCTCCAAATCCTTCTTGGACAACGCCACGTAGTTGTCCAACTCCAAGCTCTCGTAAAAGTCCTGGACTTCGCAGAGATCGAGGAGGAACTTGTTGATTCGGTCCTTGTTCTGGTGGACGAAGGGTTGGAGTTTGGCCATGTACGGCTCCTTTGCGTAGGATGGCTTGTTCGCCAAATTCTGTAACATCTTGGCGATGTATGTCAGGACACGCTTGGGATTCTCGGCGGGCGTCGCGTCAATGAGCATGTATGACCGCGGAGTAACAATGGCAGGATTGATGAAGCGGAGGAAGAAGAAGCCGCCGATGAGTGTGCATATCGTCTGGTCTTGTGCGTCGGGGTACTTGCGTCTCGACAGACTGCGAATCTGCTTGCAAATCCATCGAATACCATATGGTGTCTCCTCGAGCCCTTTGATGATGGTAGTGAGGAAGTTGTTGGCGATTTCCATCAACATAGTTACGCGTGGCGCGATGATCTGCTGGACCCTCTCATTCTCGGTGGCCTGCTCTGCAGTGACGGCCCTGGGTAGGTTGGCTGGCAGCTTGCCCTGGTCTTCGAGCTCTATGATCATCTTTTCATACACCTTGAGAGGGTTGATCTCCAGATCCAGGTCTTTGAGCTCGATTAGTGAGTTGATCCTATCCTGCAACACGACCTTGAGGTAGCTCTGGCCGGGTCCTCGTCGAGTATACGTGGTCATCATACGAGAGACCGGGGTGTTAGCGCGCAGAAGCGAACTATAGTCCGGGGTATTGTCGAATTGGTAGGTGAGAACAGACTGTTTCGGGGAGATTAGCAGTTATTCTCCGAAATTCGATGGGGATCATACCTGAAACATAGTCAGCAGCAGATGCTCCTCACGGCTCTCGTATTGGTTTCCGTAGATGGTGAACATGACGGTCTGGAGCAGGGCATCGATTTCGGCCATGGAGACCAGGCGGCAGAGATGCGCAATGTGGCGCGGCTCTGATTGCAGGAGGAACAGCAGGTTGCCGTATTTCTGCGTCTTGTCATCGTTGGGGAAGAAACCTTCCTGGAGCTCCATGCCTTCTTCGAGGTGGCTCGCAACTTCGTTTTGCTGCACGTGGTCAGCGGTGCCATGTCAGCAGAAATAGCATTGACGTACCTCCTCCAGCGCCATGCGATTCTGGATGAGGAGGGCGATGCGCGAGTCGAGATAGCGCACGTCCTTCTCGAGCACGAAGTTCTTCTTCGACTGCGACGAGATCTTGGACTTGAGTTCGCGGAGGATCTTCTGGGCTGCGGACAATTAGCCGGTGAGCTCGCATGGTACGGCTTTGCACACATACCTCTGGCCAGGTCGTCCTCAATCTCCAGCTCCTTGTCCTTTGCCGACATGGACAGGTACAGGGCGGTGACGGAGTAGCGCTTCGACTGGCGCACGGAGCGCGAGCCATCGTGTGAGGACATTGTGTTCTGGCGCGAGACGGGTATGAAGGATGACGAAGACGACGTCGAGGCCCGCGACGGGGCATGCAGCATTGAGACGGCCATGTTGGGGGGTATGGGCGGGTGTGTGGCTTGTGCCTGGTTGGGCTGCGCACCCGCGGCTTTATCTGGCGATCAACGGGCGGTTCGCAGCAGTTCTTTGTGCGCGCTGCTGGGGCGTGGGGACTGGGTACTGGGGACTGGGGAATGGCGTGCCAGCGTGCAGGGCGAGGTTCGTCCAGCAATGTTTGTGTGCGTCGCGGGCGAGGCAGCTGAGAAATTACTTTTGGGGTGGAGGTGCGATCGGCGCGGCGGTGTCTGAGTGGTGGGCGGGCGGTGGTGCGGTGGTGCGGGGGCGCGCCAGCGTCAATGGGGCGAGTCCTCAGTCTGCTGTGTGTCAACCCTCAGGCGGGCGGTGGTGAGAGGGTGAGGAGAGACGGCGGGGGCAGGAGGGCAGGCGCAGGAGGCGCGGCGGGTAGCAGCGATGCAGTGTGTATGTAGGGCAACAGCAAAGGCCGTTTCAGTTTCAGGGAGCGCATCGGCTGCGTCTAGCAGGAGTAATTAAGTGGGCCGGGGCCTGCAGAAACAGCACCGCGAGGTTAGACGGGCCACGCTGGATTGCTACCGCCCAAGTGTATCAAGACTCTAATCGCCAGCCCGGCCCAGGGTGCTGAGGCCCTCTCGCCTGCTGCATCGTCTGTGTCTGTGTCTGTGTCTATGTTGCGCAACCCCGAACCCCGAGCTTTGGACGCCCGCAGTACGAGGCATGCCGCCGCGCAGGGTTGCTGCTGAAACCCGCCGTCAGCTGTGCTGCTAAATGCTCAAATCGCCCCTTATCCCGACCACCACGGCCCAAAGCAGACAAGCCCCAGGGCCACTCAAGCCGCTGCTTAGCCAGGAACCAGAACCAGAGCCGGACTCACGACGCTCTCAACACGCGTCTTGTTTGGTGTAGACCACGGTGCCATGGCCGTCGTGCGGAGAGCTGCCCTAGCGCCGCCGTCAGCATTGTTACACTGCAGTTCCCTCTGCACTCAGCACTGCATTGCTTTGGGCCAGTGCTGCCCGTCGAGCTGTTTACATGCCATCTGCTGGGGTCCATGAGAATGCTTGGAAACGCAAATCCATGCCCGGCCTCGTCGACATCATCACTGCCCATCTTACTGTATTGCGATGCCCCTCCGACATGCTTCAACTTGACAAAACCCAATACTCCTTCGGTCCGATCGCCATCTCTAGGTCTCCAAACCCTGTGGCTGGTGTCAGGCACTTGTGCAAAGATACCTAGTCCTCTCAAGAGTGACCGGCTCAAATCCTACTCGAATTTGCGCTCTCTAACCGCACCACACCCTCAATTATCCCCCAGCAAACCATCCATAGAGCTCCGTGCTCCTGCACTAAAATGAAGACAAACGCCATGCCAACGAAACAAAGTCGCGCATAACATCACCGGCTCCGCATTCTCGTTCGCAATGCTCGAGCCAGCCAGCCGCATCTTCATGTGCCTGATTCCACAACAAGCTCTTCGTACCTGTCTGTGCGCCATAAACGACGGCGATCATGCCGCCCAAACCCTCCGCGTCCAACCGTGGAATGCGCCCCCACGGAAAAGTCCATGCTTGTCAGCGCACGAGTCCCGCAAGAAGCGCCATGACCCCGAAATAGCTGCATGCATTAGCTTCGTCGTGAACCTCGAGAACAGGTCAAGAGCACGGGATGCGCGGGATATCCGGATAATCTCAAGAAGAAGGGCTGCTGCTGCTGCGTTTTCGACGCGTCTGACGTTTTGACGGGCGCTCCGAAACTCTCACCATCAGCCCAGCTGACAGTTAACAGCATCCTGCACGTAGAGCCAGCCACCCCGCGAACACATGTTCAGCAATAGCCGACTGCCATCTCCATCGCAGCTTCTTCAAGTCGCCATTGGGCAGCAAGATGCGGAGAATTAAAATGCACTTACACAGCAGTCGCAATAGACCATTCCTGAATAGGCATATAGCTCATCAACTCAGGTGTCGACGTGACCTGTCGGAGCCCTGCGGCGCCGATAAGAGTGATAACAACGAGTCGACCAAGTAAGCTCGGAACTATTGCAAAAGCCAACATGGGGAGCACGAGGACCAGGGGCAACCAGACTATAGGAGGCTGCTGCTGACCGCTCTGCATAGGTCCGACAGAAGGTCGGCGTGAGATTGCCAGAAGATCATTCTTGCGGTCAAGAAACCTAGTCTCTGCATTGTCAACGGGCGTCCGCTTCTCTATCCATGCGCGGTACGCTTGAATATCTTCGACGCTCGCGGGGTCCAGGTCTCTGCTAAGGCCATTGAACGACGTCAAAGCTTGGTCTACACCCTAGTCAGTCTTCGCTTGCGTGATCGGTGTGCATGTGGCATAACTGCTTTTATATGCAGGGTCACTGGCATAACACTTACTGTATTGCCCCAGCTTTTGAAAGATGCGGCCAAGTAGTTCCGTCCGCTTGTAATGTAATTCGCTCCCGTACCGAGCATCACCTCGCCGTGAGGCTGGGAAGGCATGCCCTGTCTCGCTCCTTGGAGATATCTGATTGATGCTCTCGTCCAAGTATCGAAGCTCCTCTTCCATTTCACACACTTCGTCTTGCAGGTGAAGCAGTACGCGGTGGTTCAAGTGTTCGAATTTACGGTATATGGGAACGACGTGTCCGCCCTTGCGGAGGAATTTACTGTTCTTCTTGGGCGTCTCGCTTAGCTTGTTTGCGAGTAGTTCGTAGCCCACAGCCGTGGTCCTGGTTATATCGGACGCCGGTACATGCGCTTGGTACTGTGGTAGCTGTCCAGGATGTTGCTGGAAGGGCGGAGGAGGCTGCTGAACTTGCAGACCAGGCACTCCCATTGGTGGCTGTACAGTCAGCGGCAGAGCATGGCTAGCTGTTGGGGATTCGAGCATCGATTGTGCAGGGTATCCAATAGGAAGTGGAGGTGGAAACTGTGGCCACTCTGCTTGATAGCCTGCCGTAGGCTCGAACGTGGCTGGAGTTGCGCCAGAGTACGCATTGGGTGAATACAGAGGCATACAAGGTTGAGGCTGAGGAGAAGGGCCACCTGCGAATTGAAAGTCTTTCTTGGGCTGTGGACTCTGCAAGATATGGTTTGCAAGTTCCTGCTCCTGTTGCTTGAGACGTTTTGCGCGCGTGTCACTGTGTCCAAATGATGGAGATGGTGCCGTTGGTGCCGTTGGTGGTGGAATTCCTCGCAGTGCGAATTTCTGCGCGTGACCTTGGTCATGGTGTTGAGGTGGCTCGTGATCAGCCTCACCTTCGTCACTTTCGTCTTCACTAGCTTCCTCGGACCCTTCAGACTCTTCTTCGTCTTCGCGACCGCCGTGACCATGCACGAAACTGCTCGCATACAACGGCCTTTTTGGTGTGCGATTTGAGCGGGCTTGATGTTTTCTACTAGGTTCTGACATGCGCGTCGAAGCTGGTGAGGTAGTCGGAGTGTCTCTCACGAATTGCGAGCTTCCTGTATGAGAGGACTCTGTGCCTTCGTGTTCCGAGTCTCCCTCGGACGAAGCCGAAGAAGCGGCGGACGATGCGGATTGATCATGCTCTTCGTCTGAGTACTCCTCAACGGTAGGGACCTGCTGCATGTACTGGAATACGTTAGGCTGGGCAGACTCGGCCTCTGCAGTCGTCAATTCTACAGGGCCTTCAGATCCTTCAGATATGTATGTCTCTGGTTCAGATGCACTGTCCTCGTCGTCGCTCCGATCGTCTTGGGAGTTTTGCGTAATCGTCGTACTGCTGCTGTTCGAGACGCTTGACTCAGGGTGGATATCCGTCACGACTGAGACCACAGACGGGTTAGACATTCTCAGAGGACTGTTATTATGCTGCGGCGTGCGGTGTCTGTGATGAGATTGTGAGGAGTCCGAAGCATGGCTTCCACCCTTACGCCGCCGCCTCCTTGGTTCGACTGAAGAGCTGACGGTGGAACTTGCTTCGCTCCTGAGACGTCTACTCTTCTTGCCTTCCTCAATCTGTTCGAGCCTGGATACGTTGCTGGAGCTACCTCCTTCGTGGTAATACTGGCCGTTGGGTGAACGAGGACTGGCATCAGCATGTAACGAGTCGCGCCTCAGAACCTTCTTCAATGTATTCCGCGTGGATTTGCTTGCGGTAGAACTTGCTCTACTACCATCCCCATATGGCGGAGAGGCTGCGTGCGGAGGGTTGCTGACGTTGGAGCTAGTACGGGACGGTCGAGGTCGCGTGCGAGAAGAGCCACCAGGATGAGCCCCCGAGCTATAACTCAAGTTCTCATAGCGGTATCTGGGGTCTTCTGGAGAAAGGCTGCGGTGCCGTGACGTCGGCTGACGGCCGTCAAAAGAGCCCCCACGGTCAGTCTACGGACAGTGCAAATATGTCAGCCCGAGAAAGCATGGCCAGGTAGCAAGGAACGGCCGGGATGAGTTGCTTTTTCTACGCACCATGCTACGTCGCTATCGCACGGCTTCGCTATGTGATTAGCCAGCGGGAGCAGCGCTTGCTCAATGAATCTGATATTGGCGACGAAGACCCGGTGCGGGGACAACAGTCGCCACAGACGGCAATGGAATCTCGACAGTGGTGCAGTGTTCGATCGCGTGCATGCTTGGAATGATCACTGGAGACTACGCTGTGCTACAACAGAGGCTGAGAAGGGCAAAGCATGCAAGGCGGTGACCAATGTCGTGCCTCCCGCAAGCCCAGGCGTGGGGTCGCAGAACATGGCAACGCGAGATTCGAAGAGGAGAAGGAGAGGAAACATGTCGGAACGAGAGAAGCGAAATGTGCAAGGGACGCCCAGCATGCGGTCACCGCCTCGTGTTCGCAAGAATGTGGTTCACTCGAATTTAGGTGGAGCGCCTCGGATGCGGGAGTGTTGGATGTGGCCCAATCATGGCAGCTGAAGCCCGTTTCAAGCGACTTGCATCGCGCCTTCCTTGCAGATCCCGAGCGACGTTCGACACCTCTTCTCCACGTTGCAGCAACTTCATCTTCTGCAAAGTGAATTCGGTCACTTAGCATGCTGATGACGCACCTGTGTCGCCGTTGTGAGCACATCTCAACTGATGAAGTACCCAATTGCCACGGCACTCGGTGCACCCACAAATTTGTAGCAGCCCAGGATCCATGCTCATGCAAAGCCACGCTGGCGTGCTGGGGTCAGCAAGGGAACCATGGACACCTCATTGGGCGGCAAGAATCTCAAGAACTTTGTGTCATAGCTCTTCAAAAGACCACTGTCTGTGACATGCTGTTTCAATTTGCCATGTGCAAGTGCTCGGTTTGAAGTCAATTGCGCCACGAGTATAGGTGTTGCACGCCTACACCTCTCTAGGTTCTTGACGTGTGGAACTACATTGGCACTTGAAAGATAGAATGCAACCTTGGACAGCTCTCTTGAGACCAAAGACATGCAACAAAACACTACCTAACCTATAAGCTTCCCGCGCAACTCACTCTCCATCACAACCTGCTCATCACTCCGCCCATCCAGCCACCTCCACTCCCTCTCTTTATCACTCATGCTCCTCTGCCTCTCCAGAGCTGCATTATTCCCCTTTCCCCAGCCCATGTACTCCTCTACCCAAGTCACCGGTGTGAGCACATACGCCCCCACAACACAGAAGAGTGTCGCCCACGCATGCCACAGACAAATCAGCAGATGGCCGCCGGGCAAGATGAACCGTATCCACTGATCAACCTGGTACAAATCGTTCTGGCTGTGGATGTAGTATTTGTTGTCGCCTTTGTTGTGCCGTAGTTTGAGTACAGTGGTCAATTCCACAGGCGCGTAGTAGAACGGCACCAGCCATATCCTGAAGATTTGGAAAATTTGCACGTAGAGAGTGAGGTTCGCTTCGTCGAATGCAACGGATTGCACGCTAACGTCGATCCGAGGTGACATAATCTTGTACCACCTGTATATGGCGGCTATGAGCCATCGTGAGTTGTCGTGGCTACCTGTGCGGCAGAATGGGTGTGTGAAGCTGGCGGTTGGCGTGAAGTAGGTTTCAATCGTCTCGTATTGGATGGATGGAGGTGATTGAGTGAGGAGGTGTATGATGCCGGGAATCTCTTTCACTTGATATAGGATTAGATTCAATTGGAGAAGTGTGGATGGAATAGTTACCTGGCTTCTCCATTGTGAGGATAGAATGTTGTAGCAGTATAACGATATGTCGAGGAATGTGAAGAATTTCCAGACGCGTCTGAAGTTTCGAACATGTATAGTTTCAAGCATGTGAATGTGGTCTGACGTCATGTTCACGTCTCGCGCTCGAGCCTTCGTCTCACATTGCATCATCATCGCGGGCTTCACAAGAGCATCAATCTTGTTCAATGTTTCATTCTAGCTGCCTGCTACCCAGGAAGTCCGGCATTGAAAGCGCCGCAATTATTCTAGGGCGGAACGGCTACATTTTGCTCTACTGCGACTTCCACTGCTGGACTTCAGCCTCGCTGATGTGCCTCAACTTGTTGACGCTTGGTGACTCTCCTGTCGCAACACCCTTCGCCAGCTCGATGAAGCCGCCAATCTGGGTCTTCTTGGAGGTAGCATACTGAGCAGTGCTGACCTTGACGCGGATGATGCCGATACGGGGGTCCTCTGGGCCACCATCGTGCTTGCCATCACCGAGGTCACCAATCCAGGCCTTTAGTGCTGGTGAATAGTGCTTCTTGACAACAGCGCGGTCCGTCTCAATGGAAGCCTTGCCGGAGATGGACGCCCACTCGCCGGAGTTGTTGATGAAACCGATGTTGACGGAAGAGTCTTCCTTGAGGTCGTCGGTCTTGCCAGACTCGGTGTTGGTGTGGAACAGGATGTCGAGGCCGTTTGCCTCCTGCTTATTGTTAGCTTTAGTGATGACTTGGGATATTTTGAACTGACCTTGGCGGCCACAGCCATAGCTCTTGAGGCCAACAGGTCACTGTCCGCGACGTGTGTGGTCAAGAGGCAGAACTTGGTCTTGTCGACGAAGCTGAGGAGGTCCTCAACCTTCTCCTTCAGGGAAGGCTCCTCCTTGTTCTTCTGTGTGTATGGGTCGGCATTCTTGGAGCCGGTGTCGGTGTTGCTGAATCCAGAAGACATGTTGTGTTTGTGGATGCGGGTTATAGTGTGTTGTTTCGGTGACTGGACGGCAGCTGTTAGTACGCAATTGGCGAAGATTTTGGTTTTACAAGATCTTTGCGACGTTCTAAGTAGAGATAACCCAGAGCGAAGAGAAATACGGGCGTACATTTCTTGAAGTGTTTGAGTGGTGTAGCGGGGTAGTGGTTGACGAAGGGCTGCATGTTGTGAGACTAAGTAGTCTGTACAAATCCATAGTGACGTCAGTTCGTCTAACAAACAGAAAGAGCAATTCCGCCCCACATGGTATCTGTGGGGTAACCGTAAACTGGCCTGACAGAGCACGCGGATCGGGAAAGACACAAACCGGATCTGCGTTTGCGAGGCCTGGGCTTGCGTCGTCTCATTATGGTACCATACTCCGTCATTCGCTGACGAAGTACGCTATGCACCCCGAATCATCTACCAGGACTTCACGAGCAGACAATGTCAGAGCATGATAAGAAAGTGAAGAGGTGCGTATCACCGTTCTTGTGTCATAAGTTTCTATGAAATAAGAGAACCCCACATAACACATCATGAACTAAGCAATGCCACGCTATGACTCCTGGACATCACCCAAGACATAAAATCTCAGGATAGGAATAAAGCGTCAAGGACCCAAACCTAGATGGTCACGATAAATGGCCCAACTTTTGATATGACCTGTTCCCTCTCGCGACACGCCGTGGCACTCTATGCCTCAACGGCGTCTGCGTTGTCCTCCAGCGAAGCCTTCTTCAAGTCATCTGCAGCATCTGCAGCGGCATCCTTCTCCTGCTCGAGCTCAGCTTCCGCCGAGGCGTTTCCGTTGACGGCCTGGTTCTTCTGAGCAGGCTTGCGGGCAGTGTCGGTAGTGCCATTTGTGCCCTCATCCTCTTCAGCCTCAAGGCGCTCGATCTCCTTCTGTGCTTTTGCAATGTTCTAGATATATGTTAGATGTTGTGTGTCATTGTACCGTGTCATGTAAACATACCTCCTTGGTCTTACGATCCTGGTCACCTTTCCAGAATGCGAGCTTCTCCTGGAGCTTCTTGACGGTAGCAGGAACATCGGCCTGACTTGCGGGTGCGTCAAGGCCAACCTTGGCAAGCTCCTCAATGATACCCATGTTCAAGTTGAACTTGCTCTCGGCGGGTGCAGCCTTCTTGCCCTTCTTACCCTTCTTACCACCAGAGCCCATAAAGTAGCTCTCTTCCTCGGTTTCTTTCTTCACGATTCGGGTGCCCTTGAAACCCGAGTCGTCGACAGTACGTTGACTTGACGCGGCAAACTTGCTAGCCGCAGCGGTCTCCTTGGGTGGCAGTGCCGATGGGTCGAAATGGCGAATTAGGCCCTCGGTCGCAAAAATCTCGTCCTGGTATGCGGGGGCACTCGCCTCTTCCAGACGCTTGCTGGCAACCTCCTTCTTCTTGCCAGCAACATATTGCAGCTGCTCTTGGCGGCGCTTTTCGTTGCGGACCTTGCGAGCCTGGAAATCGTACTCTTGGAAAGCACGCTTCTGCTGGTAGTATGCGTCCTTGAGCTCCTTTCGTGCCTGGTACTTGGCCTGTTGCTCTGCACGCGCCTTGTCCGTCTCCTCGCGAAGGGCCTTGAGGTTCTTGAAAGCCTCGTCTTGCTCGGCCTTCAGCCCATCCAGCTCGGTCTGGAGCGCGGTGTACTTCTCGCTGAGCGCCTTCTGCTCGGGGTCATCAAGTAGCTTCTTCTGTTCGGCGATCTTGGCCTTGATCGCATCGATGTCCTTTTGTTGGCCGTCGAAGCCAGAAAACTGCTTGCGTGCCTTGTTGAGGTTGGAGATATCGGACAGGGCCTTTTTCTCGTCGACAAGCTTCATCATGCCGCCGTCAACCTGCTTCTGAAGGCGGGCGATCTCCTGATCGACTTCCTCAACAGACTTGAAGTTGACTTTGCCCTTGCTGGTCTTGAGCTCGTTGAGCCGCGACTTGAGCTGCTCATCGTATTTCTTGATTTGCTCGTGGACGGCGCTGCGGGAAGACTTGTTGCCCTGCTGGGCCTGGCGGATGGCGTTTAACTCGGTCTTCAGCTCCTGCTGGCGCTTTCCGTTGGGCGAGTCCTTGTTGTTGGGGCGGGCGAGGTCGAGCTTGGCTTTGCAAGCGTTCTGCGCAGTTAGTACGACGGCACAAAATTCGCATGCGATGCAGCTTCCCGTCGGCTCGGTGCACAAGACCGAGTCCGCGTTGTCGCATAGAAGAGCGACGAAAGCGAAGCAGAACTTACCAGCTTTTCTTGGGCAGCAGTGTGCTCCTTTTCGGCCTTGGCCAGATCCTCCTTGTACTTGTCCTCGTCAGGCTTCTCGGGCTTGACGATTTGCTGCTTGCCCTGGGTGGCTTCTGCCGCGGGTGGGGTTGCAACGTCGGCCATTGTGAGAGCAGTCAATTAGGTTTCAAGTTGACTAGGCGGGTTGCGCGATCGGTGGTGTGGAAAGAAGTTGCTGGGTCCGATGAGAAAGCGACGGTGCAACTTGGCTGCGGAGGACAACTATTTCGAAATCGAGGGTCTGTCGCTTGGGGAAATTCGAGGTTCTTACCGCGGACCCGAGCTCACGCTAGCGCTATAGCTACCATGTTTCTCACCTGCGTCGGCTCCTCGTTCTTACCCTGACTCGACATGATGGCAGAACAGTCACGGGGCAAGATTCCCATCCTGCTCCTAAAGACAAAGTCGGCGCCAAGAGACACATACGAGGAGCTCTTCACAACCCTAGACGACCATCGGTATGCACCTGTCTTCGTTCCCGTCCTGGAACATCGCTTCAAGCGACATGCACTGGACGAGGTGCGGAAGCACGTTACTGGTCGTGGCTTTGTACCGCAAGCGAACCATGGCCTTGCGACATACGGGGCCTTGATTTTCACTTCCCAGCGAGCTGTGGAAGCCTTCGCCGAGATTGTCGAAGAGCTTCGGAAAGCTGGAAACCAACATGTCGACCATCTCCTCCCGGACAGCCTCCCATTGTATGTCGTGGGACCGGCAACTGCGCGTGGATTGAGGTCGTTGAATTTGAAATGTCCAATCCTCGGCGAGGAGACTGGCAATGGAGAAGCTCTGGCGACATATATGCTCGAGCACTACAACGACCTATATCCTGGTGCTGCAAAGCCGCCGCTGTTGTTCCTCGTCGGTGATAAGAGACGGGACATCATCCCCAAGACGCTGCAGGCAGATGAGCTCAGCGATGAGAGAAGGTGCAAAGTGGATGAACTGGTTATATACGAGACGGGCGAGATGCAGTCCTTCAAAAAAGAATTCTCAACGCTGTGGCGCAAGAATGCGGATGCTGGCTGCGAACGGCAGTGGGTCGTAGTGTTCTCCCCAACCGGATGCAGGGCGATGCTGGAAAGTTTAGACCTCCTCGACAAAGAGACAGGGCGTGCGAAATCTTATGCTCGAAGCGACATCAACATTGCGACCATTGGCCCAACAACTCGCGACTATCTTCAGCATGAGTTTGGCTTTCAGCCAGACGTCTGCGCAGAGAAGCCAAGTCCAGAAGGCATAGCGGATGGTATACGCGCCTTTGTGGACCATAAAGGAGACGAAGAAGCCTGATGGGGCAATTCTCTTGGCCCAATTGGATATCGTTTGCTGGTAGACTGCACGACTTCCTGTAGTTATATTTCGCTCGATGGGCAAGCAAAACTACCAATTTCAACGTTATACCAAACACAGTTGTGAATGTACTACTGTGTCCGAGGCCATGCGACGTAATAGCGTCCTCGCACGCGTTGCAACATTGTCGTCATGATACGCGTCCACGTGACTAGGCGTTGAAGTGACATCATGGACGGCGCGTTACACGACTTCGCGCTGGCGCATTAAACAAACAAGTGCTCTCGTCCGCGTCTTTCTTCCATCTCATCTCATATTAATCTCCTCTCGCCATCTACATTAAACTTCTTTCAATTGTCCATTACTCACATCGCGATTCCAAAAATGGCAGGAACACGATCCTCGTCGCGCAACCCTGGATCAAGCCCAGCAAAGAGTGATGATGCAGTAGCCGGATCGAAGAGGAAGCCTGAGGCTGAGCCGTCGCCAAAGCAGAGTCGCAAAGCCTCCAAGAAGCAAGCCACGCTTGAGCAAACAGGTATCACCAATGAAGATAATGAGATGAAGGATACCATCAACGGTGGTGACGCGCAGGAGAGTGAACCGGAGGCAAAGGACGACGCGCCCAAAGTTCAGGAAGACGGCGAAAGCACGAATGACGAGAAAGACGCGTCCGATGACCCTGCAAAGGTAGAAACAACAAATGACGACCCGAAGGGAGAGGCCAACAACGATGCCGCCAAGCCAGACCCAGTCGAACATTCCTCGCAACGCGAGAAAGAAGTGCCCTCCAAAATCCTAGAGAAAGGTCTCATCTACTTCTTCACACGCAACCGCGTCGGCATCGACGATGCGGAGAGCGTGGGTGACCTACAGCGGACTTTCTTCGTGCTGAGGCCGCTTCCAACCGGAGCCAAGCTGGGCGAGGGCGCCATTCCAGATCTCAAGAACAACCGCCTGTTCGCCTTACCCAAGAAAACATTGCCCAAGTCCCACACCGATCGGTTCATGGCGTTTGTGGAGAAGGCCAACACCACAATCCAAGACCTGAAAGATAACTTCTGTAAGTGATTGCGCATAGTACGAGTCGTCGCAGTGCAATACTGACTTCTTTTCAGTCAAAGGCAGTGAGTATGAAACTAAAACGCAGGGTACACGGCAGGTGGATCCAGTCACTCCTATCGCCGAGGGCGTATACGCCATTACTCGGACCGAAGATAGAACTACCCATCTGGTCTACTCCACTACCATTCCATCTGATCTCGGTGAAATCCAAAAGGACCTGGGCATCAAGGATCAAGGAAGCTTCATCATCAGCGTCAAGAACCCAGAGCGCAGTGGTCCCGCGTCTGCTCAATTGCCTCAGAAGCCCGACTTCTCCAAGGAGTGAGTGACGCAAAAGATTCATAGCTTTCTAGGACTGACAAGTAGCAGAACCATTGAAGAGTTCCGCGGTCTAGCATGGTCTGAGGTCAAGCCCGAGTACATCAACCACGAATACTGTCAGATCCTGCTCATTGGCGAGCAACTCGATAGTGGCGTCGAGCCTACAACAAAGGATAAGAAGCACGACAAGGAGACGCCGCAAGAGGAGCTTGAGAAGCTTGAGCATGAGGATGAACTCCGTGTTGAGCATCTGCATGGTGAGTCGTACTTAACTGAATCTGCTATGAATGTATTCTAAATAGACTGTAGGTGACGATTCCATCTTCGACGACCTCAAGATTTCCAAGAAGGACTACCCCAAGGTCCCAACCACCTGGTAGAGGGTGCGCGCGTCATCTGCTTTCAATTGAAAGGAATCACAAAATTGGTCTAATGTAACGCACTGTAAAATACTGGGAAGGATGGCGTTACTGAAGCTCAGAGTCAAATGTGTGAAGATAGGTCAGTCGAATCGCACTATTTAAGGATGCTTAAGCAATACACGACCATGTGCATCGCGTTAAAATAAATGTAGTGGGAATATTATGTCGCAAGTACCTGCACGTAGTGAGAACGTCTAAAATGACGCGGTACATTCACGCTTCATGCTCACGTGAAACATGCACCTCTTTCACTTCTCACCACAAGTTTGATTGTACATCACCAGCCTGATGCACGAGATATTTCAGATAAATCAGACTCGGCTCACTCTCATAGTTGCTGCTATGCATGAAGTGAACAGTGAGAGGTGCATCAGCGAAGCTAGTCGCTGCTTCCTAACCTACTGCCTCGCCTGACCTCTCTCCCCAAACTTGCTCCATCCCCCATCTCTTCTGGCCTAACAATCGATACCACTCGCAGAAATGGAACCAAGCGCTCTCTTGGAGCATGAGCCCATAACCTGGCCCATCCGGACCTTCGTAGTCGACCACGACTTCACTTCACCCAGCAATGCATACCTACTCCTCGACCGCGCAAATGCAGAGTTCGGTCTCTTCTACCACATCGCAGCCGGAGTCGGTACAATGGCCCAGCTCCCCGACAACGAGCCCGTGTACTTCGAAGTCTCTCGGTGTCGCGCCGCATGCTCCCGACCCGGCCAGAGCTGCAAGAAGGTGTGCGTCCTAATGCAGCACACGCAAATCGACCTGGAATTCTCAACGTCGGACCATGCGAGCGACTTCATGCAGAGTCTGGGACGACTGGCGACCAAGGTTGGGAATCTAGAGTTTGAGGTGTTTGAGGCGCCGTCGCTTAGTGCGCTCAATCGGGTGGACTATAGCATTGAGAAGATGTGCGATATGTCGAAGACGTGCCAGGCGTGGATGGGAGCTGGCGATGCTGATGCTTTTGACTGGGCGAAGTAAGTCAAGATTCGGCTGCGTTCAGAAATTTACTGACACTGGTAGGTTGTACAAGTCGGGTAAGTGTTCTGACTTCACTGTCATTGCCGGAAGCAGATTGTTCCCTGTCCATCGAGTGTTGTGAGTCTCACTTCTACTTAGGCCAAGGTCCAAGCTAACCACAGGTCCAGACTATGTTCGAGATCCCAATACTTCAATGCTGTTTGCGACGGGAAGTTCTTCGTAAGTTCTTCTTCCAAGTGATCAAATTACAAACCTAAAATTTCGAAGGAGACTGAACAGAAGTCAATCTCACTGCCGGAGTCTGACTATACGGTTTCGATCCTGCTTCAAGAGCTGTACGGCGTGTACAATCCTACGACGGGATCTATCTTCACGAGTTTTGCCCTGCAACGCGAGATAGAAAAGGAAGCAATTATGAGCAATCTCCTCGATCTCTTCATTGCATCCGACAAGGCATGTTACACGTTACACGTGGTCCTTCGATGACTTGAACTAACCTTTCTAAAGTACAATCTGGAATCGATCAAGAACAAAGCAGCCCACGCCATCATAGATCGGATGCCATTCGTCCATGATGCCGTCACTATTGTAGATGTGGCAGCTTGCATCTACGACGAGTCCTGTCCTGAGATCGATTGCGGCCTGCGCAAAGCTATCATCGTGCAGGTCCATGCTCGACTATCGACCATTATGGATGACGAAGCAGCTTGGGAGACGTACTCTGGCAACAAAGCTGTGTTAAAGGCGCTTCATGAGTACCAGTGTGCAGCGATTGAAGAGGCCGCACTTCTGAGTCCACCTGCTTCGCCAGCTACGCCCGGGAAGCACTATAAGCAGGTTCGTCCCAGCGGCGGTTAAGGCAATAGACTCTTCAAGCGGTGAAGACTCGTGTAGCAAACACGCGTAGCCGACCGCAAAATGTCCGCCAACCATCATAACAAGACGGACAGCCGCAGAACATGTCTCAATGAGAAGTGCCTGCAAGGGTCGGAAACCCACAGCCTTAGAAACAAGCCGGGTCAGGTCTGGTGCGGTGAATGCACGGCGCAGAGGGGCACCCAGGCAGGAGGACCGCGCCGGTGAAGGTGAGGCTAACACGATCGTCGGTCCAGCCGTGACCGCACAGTCGTTGCCCAATAAAGAAAAGCCGTAGAACAAGAAGCTCTTAAATTCAAGGTTCATGATCAAGGCATCAGCACTTATATCCCTGAAAGCATCTGTGATTAGCAATTGAGGTAGTTGTTATCAGACCGAAGTTGTATGTGGAGAAGTCACGATGTCCTTCATTGAAGATAAGAGCCTCGTCCCTCACGGTTGACAACAGTTACAGTATAATACATATCACCCCTCTGGATATGTGAGAAGGACCCGCACATCACGTCGACTGAATTCTTTCTTTCTTTCGTCGCTCGAAACCGTTAAGCACAGTCAAAACGTCCTCCTCCGATACAAATCTGCCCAGGTGCTCACCCTCTTTCATTTTGAGCGCCTTTGTTTTTCTGCGAGTCTGTGATTTCGCGGCATGGCGGATGCTCTTGCATATGCCTTGCCCAGGATATGCCAGGAGTCCCCGACTTGCTGATGTAACTTTGGACCCAAAGCCTAGCAGACCTTTCCCGACACCCTTCGCAACGCCCAGTGCGCCATCCGACTTTCCTTCTTCATACGGGTTCATAAAAAGACCTGTTACCCCATCCACCATGCCATGTGCAAATTTCTTTCCCGCTACTTCAAATCCACTGCTCAAGTCTTTCACTTTGCCGTGGTCTACGACTTCTTCACCATAGAGTTTAGGAACTGCGCGGAAACCTTCTGTACACGCATAAGGTATGTCAACTCACAGTCCTTTAAATACGGCCCTATTGGAATGGCCGAATTGCTTGGCCGACGCGGCAGCCATGCGACCGGCGGTCAGTGCGCCAGAAGCGCCCTCTACGTTCGAGCGTCGGAGCTCGGATATTGGCGAACGGATGATGCCGGTAGAAGAGGACGTGACATCGTGGACGAAGGACATGTACGCTGATGATGTGCTTGTGACCGGGTCCCAGCGGGGATTGTCGATGAACATCGGCTGGGTTTTGTACCTAGAGCTCGGTATTAGAAGGTCACAGGACGGTCGGAATGTTACGTGCTTGCTTACGATTTCATGTCGCTTGTGTCCAAAATTGCGTTGTCTATGAGCACTTGAGCAGCGACTTTGGAAAGCTTGATGGGTAGTTTTTTGTGCACCCATGCTGCGGGCAGGTGCGGCAGGACGTCGCACTGGATCATCTCAAGTGGAAGGTTTGCATGGAAAGACTGAACAGCTGCTTGTACACCGCTCTCTGCAGCCATCTGCAACGAGATCTCGTGCGCCGCTGTCATGGCCTCAGGTGTCAGGCAAAACGATATTGCTTCAGCAAGATTTCCGCTGTCAAGTAGTTTGTGCGGGATAGGAGGAGGTCCTGCGCCTGCTGCCGCAACCATCTCACCCCAAAACGGCTGGCTACGACATCATGTCAGCATGGACTCAGTGGAGGACGAAAGGGTTGAT
>Ga0265780_10003365_pt1 | contig 21081 bp, 25 predicted proteins | sample P1T30metagenome_FD_192432 | JGI IMG/M metagenome (GOLD analysis project Ga0265780, IMG submission 192432) | Plant litter microbial communities from East Loma Ridge, Irvine, California - P1 T30 | ecosystem: Environmental > Terrestrial > Plant litter > Unclassified | place: USA: California...
ACTCAACTTTAACTACTCAATTCCTCTCTTATAATCCACCGACTACAATTGCCCCTACGAATCTCGGTGTTTGCAGTACTCGTTTCCAGCCCTGTAGGACTCAAAATTTGTGCAGTGCATTCTCACCACCTCCGAGCTCCCCGCATCGAGAGTCGGAACACCAATATTGAAGTCGAACACGATACACATTCCCAAGCGTCAACATGGCGTCGCAGGCACAGCTAAAAAAGCAACAAGGTGAGTGATCACGCGACCAAAGGTATCTCTCACCCACTAACACCTATCAGAGCTCCAGACCACATATCAAAACTACAAGAACACATTACAAACGATAGCTCAGAAAATTGGCGACATCGAGCAAGAGACAGAAGAGCACAAGTACGTACATTCACAGTCATCTTAGATCTGCAGCCCGATTTCGGCATCTTCACCGCTCCCTTTCCGTGTCAGCCTTGCTTGCATGCTTCCTTTCTTGCGCCTTCTTTACGTTTATTCACACCGCTCCGTCATGCGCAAAGGGCCGAAGGATCAACACTAAATGACATAGGCTCGTACTAGAGACGCTGGAACCATTACCCGGAGACCGCAAGTGCTTCCGCATGATCAATGGCGTCTTGACTGAGCGTACGGTCAAGGAAGTAGTGCCCATCCTCAAGACCAACTCAGACGGCTTGAAGAATGCGCTAGAAGAGCTAGTCAAGCAGTACAAGACGAAGCAAGATGACATGGAGAAGTGGAAGGTGCGTGGTCGACTGTGCCGCGAGCATGCAGCACACTGACAGTGCTACAGAAGAAGAACAATGTGCAAGTTGTTCAGCAACCCGAGTAGAAGGCCGAGTATAGTTCATGCAGTCAGCGTTTGATCGTGTGGGCACACGGCCGATGCTCGAGGCACGCGCTATCTCGCAGTGAGGCCCGACACATGTGGTGACATTCGTTCGACATGAAGTGGCATGATCTGGGAGCATGGAACCAGAATAGTCCACCGACCATGACTCTCGAGCTATAACGACAACTTGCAGATAGCCCGTCACTAGAAGACCACCCACCGCCATAGAGCTACGCGCAAGAGTCATCGCCAGCGTCATAACGTCACCATCAAAGCACAATCAAAATATCTGATACCCCACCTCGCTTCCCCACGTGCCCTCCTTTCACATGCATTGATTTTGTTAGCAGCACCGCGCTGTCGGTATCTAGCCAGGGCTCCTGCACAATGTGTTGGCGGCAGGGCAGCGCGGATCGACGCCCTGCTTTTTTCCGATGTTCTGGGGAAACAGCTCATAGGATACCGGCTCGCCTGCACAGGGCATACCGGTGAGTGGCCGGGCTGACGTCGTTGGGACGCGAAGTGAAGCTGGCGGGGATGCTGGTGGGATGGACAACGCATGAGCGCGGGCTGCGGGTGGGATGCCCCTCACGCGGCAGATTGAACGCGCTGTGTCTATGATGTATGTGTATGATGGTGTGGTGATGCGGGTGGAGGTGAGTAAGCGTGCTGGAGGTGATGTGATGGCTCATTTATTGTGGGGGAGAATGCAGGATGCGAGCCTAAGGGGAGGGAGAATATGCGAGGGTATAGGGCGCCGAATCAGGCGGACCATGGCGAGCTGGACCTGCAGCTGCCAGCAGTGTAAATGGTCTCGGGAATGTGGTTGGGCTGCACGATGTGTATTTCGCATAGGCATTGCTGGAGTATCGCAGAGCAGAGTTGAGGTCGGTTCAGACGGTCGTTGCGGGCACGTGGGCGACGGCAGTGAAGGATCAATGCGGGTGAACCCGTCGCCCCCGCTGAATTCAGGCTGCGACCACGACTTTCATTCGCCCACCGCCCATACATTTCCGCAGCACTACGATTCGTGTCTAAGCTCCCGCAAGGCTGAAGACACCACGCCCCATTGGCTACACGCGTCATTGCTATTGCTGTCACGACGAGCGCGACCGTTACAGAGCCTGACGGACAACAACAGACAACGGAAGACAGAAGACACCTCAGCCAGCTCCAGCCGGAACCAGCATCAATTGCATCCCGCGCACCTACCTTCGCCTGCTGGTCTACCCACTGCATGCAGTCCCACGACGGCCATCCTAAAGCGCTGTGATAGCTCCACCACCGCGCGCACTCTCTGTACGACGCCGACGCCGACGCTGACGCCGACGCCTGCACCGACGAATCCGAGCGTGTTTAGTCGTGTTCGTGTTCGTGTCCGTGTCCGTGTCGCGCCTGCCTGCTGCGCCGTCCGCGACTTCCTCCCCCTCGCCGTCGCGTGTCGTCACTGCCACTTCACGCTCCACGCCCGCCCTTGCGCCTGCCCACTCCCTCCCACGCGCCTTCCCCCCCAACTCACCGCACCGTACGTTAGCTGCGTCTCGTGCCCCGTCCAGTTGCATGCCGCTAACTGTGCCCCCGTCAGTCTCCCATCCCGTCGCACCAAGGTCGCATACACGGCCGCTAAGCCATCCCATCGTTCCTCAGTGACGTGGTTGCCAGCGAATTACTGCGCATCCCGCCAGCGCACCGCTAGCCATCATGTCGTCGACGCCCGAGAACCCGCAGGGGTCCATGCAGTCCAAGCAGAATACAAAGGCAGAGGACATGGTCGTGCAAGGCCAGTCGCCTGACGGAGACGAGCAACACATGGACAGAGAAGGCGCAGACGCACAAGCCCACGGCCTCGGGTACGAATTCGAAGTCAAGGAGCAGGATCGATGGCTTCCAATCGCCAATGGTGCGTATACTCTCCCTTCCTTGCCCTCGCCCTGCCGCTGTTTGATTTGCGCCCCCGCTGCCCTCCCACCTGCACGTCGACGCATTGCTCCTGGATGCCTACACTCCCTCCAATCGCGCGCCCGAGCCCGACAAGCTGCGTCGATCCGCCAACTTCCACCAAACCCGCGAGCCACTCAGCGCGCCCGTGTACCTGAGCACCCGCTGCCCTGCAGAGCGCCATGTCGTCCTCGTCCCCACATTCCTCCACTTCCCCGCCACAATCCACCTCCCTCCACCCAAGCCCCAATGCTACTGCCTCGGATGCTAACATACGTAACTTTGCTCCAGTCGCCCGCATCATGAAGATGGCCCTGCCCGACAACGCCAAGATTGCAAAGGAGGCAAAGGAATGCATGCAGGAGTGCGTGAGCGAGTTCATCTCCTTCATCACCAGCGAGGGTGAGTCTATGTTTTAGTCTCATATTGGCCTCTACTAACACCACGCGCTAGCCTCCGAAAAGTGCCAGCAGGAGAAGCGCAAGACGGTCAATGGCGAGGACATCCTCTTCGCCATGACCTCGCTCGGCTTCGAGAACTACTCGGAAGCCCTCAAGATCTACCTCTCCAGATACCGCGAAGTAAGTTTGACCCCCTCCCTGTCCCTGTTACCGTCTCATTTGTTGCCGTAACATTGGCCAAAGACGTTTATCTGAACTATATATTGATTGGTGGGACAAGACCCTCCTCGCAAATCAGAACAAGCCACCCGGGCAGTTCGGTGCAGCAGGCGCCGGCGGGCCCAACCCAGGCGGCCCAGCAAATTCGGAACAGCATGTATTGAGCGGCGACAGCGAGATGGCCGAGGACGGCAGCCACACCTTCGGATACACTGTGCACAACGGCAACGGCTCCGGCGAGTACTAGGCCACGCCGAGCCCTGCCCGGGATTTTGTCGTCGAGAGTGCGAAGCTCGACTGCGAAGCAAATCAGATCGATGCGTATGCCGACATACGCGAATCACTGGGCAGCGAGGGGTCAGCACATGGCAAATTGAGAGGAAGAGACGGCATCGAAACACAGCTGGGAAGGGTCCAGAATGTATGGGAGAACAGACACAATCTTTGGGGGACTTCGATTCACACTTGTATGGCAATATATTTTCCACATCGGGGGAAGCGATGGTGTATGGTACGGGTTGGATAGGACGGCGTAAAATGGGCACATTCATTGGACGAGATACCTCTTTGAAACTTCTCAGCTGGATGGACGGGTTAGATTACTCTTTGCTCACGCACGGACCCACACTCGCTCATATCGAATGCAAAATAGTGAGCTTGGGAAAATCTCTCCTTTGTGTAGTGAAAATGTCTGCTATGAGTACGACGCCCCGCCGGACGCCGCTTGTCTGCGTGCCATCAATTCCGCCAGCGGAATCTCATCCTCCTGCTCATCATAGAACTCAACATCTTCATCCACACCAAAGTCCTGCAGCCTCTCGCCCTCAGAATTCCGCCACCCCTCTTCCCCTTCGCCCTCGTCATACTTTTCCTCCCCTTCCTCCCCCTCACTCGCGTCCTCACCATACTCATACTCATCATCGCGCTCTACCCTCTCCTCCAACCTCTCCACAAACGGCTTCCTCCTCCTAACCACATCCTCCGCCTGCCTCGCCTTGAACGCCTCAACCGTATCGACCCCCTCATTCTCATTCTCAAACACAAACGCCTCGCCCTCCGCCCCCCTCTCCACCCTCACATAACTCCGATCCGGATCGGGCGGCGGCCAAACCGTGCCCTCATCCTCGAACCCATTAACCTCAAACCACAACGCACTCTCCAAACTCGGACTAGGCGCTAGTGGGTTGAGCCACATGAGCGGGTTAGCAGTGCCCATAGCCTGGCACACATTCGGCCAAAAGCCGATGTCGTATGGAAACTCCTGTTTCCTAATGCGCACACTCAGGCCATCGGGCGTCTGCAAAGACCCGCCCAACCGGCGTGCGCGCCGCAGTACCGTGCGGTGGCGCTCGATCTCCCAGCCCTCGATGGTCGTAGTATTAACCGCGAGGATCCAGAGATTGCGGAGCGCGAGGATGCCGACGGCGAAGAGGGTGAGGCTGTTTGCGAGGAGCGTGGCGAAGAGGTGGAATAATATCAGGGGAGGGGGGCCGAGGGTGGCGGGGAGGTGGCGCGTGGACCAGAGGTGCGAGAGGCGCGTGAAGAGCAGGCGTTGGAGGAAGGAGAGCCCGGCTGTGGTGCTGAGCAGGAAGCGGATGAAGTGCGGGAATGTTAGGGCGGAGACGCAGGAGGAGGTCCAGGGGCAGTGGTGGTCCATTTTGGGGATACATCTAGGGGAGTTTGGTTAAGGGGGGGTTTGGAGGTAGGATGTGGGGTTTTTTTTTGAGAATTGGGTGTGGATCTTCATGGCGTGCGCGGAATAATGTATGTTTTGGATGGATGATGGTTGGGAAATATGGCTTGTCTTACCTTTTACATGCTTTGCAGTGGTGCGCTCGAGGTGGTTTTGGGGCCGAGCATTTTCGACACCATTTCCTCGTGATTGTCTTCTTCCTCTCCTCGGATAATCCTGGCTCTTGCTTCTCCGCCCAATCTTTCGGTATCCTGCCTGGATCGACGAATACGCTCCGAGTGTACGTGATGAATATCAGCACGAGAATGACGTTGGCGAATATGAGTTCGTTCTTGGTTAGTGGCCTGGGCTCGAGCTGCGTCAAGAGCCATTGTGAGGGATACCCGAGGAAGAAGATTAGTACGTATACGGAGGGCACGGCGAGGTGTGAGAGTTCCATCTTCGGGTGGAAGATGGCGTGGACGTGGGAGTGTTGGAGATATTCGACGTGAGGATTCGGAGTGGGTCGATGCGCGAGGGCACGTGATTGGCCACCTCACAGACCTTCCCTGGCCGTAACCCCATCCTCTCCGCGTCTCCATCCATCACCCCCATCATCTCAGCCATGGCGTTCCCTACATGGCCGTTCTTCGCGCTGATTCCCACAGTCATTCTCGTACATTTGTTTGTATCGCCGTACACCAAGGTGGAAGAGTCGTTCAATATCCAGGCGATACACGATATTCTGGTGCATGGAATTCCGACCGGAAACGCGGATCAGTTTCTCACGGCGAATTACGATCATGTGTCGTTTCCGGGGAGTGTGCCGAGGACGTTTGCAGGGGCGTTGGTGTTGAGTGGGTTGAGTAGGCCTTTTTTGTGGATGGTGGGCAGGATGGAGCAGGTGCAGTTGTTGGGTATGTGATTTATCATTACAACTATTAGTGACTTCTGAGCTGACGATGTCGTAGTTAGGGCAATTCTTGGCCTTATGAATGCTGCGGCGCTCATTGCTTTTGGGCGGAGTGTGCAAAAAGCGTTTGGCACCAGTGCGGGCATCTGGTATGCTCTATTCCAGGCGAGCCAGTTTCATGTCATGTATTATGCATCACGGACACTGCCTAATATGTTCGCGTTGATCTTCAGTAAGTATCTTCTTGGGTACCATAACTCATATGCTAACATGCTCCAAGGCAACCTCGCTTTGCGCAGCATACTCATGGCGACAAATGCGCCCTGGCACGCACCCAAGGGATACCGCTTAAGCTTGTATCTGCTCACAATAGCTGGTATTGTCTTCCGATCTGAGCTTGCCATTCTAGTCTACACCCTCACGATATACCTTTTTGCCACAAAAAGCGTCTCGATCACGAGTGTCATCATCCCTGCTGGTCTGGGTGGACTTGTCATCGGCCTTCTCTGTACTGTGCCTCTGGACTCCTTCATGTGGCAGTCGTTCCCACTGTGGCCTGAGTGGGTGGCCTTCTACTACAACACCATCCAGGGTCATTCGGCCGACTGGGGTATTTCGCCTTGGCCTTATTACTTCACCAATGCTCTGCCACGCTTACTTCTCAATCCTGCGACTTACTTATTGTGTATACCCGTTGCATTAATAAACTTCGCCACCAGGCAGAGAAGTCTAGATCTGCTAGTCCCATCACTGGCCTTCGTGGCGTTGTACAGCTTCCTACCACACAAGGAGTGGCGGTTCATCATCTACGTTATCCCCGCCCTGACCGGCGTATCTGCAGCCGGAGCATCCTGGATCTGGAACCGAAGGTCAAAATCAATCATATACGCCGTCCTAAGCATAGCCCTAGTAGCCTCGGTCCTCGTCTCCTTCGCAGCATCCACCACCATCCTAGCGCTCTCCAGCCTCAACTACCCCGGCGGCACCGCGCTGCACATTCTCCACCACAAGTTCCAACATCCCTCCCATCCCCACTTTAACGTCTACTTCGACAACCTCGCGTGTCAGACCGGTGTCACGCGCTTCCTGGAGAGTCACAGCGGCGCCCAGACCATTCTAGATGTCTTGGAGTCGCAAGACATGCATTCCAAGCGCCTCTGGACGTACGACAAGACCGAGGACCCTTCTGCCGTGCTGGATCCCATGTTCTGGGCCTCGTTTGATTACGTTCTCGCTGAGAGGCCGGAGAAAGTCATTGGCAGTTGGGCGGTTGCGCATGTCGTGTATGGGTTCGGCGGCGTGCGCGTGTTGAAACCTGGTCAGAAGAGTGGCTCGGCGGTTGAGGATGTATACAAGGGAAACTACGCTGTTGTTGCGCCGAAGCATTGGACGGATAAGATTGTCGAGGGGTGGAATAGTGCGGAAAGAGTGCTGAGAGAGAAGGTTCTGCGGGGGTATTGGGTTGAGGTGAAGGTGGAGCCGAAGATTCACATGCTGGTCAATCAGCACGCTATGTAGAGTTTGTCTCCAAGAAATGTCAGGATTTGATCATGCATCAGTTTTGCCTTTGATAACCCTCGATCATTGCGCTAGTCTTTTTAAAGAATACCAAGAGATGCGCATCTCGTCAAGACGGCTGCCTAATGTGTACTCAACTACCATCTTCGCTCTTCATCCTAGCAATCATTCGTGATATCAGAGAAGTGTATGCTCCCTGCTAGATGCATGATGGGCAGTTTCTCGAGCAAAACACCCCGCTTTGTAGATCCACGGCATGTCTGCACGTCGCCCAGTAAGCTCGACTTCAGCGACTGCAAGACCTAGTACTAAACATGTAACACTCTACTAGATCAAGTACGGAATCAATTCCTCAACCTCTTGTACCGATGGGACGAAAACCGCCTTGAGCAGTTTCGCGCCTTGTTCTTATCAAGAGCATCCAAGGACAATGCCTCTGACATAGCTTGTACTTCAGAACCGCCCCACAAAATTGGCATTACTTCTGACTCATCCAGATTGGTCCGAAGAAACCTTCGTCGCCTTTCTAGTTGAACGCAATTCAGACGCAGAGATAGCGATAAGAGATGCTGGGCTACTGCTCTATAAAATGATGGTACATTACGGCTCATATCCGTTCCCAGTGGACTTGGGCAAGCGCATGACCTGCGGCACCTTTCTTCGCGGTATCTATATGATGTCGCGCAGTGCAAAGAACGTGTTTTGGAGAGACTATGGTTCGGCTGGCGGAGTGCCACTGACTAGGCAGAGGAGACCGTGTGACGATGTTAGACTCCTTTTTCAGAGTATGGCTCGTCAGAAAGGTGGGAGAGATGATGGTCCGCGGACAGAAGACAACGATGAAGATCTCCTGGATGTGTTGTTTTTTGTCATGCAGAGGGTGCAAGAAGAGAGAAGTCCGAAGTGTAGTGTCAGAAGAGAGCGTGAAGAAGGCTGCGAGTGCGCTGCCGACCTCACGCTCACTGAATTTGAGAGGGAGGGTTGAGCAGGTTAATCTAAGAAGTTTGTTGGAATTGATTGTTGCGTTGCTGAATTGTAGGGTGCTGGGCACGACAGCGCCTCCAAACGAAATCGTCATCGACTGCATGATGAGCGCCTTCTCGCCAGCCTCGTCTGAGCATCTCGGGACTGAATGGGAAACTTTTCGCAACGTCGTTCTCGGATCTTATGTGAGGCCCTCATCAAGATCCCTCCAAGGATCTGCTGACACGCAAAAGCCAAACCTCATGGCCATACTCGCAGCCTTCATCGAGAGCACATTCCAAATCACGAATTTCTTCTGGCTCAAGGCTGAGACCTTACCGACATCTCCGGTACGCTGTGCGCCCAAAATGGCATGTGCCGATAACGCCACTGACTTACAATCTGACAGAATGAATTCCGCGGGATCGTCTCGCAATCGAACCTCATCTCGGCAGATCAGCTCGCCCAGTTACTTTTGATGATTCCTGTAGGGCTTCTCCTGCACTTCAACAACATTGTTCATCGTGGAGAGTCTGTGGCTGAACATGCCAGTGAAATTGCAAGTCATCTGCAAACACCCGGACGACTTCTCATAGGGAGATGTTTGGAGGGAGCTGGCGCACATGATCCACAGATCATGTACGCATACATTGGCTTTCTAGACATGTATGATAGCTACCATCCTAGCCCCCCAACTCCGCGAACAGGAAGTATGGTTTTCAGCCTCACTCCTACGCACAAGATGTATGCGGCGCAAAAGCAAGAAATACATCTGAACATGGAAGTCAAACTAGATCCCAACGAGGTCTCGCAAGATACAAAATCAGGAATCATGGAGATCCCGGACGGGAAGAACCTGCTTGAGGTGGAAATTGAGTCTATGTCGCTGGGGCGCATGATCGGAGCTTTTGAGCTCTGGATGATGTAAACTTTTCCAATGATAGATTTGGGCAAGGCTGCGTCGTCCCTCAACCTGCAGCCGCCAGCGCATGATCGGAGTACGGAATGGTGGCGTCGTGAACTTGGGGCCTTTTTCCACGCTGGACTTAGCATCAAGGCAGCATCGCGACAGATGTTAAAGCATACAGCTTGTTCCTACGTCAGCTCATATATTTGCTTCAAGGTGTGAATGCGAGTTGTGTATGCAAAAATGTACTAAATGGCATGACTTGAGGACTTCGGAGTTCGTTATGTCAATTATTCTGAGGCATTATAGTTGGTAAAGCATTATTTGGTGGTACAAAGAGGCCGAGCGATTAAAGGTTGATGCCTTGGTGTGATGGGGGTCGGCTCGTTCGGCCATGTTTCAGGCACGTGGAGTATTAACGCGTTTTGACTCCAGCCCGCAAGCGCCAGCACCTCATTGGGCTGTAAACATCTCCGAATGGAAAAGCCTCCGCGCAAGAAGCTTACGAATCGTGTAACATATGCTTTTACTGCGTTTTGGTTACGCTCCTCGCAATTAGCATCGTCGAATCATCTCATGGTCAACCACATCGCGTTTCAACATTGCGGCAACGGTCGACCACACGATGACCTGCCACTTCCTCAGGCACATACAGCATTAAGCGACGGACTTTGAAGTCTCGACCCTGCCCGTTCAGGATGTAGTGTGTTTTGGTGCTATTTCCTGTTTCAAGCGCCACCGTTGCCGCCCTGGGGAGCCATCCGTTCCAATGTCCTTGAAACATTCCACATCTAGTCAAACCTCGCGTACTGTGCTACCGACCCTGTCCAGCGGCTCTAAGACCTAGCCTCTAGGACATGTATGGCTGCTGCACGTTCCCCTCGATCTCGGCCGGAGATAAGCCTGAGTCGTTGTTCCTCATTACCCCCGTCGTTAAAACGCGAGGCTTAACGGGATGGGTGTCAATCACCCGCTCGTTCTAGGCAGGCTGGCGAATCGAGGGACAGGGTCCTTGTGACTTGAAGTCCGATGGTAGTGTATATATGCAGGTCTCTCCCGTTAGGCCATAAGCTACAACTCACATCTGCAATCACAGCATCGTCTTCGATCTTCGCTTCTTGTTTATCGGTTCTTTAGCGCGGCTATTACGCAGTATCTCTTCCAGTTCTCTTCGACTCGTGTCTTGAAGATGCGTTCCTCTTCTCTCATTTCGGCTGCAGCTTTTCTCAAGCTCAGCACAGCTGCCTATACCCTGGAGGATGACTACACGACAGACTTCTACAGCATGTTCAACTTCTTCACGGGTCCTGATCCTACACACGGTTGGTTTACATTTCTCTGGAAGTTTGCTTGATGCTAATATGGCTAGGCTTCGTGAAGTATGTTGACGAAGCTACCGCGACGTCGACGAACCTCATCAACGCGACGGACAAGGGAGCAAATTTTGGTGTCGACGTTACAAACGTGACACCAGAGGGCCGACCTAGTATCCGCTTAGAGAGCAAGAAGAAGTATGAGACTGGGCTCATCGTTCTGGATGTCACACATATGCCCTTTGGCTGTGGTACCTGGCCAGCGTAAGCAGAATCAACGGAAAGTATATTTCATCAAAGCTAATTAATTGCAGATTCTGGACGTTCGGTCCAAACTGGCCAACCGGTGGCGAAATTGATATCCTTGAGGGTGTCAATGAGGCCACGCACAACGGTATGACATTGCACACGGGCCCAGGCTGCGCGATCGGACCAGACGTTTCCCAGTTCTCAGGCTCAGTTGTCACACCAAACTGCGACGTCGCCGCCGAGGGTCAGGCAGCGAACGTAGGATGCTCAATCAAGGATTCATCCCCGCAGAGCTACGGTGCTGGTCTCAACGAGGCCGGTGGCGCAATCTTCGCAACGGAATTTAACTCGGCCGGCATCAGTGTATGGCGCTTCGAGCGCGGCTCTGCCCCTGCGGATGTGCTTGGTGACGCTCCCGACCCAACCACGTGGGGAACGCCAAATGCCAAATTCGCCGGTGCCTGCGACATTGACCAGATGTTCGCCGAGCAGCAGATCATCATCGACACCACTTTCTGCGGCGATTGGGCCGGAGCAGAGACAGTTTGGTCCAACACTTCGACTGGCTCATGCGCATCGAAGGCTCCAACCTGCATTGACTGGGTCCGAGACAACCCACAGGCATTCACCGACGCATACTGGGAAATCGCCGCTCTGAAGGTCTACAAGAACGATGCGGCTGCCCCTGCACCTACTGGTGCTGTGCCCTCGGTCTCTCCCGTTGTACCTGGTCAAACAATTGTACCAACACCCAGCCCCGCTACGCCTGAAGTACCTCCTCAGAGCCCTGCTGTACCTGTAGCATCGACACCCAGCCCTGCCGCACCTGTAGTACCGACACCCAGCCCTGCCGCACCTGAAGTCCCGCCCCAGAGCCCAGTCGTTGCCCCGATCAACGCGGTGCCCTCACCCACACCAATTCGCGAAGGTGGCATGTCAGGCTTCAACTGGCCGCAGGCTGGCAAGCGTGATGACGCCCCAAATCCTTCAGACAGCTCCGTAGGGCGGTCGTTCATTGTATTCCCAACGGGTGGAAGATGGCCACAGGTTGCCAAGCGTGGCGATAACCCAGATGCTGGGAAAACCTCCAAACCCGTCCCCGTTGTATACCCTCCAGGACCAACAGGTGCTCGCATGGCAAGGTGGCCGCAGGCTGGCAAGCGTGATGACGCCCCAAATCCTTCAGACAGCTCCGTAGGGCGGTCGTTCATTGCAATCCCAACGGGTGGTATGGCAAGATGGCCACAGGTTGCCAAGCGTGGCGATAACCCAGATGCTGGGAAACCCTCCAGATTCGTCCCCGATGTATACCCTGTAGGACCAACAGCTGCTCGCATGGCAAGATGGCCGCGCTCTACTTCGAGCTCATACCCTGCAGGACCAACAGGTGCTCGCATGGCAAGGTGGCCTGACGTCAGCTCTACTTCGAGCTCATACCCTGCAGGACCGACAGCTGCTCGCATGGCTAGGCACAACGCGGACCACAAGCGTGGAGTTGCACAGGACCGCGCTCGTGTGTGAACTGGCATCGAATGAGGTGATAGGACTTGCCAAACAGTCTTCGCTTGAAGCCCCACCGCTTGGGGTCTACGCTTGAATGTGAAATGGTGTCAATGGATGATGTGACTCGACGGGTATTTTTACCCTTGAAGGGTCATTGGATGGGTTGTATGTTGATTTCACACATACCCTTTCTATCTGTATATACTCTCTTCTTTTTTTGTGGATATTGGCGTTAGTATAGAACATAGACACGACTTCACGTATGTTGAATGCAATTGCTCGACTACAATCTCACTTCATGCCCATGGTGATGCGTTCCTGTTCCAGGTTGACAGCCACAATCTTGTACTCATACGCCATGTAAAGCCTGGGTTTGTGCCTCGCGCTAGCGGGAATGACATACCTTCATGTCCGCTTACCCTGTCTTTCTGCTACGGTCTTGTCCACATTGAGCGAACTTGTTTTTATAAATCATATTACCCACCATGACTGCAGCGAAACCACGATGCAATCGTATCTTCTCAGCCTTATTTCCTCTTCGTCTTTTATTCAGCTATGAGTAACCTTGACGCATTGCACGAAGCGCTTACCTTCGACCCGTCGCCACATTTCCTCCTCTGGCGGACTCGTGAACTCGACAATGAGTCTGCTTGAGCTGTCCCACTCGCGGTCAAATCCCCCCCACGATTGAGGATAATATGAAACGTGTTTTTTTGCTCTATGATGCCGTGTAAGTCCACGACACCGAGCTTAGGCGTTGGGGCGATGCTGGCTACGAGTGTGGCAATGCGGCTCATAGGAATGTAGTGTTATCATACGCCTGGATGCCCTTCAGGAAAAGCTACCTCATCCAGAGATGAGAAGCGCTTTTTACAAATGCTTTGTGGGATATGAAAGAGTCGTGTGATAGACATGTGAGTCCGGTATTGTGGTGAAGTCTCGCGTTGGAAGAACATATTCGAAAATGCGCTCGCGCCGGGGAGCACGCCAAAAAACCACGATAGGCCCAAAACATGTACTCTCTCCGCGGCGCTAAAAAAACCACAGAACGACGGCCAGTTGCCCGCCTGTTTGTCTCAGAAGTTCAGTGTCGTTCAATATCCGAAAGCACACGAGTACGATCGCCCTTCTCCGGCACTAACTCCGACACGGGCGCAGTGACTCCGCCACACCTCCGGATTTCCGCTTCCAGCCAAACCACAACCTTCTCCACCAGCATATAAGTCCCATCAGGTTCCCAACGCATCTCGAACATTTAGGACAATTCAAACATGTCTTCACCACACGTCCTCATGCCCCGTGACCGCCACGACTTCGCCTCCCTCACGCACCTCCAATCACTCGGCCCATCCGCCTGGGCACCATTAATACCACCTTCCGCACCAGACGCCGGTTTATTACACTGGCTCCAAGACATGAATTGGCCCATCGCGCGGCCGGTTTCTCAGTTACTCGTCTCGCTGGCCGATGATGCGGACGCGCGGACACAGTATGGGCATCATCTAGTCGACGCTGTGAAAAAGCTTTTTGCAAGCAGTGAGGATTGGGGGTGGGTACATCATGTGCTGGTGTATGTGGTGTGTGAAATCGCAGATGAAGACTGGGGGAGAGATAATTTTAGGAGTGAGGTGTGGCTGCTAAGAAAAAGAGTGCCGGAGTATCAAGAGCGGGATTGGGGGTTTGAGGAATACATAGGGACGTTTCTGGGGGAGGATGGGGTGTGAGGATAGACTAGTCTAGTTGAGAGGGGAGGATCTTACGATTTGAGCATGGTCGCGAGGTTACAAAGAACTAATGTTTTCAAGCTACAGGTCCATAGAAAGAGCCAAGATCTTGGTTTTGACAGGCTTTCGGATTGTTATCTGCTGCTTTGTCGCTGTTCTCAATGCATGTTACCGAAAGCTTGCAGATGATGACGCTGAGGGGGAAAGTACGCTAATTTTGAGGCCTACCAGGTCCTTGCCCAATCAGGCTACGCTACAGTTCCAGCCAGTCATAATCCGTAAGGACCACTGCCGTACTACGCATATAAGCTAATCTTCAGACCCTTTGCATTTGTCTTTCCTTTCTTCACCGTGGGGCCTGGAGCCGCCAGTGCATTCGCTACTTTCGTTTTCCTTGTTGTGCACAGGTGCTCTTCTTCGTCTTCCGCTTCCTTCGAGCCTGGTGCTTGCCCGTGGAATACCTGTGTGGAGCCATCGCTACACCCTTTCGGTAGCGTTCCATCCCCGACTCTAGTCAAGCAAGCTTTCAACTTGAAGATTTACACGAACATCACCTTTACGCTGATCCGAGCTTGATTTGTCCGGATCCTCACACTGGTCTTCCGCCAGCGACCCAGTCTCGAATACCCCTTGAAGAAGAGCCACAAACCCCACTCGATGAGGATGGATTCCCGCCTTTGCCTGAATGCGTTTTACTTGAAACACGGTCACAACACTCCTTTGAACTCTTACCTGCCTCTTTCGAGGACGAATCTTCAATCCCAGACCATGCCCAAAGCCAATCACTGCCACAGCCCAGCGATCAGCCCGCCGCGCACATATGCCTAGAATGTGGACAGGGCTTTCGCCGTCCGCGAGATCTGAAGTAAGCTCCAGAACAGTCCTTTCCGTAGCCAGAAAACACACTGACCAAGCAGTCAACACTGCAAGAAACACGAGCCCGACTGGGAATGTACCGACTGCCAAGTCAAACTCAAGAATCGCAAAGACCTGAACAAAGACATCGAGCGACACAGGATGTCGAACAGACATCGCAGTCGGGTCGGGGGCCGAGCAGATGGACTGCTAACCTGCCCCATTCCGTCTTGCGCGAAGAGTATGCGCAAGGACAACTTCAAGCGGCATATGCGCACAAAGCATCCTGGATATCCGATTCCATAGTTGATTGATAGGGCGACAATACATTGAGATGGACACATACTGCTAGTTCCGTGACTTCTTGCTATGCTGCATGTCGAGCCAAGTGATTTGTGTAAAATGACGGAGCGAGCTGTAGCTTTTCCCACGATGATCCGGGGCTGATGTCGCATATGGAACTGGCTCTTAACCAAGCCTAAGCCGTGCTAGATTTCCACGTAATTGTGAATCTCGTAATGCAGGGCCTACTCTCGCGTGCCAGGGGCCCAATTGAATGCACCCGTCTGTATACTTTACCGTCATACACTGCCCACAAATCGTCCGTAAGCCAATGATTCCCCCCATCCCCGCACACCGCATGCCCACTCCACCCATCGACGAAGTCAATCCACGCACCAATTCGGACCCATTCCGCCCCTTCTCCACCATGGTAGGCCTCAAACCCACACCCACCCGATTGGCCAAACGCCCATGTACCGTCGTGTATATCAAGAGCCCATCTATCTTCCAATAATCAACCCATCTCCACCTTCCTGATCACCTCACCAAACGCCCTCTGCTCCGCCATGTCTTCAATCTTCTGCTGCCCCTCCATCCAACCCTACAAATCCCGCACCCTCACCCACGAGCCCAAATTCCGCGCCTTCATGTCCTGGGCCCCCTTCCCTCGCACCAGCAGCATCGGCGCGGCACCGGACGCAAACAGCGCCACGCTCGCGATCCAGGTCGTGCGCCAAATCAACTTCGGCGCGTTGGAAAGCAAGCGGTACTTTGCTTCGAGCAATGGCGGGGAATTCGTCGAGGTGGCCGAGCAGTGGCTGATTGATGCGAATTATGAGAAATTAAATACGTGAGTGGGGGGCATGTGTGTGAAGACTGTAGCGAAGCTGATTGTTGGGTGTTGGGGTCCAGGTTCAAGAATTACAAGTGCGGCGTGCATGATCGGTTTTTTGAGGTTAATGTGTATCAGAGGGATCCGGTGAATGCGCATCATTGGCGGGCGAATGTTGCTAGGCCGGCGGGTGAGATTGATTTGTGAGGTGGTGCAAGGGTGGATGGAGGAGTGTGGGCGTGGGTGATTTGGTACGGGACGATTTTTAATGTATATGCACCAAGTCAGTAGCTTCGGAGTGAATGATTACTTTTGAAGAATATTTCATGATCACATGTGCTTGTGAACTTTCGTTAATGGACTGGATCGCACTGGTCATCGTCCTGACTTTCGCGGGGTGCTCATCAGCAATCATGGCCCCACGCGGCAGTCATGTATTCCACTGAATGCGATGACGACATCTCTGGTACTTTCGTCGAGCGGACTATCCTCTGACTCTGGAAACCGGCGGGCATAAGGGATTAAGGGACACAGAGTGCCCTGAAAGATACATCTCAGTGGATTGCACCCACGGTCGTGCAACCAGTCTTATCTTTGGCGGGAGTCGCATTAATCGTGTTCATTGAATCGAACCCTATCAGGCTTTCCGGCGTTTGCTTCTTCGCGTCGTCTCTTCCTTGATTTCAAGAATCGGATGCTCATCCTCCTGTGGCTCCTGCTTGATCATCTTGCGCTTGACCGTTTCTTTCTTGACAACATCCTCAATCACCGCCTCATCGCCTTCCTTCTTGATAACGACTTCCTCTTCTTTGACTTCAGTCTTGACAACCAGTCGTTCAGAAAAGGCCTTGAGGTCCGCTGTGAAAAGTACAGAATGTGCCCAGCCAGCTTCCTTGCCCCAGAGCTTCCGGAAGAGATTGCCAATAGCAACATACATGGCGGCAGTCATGCTGGTGTGCTTGCCCTTGCCGAACTTGTAGTCGCGCTGAGCGATTTGCCAGACGTGTGTGTCGACTGGAACTGCTTCGGACCAACCTAGACCGAACAGACATACGCAGTCTGCAACTTTTGGGCCAACGCCAGATAGTGCCAGGAGTTCCTCATGTGCTGTCCGGTATCCCTCGCGACCACCCTCAAGCAGGTCTCCTGCAGGCTTCTCGGCCATGCCAAACTGGGGGCACTCGGGGTTACTGAGGTCTTCCAGCCACTTCATACCCTTCTCTTGTGAAACTATTTGTGCAGTCTTTGCAATGTATTTGGCGCGGTATCCAAACCCAAGTTCTCTCAGATGCGCCTCAACCTTGGGGCCTGACAGTGCGTCTGGGGTTGGGAAGTCGTGGTATGGTATATCATCGATGTGGGCGATGAGTGGTCCGTAGTGTAAGCAGAGATTGTGTACCATGCCAGATATGCGGCTAATATTGTTGTTGCTACTGCAAATAAACCCTATGAGCGCCTCCCACGCGTCTTGACGCAGGATGCGAACACCAGTAAACTTTGGGGCCTTCTTTCGAAAATTGGCATCAGAGGCGGCCCATTGCTCGTACAACTGGCCAAGATTCGGTGCAAGGTTGAAGTAGTGCTGTACCAGGGCGAGAGTGTCGTCTTCTTTGGCAGTGACAGACGGCGCATTCGAGGGTGGCGGCGTGGGGAGTTTCGAAGCCGGTGGTGGGAAGATTGCACGGTAGTGAAGAGACTCTGCATCCTGACAAAGGGACAGTATCCTTCCGTGAAGAGTACAGGACCACACGTCCTCAGCGGATTTGCGCCATCTGATAGTACGTCAGATGTGCCATGGAGCTCGATGTCGAGTGTTGTACCTAAAAGACTGTCCGCAGCGCAATGTGGTATTGATGCACAATTCGGTAAGACTGGTAGGCAACTTGTGCCATTGTGCAGCTCGGAGGGCCATTTCAGATTGTGAAGCACAAAATGAGGTTGCGAGTCGCCGTGAAGGTCCCTGAGCTACGCGGTCTAGCCTCGGTGCACGCCAAGGCGCGTCAGTGGAAAGCACGGACGCCGACACCACTTTTACTTTCGGCGCCAGCAACCTCAACACCAACACGGCCAAAGCATCGCGTCCAAGTGTTCGGACAGCAGCGGGCAACGCAATCATCACCACCTTTTTGATCAGCGCCTGCTAACTGCAGCTTCTGTACATCTTCCCCCGCTGCATCATTCGGCGCGGCTGTAAATCTTGTTAGCGCGCCACAGCTCCGTACAGTAAACCAAGCAGCACATAGCCCAGCATGAACGGCGACAGCTACTCCCGAGGTAAGCAATTGGCTCAGTACACGTACTGACTGGTGCGCAGTTTACCAGAGAAGCAAGACACTAACAAAAGCAGACGGTGGCCGGCAAGGCGGAAGGAGCAACTACGTGAGTGCCGACAAGACCCGCGACAACGGGCGCACACTAACCGCGCAGTCTTCGAGAGACGACCGCCGAGGAGGCGACCGAGGCGGCGATGACAGGCGCCGTCGCCGATCGCGCTCTCCCCGCCATGGGGGTGGTGGTGGAGGAGGAGGAGGAGGTTCTCGCCGCGACTACGAGGTCGACACGTACTCGTCCAGCCGCGACTACCGTGAGCGCGAGCGCGAAGACACATATGCCCGCCGCGAGACGAGGCGCGACGACCGGGGCGCGGGCGGCGACCGCAACTGGGGCGATTCGTATGCGCGACGCGACCGTCCTGGACGAGACCGCGGCGACCGCGACGACGACCGTGGCCACCGACGAGACCGCGGCGACCGGGACCGGGGCGGCCGTGACGGTGGGGGCTATGGCGACGACCGTAGGCGGGGTGGACGGGATGGCGGCGGCTTCGGTGGTGGTCGTGGAGGCCCTCGCCAGCCCAAGGAGGAGTCGCCTCTGCCGAACAAGGCGCGCGAACCCACGCCGGATCTCGCTCCCTTCACCAACATCCTCCAGCGCGAGCGTCGCATGACCCAGTGGGACATCAAGCCCGCCGGCTATGAGAACATCACCGCCGAGCAGGCCAAGCTGTCGGGCATGTTCCCGCTGCCTGGAGCTCCCCGCGCTGCGCCCATGGATCCCTCCAAGCTGGCCGCTTTCATGAGCCCGTCTGCAGGCACTGCGTCCGCTGCCGCCCTTGCGCCCGGTGCATCCAAGCAGTCGAAGCGTCTCTACGTCCACAACCTGCCCTCTGGAACCACCTCAGAGGAGCTCCTCGAGTTCTTCAACCTCCAGCTCAACGGCTTGAACGTCGTATCTGGCCAAGACCCCTGCTTATCTGCACAGATCGCCTCGAGCAAGACGTATGCCGCGCTCGAGTTCAAGACGCCCGAGGATGCCACCGTCGCCCTCGCCATGACCGGCATTTGCATGCGCGACGACGGCGGAGCTCCAGACCGAAGTGGCCTCTCCATCCGCCGCCCCAAGGACTACATCACCCCATCTGCAGACGAGAATGCATACACCGGCAACGAGGTGTCGAGCGTTGTCAAGGACAGCCCGAACAAGCTCAGCATTGTCAACATCCCCACCTTCATCGAAGAGGAGCAGATCCGCGAACTCGTCGAGACCATGGGCAAGCTCAATGCCTTCGTCCTCGTCAAAGACACCAGCTCCGAGCAACATCGCGTATGCCGCATTCTACTAACCTAGCAACAGACAACATTTGCTAATTTGTACCAGGGTATTGCCTTCTGCGAGTACGCCGACAACGAAGTCGTCAACGCCGTCATCGAAGGCTTGAACGGCATCACTCTCGGTGAGGGAAACCTCAAGGTGTCTCGTGCGACTGTGGGTATGCAGCAGAATGCCGGCCTGGATGGAGGCGTCAATGCCATCTCCATGCTGGCCAGTGCAGAGCCAACCAACAACGTCGAGCACGGCCGTGTCGTTTGCCTCATGAACATGGTCACTTCCGATGAGCTGATCAACGACGAGGAGTATGAGGGTACGTCGAACTGAAGTGTTGGATTCTAGAAGACTACTAACAACCACCCAGAAATCAAGGAAGACATTGAGGAAGAGTGCCAGAAGTACGGCCCCATTGTCGAGACCAAGATTCCTCGCCCCGCTGGTGCCCGCTCCAGTCTCGGCGTCGGTAAGATCTACATCAAGTACCAGGACACCGAGTCTGCGCAACGCGCCATCAAGGCTCTTGCCGGACGTCAGTTCTCAAGGAGAACCGTCGTTGCAACCCAGTTCTCTGAGGAAGGCTTCGACGTTGACGCGTGGTAGACGCCTCTGATCGAGCATCTGACTTTCTTTCGTCTTTTCGCTAACTGGCCGGGCATTCTGGGATCCAAGAAAAGGAGAGCGAGTTTTGTACAATAATTTGACCATCAGGAACAGTTGAAGCCGAGATAGGCACTGATATGAAATGCGAAGGCTTAATGGTGGCGCTGTTGGGTTTTCAAAATAGGCCTTGAGCATCACTTCAGTACTAAATGCAGCCGATTTTGAACGACGGTCGTCGCATCAAGCGTGGTGCGTCTTCCCCTTGCAACATCATATGCATGTAGCCCCACCATACATGTCCAAGACTAAGCTTCACGGCAACACCACAACGACGTCATCTCCTTGCAATGAAAGCCGTATCTGACTTGAAGTCAATTTACACTCAGACTGCTCTGAATTGTTTTTGAAGCGATCATGTCGTTCATCACCCACGTCTTGACAGTCTACTTCACTAGTGTACCCAGCATCCTCAAGGCCCTCACAACGGTTACCATCCTCCATCTCCTCATTTTCCTTCTATTCCCAATTATCCAGAACTACACGCGCGCCCGCAAAACTGGCCTCCGCATCATCGTCAGTCCTATTACGCCACATACCCTGCCATGGCGCATCGCTTCATCTCTCTTTCGCCCAATCCTGCAGCACTTTGCCTGGTACCGCGTGATTGACTGGACATGTTGCTGGCAAGACGCCCGTGTGACATCTACCAGCGCCGAAAAGCAAGTGTTAGTCGTCAGTCCCGGCTCGATCGTGC
>Ga0265780_10003366_pt1 | contig 21079 bp, 18 predicted proteins | sample P1T30metagenome_FD_192432 | JGI IMG/M metagenome (GOLD analysis project Ga0265780, IMG submission 192432) | Plant litter microbial communities from East Loma Ridge, Irvine, California - P1 T30 | ecosystem: Environmental > Terrestrial > Plant litter > Unclassified | place: USA: California...
CTTCAATATCAACGCCGGTTTCGGCGCCACGGCGCCGAAGGCGCTGTCCGAAGCCGTGGTGGCCAACAAGGCCGACCTCGGCATCGCGCTGGACGGCGACGCCGACCGCCTGATCATGGTCGACGCCAACGGCCGCGTCTACAACGGCGACGAACTGCTGTACGTGATGGTGCGCGACCGTATGAGCACCGGCCCGGTGGCGGGCGCCGTCGGCACCCTGATGACGAATATGGCGCTCGAAGTCGCCTTCAAGCAGATGGGCATCGGCTTCGCGCGCGCCAAGGTCGGCGACCGTTACGTGCTCGAGGTGATGAAAGAGCGCGGCTGGCTGTTCGGCGGCGAAGGCTCGGGCCACTTGCTGGCGCTGGACAAGCACAGCACCGGCGACGGCATCGTGTCGGCGCTGCAAGTGCTGTCGGCCCTGGTGCGCGGCAATAAATCGCTGGCGGAATGCTGCAGCGAGCTGCAATTGTTCCCGCAGACCCTGATCAACAAGAAAGTTACGCCGGGCTTCGACTGGACCAGCGACCAGGCCCTGGTGGCCGAGAAGGAAGCGGTCGAGCGCGAGCTGGGCGACAACGGCCGCGTGCTGATCCGTGCGTCCGGCACCGAACCGCTGATCCGCGTGATGGTGGAAGCGAAAGAGGCGGAGCTTGCCGAGAGCATGGCGCGCCGCATCGCCGACAAGCTGGCTGCCTGATTAAACCGCCAGTCTGGTCGGATGTTGGCCGGGGCTGGCATTTCGCGCCGCCATCGCTTATAATGTTTCTCACGGCGGAGTGTAGCGCAGCCCGGTAGCGCACCTGGTTTGGGACCAGGGGGTCCAAGGTTCGAATCCTTGTACTCCGACCATCAGATTCATCGAGACAGGCCGTCCCAGGACGGCCTGTTTTGTTTTGATCGGCCTGTTTTGTTTTCAGCGCTGCCATGCTGGGCCACGACAACAAGCTTGGCCTTATTGCAAGCATGATGCTTGCGGTTTATAGTAGCGCTCTTCCAAGATCCGCCCTTAGCTCAGTCGGATAGAGCAACGGCCTTCTAAGCCGTGGGTCGGGGGTTCGATTCCCTCAGGGCGGGCCAATCATATCGCGCATACGACCGCCATCAATCGGCGTAGGCTCCCGCCTTCTTGTAGATTGGCCCCCACTTCTCGATCTCGGCCTTCAGATGCGTGCGCAAGCCTTCCGGCGTGGCTTTTTCGGCCGCGACCGGTTCGGTGCCGAGTTCGGCGAACCGCGCCTTGACATTGGGATCCTTCAGCGCTTCGCGCAGTGCCGTCCCCAGGCGGTCGACAACGGCTTTCGGCGTTCCCTTGGGCGCATACATGCCGTGCCACACATGCATTTCGAAACCGGCGATGCCTTGCTCGGCCAGGGTCGGCACTTGGGGCAGCGAGGCCACGCGCGCCCTGGTGGTGGCGCCATACACCTTCACCTTGTTGGTCTTGATGTAGGAAGTGGTCGAGGTGGTCTGGTCGCACAGCAGGTCGATCTGGCCGCCCAGCAGGTCGTTCATCGCCGGGGCCGTGCCCTTGTAGGGCACGGTGGTCAGCGGCGCGCCGATGGCGCTCAGGAACAGCATGCCGCACTGGTGCGAGACGGCGCCGAGCCCGGCATTGCCCATCGTCAGCTTGTCCTTGTTGGCCTTGATGTAGGTGAGCAGTTCGGGCAGCGTATTTGGCGCCAGGTTCTTGCGCGCCAGCAGCACCATCGGCACGTCGGCCACCTGGCCTACGTACTCGAAATCCGTCATCGGATTGAACGCCAGCTTGCGGTACAGCGCCGGGCTGGTGCTCATGCCATTATGGTGCAGCAAGATTGTATAGCCATCGGGTGCGGCCCGCGCCACCTTGCCCGCGGCAATCGTGCCGCCGGCGCCGGTGGCGTTCTCGACCACGACCGACTGGCCCAGCGACTTCGCCATGGTCTGGCCGAGGATGCGGCCGATGACGTCGGTCGGCCCGCCGGCCGAGAAGGGAATGATCATCGTGATTGCCCGGGCCGGGTAATCGGCCGCGTGGGTGGCGCCAGCGGCGGCCAGCGTCAGGCCGGCAAACATCAGTTTTTTCAGCATCGTCGTCTCCTGTATTCGTTGTGACGGGTGGGCCCGTCGTTTCGAACCATCCTAAGAGCTTATGGGAGGGCGCACGAAATACCTTTTTGTGATGCCAGCATCAGGGAACGGCATAGCTCGTTTCAGCGTCCGATCCAGGCCGCTCCGGGCCAGGCCTGCTGGTCCACCATTTCCTTCATCAGCGCGGTCAGGACGGGGGCCGCGGCGGCGCTGGCCGGGGAGGGCCGGCGCGCGGCGGCGCGCGCCAGCACGATGCGGCGCGACAGGTCCGGCGTGCCGACCGGGGCGCCGGACAGCGTTCCTCCCTGCAGCTCTTCCAGCACGGCGGAGGTAGGCAGGATCGTGTATCCAAAACCCTTGGCCACGAGCGACTTCTGCAGGTCCAGCGCATTGGTCTCGGCGACGACGTCGACGCTGATGCCGGCCACCGCCAGCGCGTGTTCGATGATGCTGCGCAGCCCGTGCGACGCGTTCGGCATCACCATCGGTCGGTCCTTGAGCCCTTTCAGAGGAAAGGGTTCGTTTCCCGAGAACTCGCCCGGTGGGCCGAGCACGTACAGGCGCTCGTCGACCAGCGCCTCGGCCTGCAGGCCGGTGGACGAGCGCGTGTCGTACAGCAGGGCCAGTTCGATGTCGCCCGCTTCCAGCCACTGCAGCACATTGCCGGCGTAGCCGACGGTGATGCTGACCGTCACCGCCGGGTAGCGGGCGCGCACCCGCGCCACCAGTTCGCCCGCCAGCAGCCGGCTGGTGCTGGCCAGCAGGCCGATCGTCAACCGCCCGGAGACGCTCGTGGTCGCCGGCCCGATCTCGGCCCGCGCCTTGTCCAGCTCGCGCAACGCGCGGCGGCCATACTCGACCAGGGTGCGGCCGGCATCGGTCAGCACCATGCCATGGCGTTCGCGCTCGAACAGCGGCACGCCGCATTCTTCTTCCAGCAGCCGGATATGGCGCGAGACGGCCGGCTGGACGAGGTGGAGCAGCTCGCCTGCTCGGGTGGCGCTGCCGGTCTCGGCGATGGCGATCAGGGTGCGGATCTGCTTGATGTCCATGAACGTCCCGGTGATGGATGAGCCATCAACATATGCTCTTTCACATGGGATGGCAATCGCGATTCGTGATGGCCGCAGCCATTGCGGCGCGTGATGGAGGAATCACGTTTTTCTATTTCTGCGCGCAATCCATTCAAATCTATGATGAGCCATCCCATTCATTTCACGGCCAGCGATGACTATCAACGATTTCGATGCAAGCCTGCTCCAGCAGTGGACAGGAAAGACCGAGTTGCTCCATGATCTGCTGCGTCCGGACGCGGTGGCGGCACTGGCCGCCACGCTGGATTATCCGGATGCGCCGGCCCAGGGCGAGGCGCTGCCGCCGCTGTGGCATTGGATTTATTTTCACGCGATCGCCCGGCAGTCGCAGTTGGGCGAAGACGGCCACCCACAACGCGGCGGCTTCCTGCCGCCGGTGCCGCTGCCCCGACGCATGTGGGCGGGCGGGCGCTTCGCGTTCCATGCGCCGGCGCGCATCGGCGAGCTCGTTACGCGCACCTCGACCATCCGCAGCGTAGAGGCCAAGGAAGGCGCCAGCGGCCGCCTGGTGTTCGTCACCGTGCAGCATGACATCCGGCAGGAAGGGACGCCGGTTATCACCGAGGAACACGATATCGTCTACCGCGACCTGCCCGCGCCCGGCGCCGCCGCGCCGGCGCCCAGGCCAGCCCCGGCCGAGGCGCGCTGGTCGCGCACCATCCACCCTGATCCGGTGCTGCTGTTTCGCTATTCGGCCCTGACCTTCAACGGCCATCGCATCCATTACGACCGCAGCTATGTCACCGGGGTGGAAGGCTATCCCGGCCTGATCGTGCACGGCCCGCTCATCGCCACGCTGCTGGTCGACCTGGTGCGGCGCGAGCTGCCGGGCGCGGACATCGCGCAGTTCAGCTTCCGCGCCGTCAGTCCGCTGTTCGATACCGCGCCGTTCGCCGTGTGCGGCAAGCCGGGGCTTGATGGCAAGACCATTTCCCTCTGGGCGCAGAACGACCGGGGCGAACTGGCCATGCAGGCCGAGGCGACCCTGCGCTGAGCGCATCATTTCCACGATATCCAGGAGACCCACATGATCCACTTGGAACTGCCGCACCAGGACATCCGCGACGCGGTCCGCTCGCTGTGCGAGGAATTCCCGCCAGAGTACTTTCGCAAGATCGACGAAGAGCGCGGCTATCCCGCGCAATTCGTCGACGCGCTGACACAGGCAGGCTGGCTGGCGGCCCTGATCCCGCAGGAATACGGAGGTTCCGGCCTCGGCCTGACCGAGGCGTCGGTCATCATGGAAGAGATCAACCGCGCCGGCGGCAACTCCGGCGCCTGCCATGGCCAGATGTACAATATGGGCACGCTGCTGCGCCACGGCTCGGCGGCCCAGAAGGAACGCTACCTGCCACAGATCGCCAGCGGCGCGCTGCGCCTGCAGTCGATGGCGGTCACCGAGCCGACCACCGGCACCGACACCACCAAGATCAAGACCACGGCCGTGCGCAAGGGCGACCGCTACGTCGTCAACGGCCAGAAGGTCTGGATCTCGCGGGTGCAGCACTCCGACCTGATGATCCTGCTGGCGCGCACCACGCCGCTGGCCGACGTGACCAAAAAATCCGAGGGCATGTCGATCTTCATCGTCGACCTGCGCGAGGCAATCGGCAATGGCCTGGCGGTGCAGCCGATCCTCAATATGGTCAACCACGAAACCAACGAGCTGTTCTTCGAGAACCTCGAGATCCCGGTCGAGAACCTGATCGGCGAAGAGGGCAAGGGGTTCAAGTACATCCTCGACGGCCTGAACGCGGAGCGAACCCTGATCGCCGCCGAATGCATCGGCGACGGCTACTGGTTCATCGACAAGGTCACCAATTATGTGAACGAGCGCGTCGTGTTCGGACGCCCGATCGGCCAGAACCAGGGCGTGCAGTTCCCGATCGCCAAGGCCTTCGTGAACATCGAGGCGGCCAACCTGATGCGCTACCAGGCCTGCGCGCTGTTCGACGCCAACCAGCCCTGCGGCGCCGAGGCGAACATGGCCAAGATGCTGGCCGCCGACGCGTCGTGGGAAGCGGCCAACGCCTGCTTGCAGTTCCACGGCGGCTTCGGCTTCGCCGCCGAATACGACGTCGAGCGCAAGTTCCGCGAGACCCGGCTGTACCAGGTCGCGCCGATCTCGACCAACATGATCCTGTCGTACGTGGCCGAACACGTGCTCGGCCTGCCGCGTTCCTACTAGGAGATCGATCATGCGACCCCTGGATGGCATTACCGTCGTCACCCTCGAACACGCGATCGCCGCGCCGTTCTGCACCCGCCAGCTGGCCGACCTGGGCGCCCGCGTCATCAAGGTCGAGCGGCCCGGCACGGGCGACTTCGCGCGCGCCTACGACACCCGCGCGCGCGGCATGGCCTCGCATTTCGTCTGGACCAACCGCTCCAAGGAGAGCCTGACGCTGGACGTCAAGCACCGCCAGGCCGCGCCGATTCTCGAGGGGCTGCTGGCCGGGGCCGACGTGCTGGTGCAGAACCTGGCGCCAGGCGCGGCGGCGCGCCTCGGCCTGTCGTGGGAGGCCTTGAAGGAGCGCTTTCCGCGCCTGATCGTGTGCGACATCTCGGGCTATGGCGCCGACGGCCCCTATCGCGACAAGAAGGCCTACGACCTGCTGATCCAGAGCGAATCGGGTTTTCTTTCGATCACCGGTTCGCCCGACGAGCCGGCCAAGGCCGGCTGCTCGATCGCGGACATCGCTGCCGGCATGTACGCCTACACGAATATCCTGGCCGCCCTGATCCAGCGCGGGCGTACGGGAGAGGGCGCCCATATCGACGTCTCCATGCTCGAGAGCATGGCCGAGTGGATGAACTATCCGCTGTACTACGCGATCGACGGCGCCGCGCCCCCGCCGCGCGCCGGCGCCGCCCATGCCACCATCTATCCGTATGGGCCGTTCCCGGTCGGCGACGGCAAGACCGTCATGCTGGGGCTGCAGAACGAGCGCGAGTGGGAACAGTTCTGCGCCAAGGTGTTGCGCCAGCCCGGACTGGCGGCCGATGCGCGCTTTGCCTCGAATTCGGCACGCACCGGCGCGCGCCAGGAACTGCGCGCCATCATCGTCGACGTCTTCGCCCACCTGACGGCCGAGCAGGTGGTCGCGCGCCTGGACGAGGCCCAGATCGCGAACGCCCACATGAACGATATGCACGACCTCTGGCGGCACCCGCAACTGGCGGCGCGCGGCCGCTGGGTCGACGTCGGCATTCCGGACGGCGCGATCCCGGCGCTGCTGCCGCCGGCGGTCCCGAACACCTGGCAGGCGCGCATGGACCCGGTGCCGGCGCTGGGCGAGCATACCGAGGCGATCCTGTCCGGGCTCGGCTACGCCAGCGCCGGCATCGCCGCCCTGCGCGCCGAGAACGCCATCTGAACCACAGGAATAAAGAGGAAGAACATGAGCGACCACCCAAGCCAGGCGCTTGCCGCCTTTGCCGCGCAGCTGCGCTACGAGGACATCCCGCCGGCCGTCATGGCGCGCGCCGAAGACCTGATGCTCGACTGGTTCGGATCGGCGCTGGCCGGCAGGAACGGCCGGCCGGTCCAGTGCATCGAATCGTTCGCGCGCACGATGGGGCCCGGCCCCGGCTGGGGCGGCGCCGAAGTGCTGATCTCGCGCCGGACCACAACGCCGCTGTTCGCCGCGATGGTCAATGCCGCGTCCTCGCACTACGCCGAGCAGGATGACGTCCATAACGGATCGGTGTTCCACCCGGCCACCGTGGTGTTCCCGGCCGTGCTGGCCGTGGCCCAGGCGAATGGCGCCAGTGGACGCGAGCTGATGACGGCCGCGGTGGCCGGCTACGAAGTCGGCATCCGCGTCGGCGAGTTCCTGGGCCGCTCGCACTACCGGACCTTCCATACCACTGGCACCGCCGGCACCGTCGCCGCGGCAGCTGCCGTCGGCCGCTTGCTGGGATTGACGCCCGAGCGCATGCTGCATGCCTTCGGCTCGGCCGGCACGCAGGCGGCGGGACTGTGGGAATTCCTGCGCGACGCGGCCGATTCGAAGCAGCTGCACACCGCCAAGGCCGCCAGCGACGGCCTGATGGCCGCCTGTCTGGCGGCCGAGGGCTTCACCGGCGCGCGCCAGATCCTGGAAGGCAAGCAGGGCATGGCGGCCGGCATGTCGCGCGATGCCGATCCGGCGCGGCTCACCGATGGCCTGGGCACACGCTGGACGACGGCCGAAACCTCGTTCAAGTTCCACGCCTCGTGCCGCCACACGCATCCGGCGGCCGATGCGCTGCTGCAGCTCATCGTTGCAGAAGACCTGCGCCCCGAGCAGATCGCCGCCGTGACGGCCCACGTGCACCAGGGTGCGATCGACGTGCTGGGCCCGGTGGTCGATCCGCGCACTGTCCACCAGGCCAAGTTCTCGATGGGGACGGTGCTGGGCCTGATCGCGCAGTTCCGCAGCGCCGGCCTGAACGAATTCGACGACGCCTACGCCGACCCGCGCATCGCGGCCCTGCGCGAGAAGGTGACGATGGCGCTCGACGACGAGGTGGACGGCGCCTACCCGGCGCGCTGGATCGGCAAGGTGACGGTGACGACCACCGACGGGCGAGTGCTGAAGGCGCGGGTCGACGAACCGAAGGGCGACCCGGGCAACACCCTGAGCCGGCGCGAGCTGGAAGACAAGGCGCTGCGGCTTGCGCGCTTCGGCGCGGCCGCCAGCGACGACGAAATGCGCGCCGTGTTCGAGCGCATCTGGCACATCGGCCGCACGCCGGTCGTCGGCCAATTCCTCGCGCCAGGGGAGACGCGATGACTTCGTCGCTCCCGATGCCCCGTTCCTACCTGTTCGTGCCCGGCAACCGGCCGGAGCGCTTCGACAAGGCCTGCGCGGCCGGCGCCGACGCCGTGATCGTCGACCTCGAGGACGCGGTGCCGTTCGCGGACAAGGGGGCCGCGCGCAACGCCGTCGCCGCCTGGCTGTCGCCCGCGCAGCCGGTGCTGGTGCGCATCAACGGCGCCGACACCGCCTGGTTCGCCGACGACCTGGCCCTGTGCGCCATGCCCGGCGTGGCCGGCGTGGTGCTGCCGAAGGCCGAAGAGGCCGGCGATATCGCGCGCCTGCGCACGGCCGGGGCCGCGTCGGTGCTGCCGCTGATCGAAAGCGCGGCGGGGATCGACCATCTGCGTGCGATCGCCGCGGCGCGCGGCGTGCAGCGCCTGATGTTCGGCTCGATCGACTTCCAGCTCGACCTGGGGATCCCGGGCGAACGCGAAGAGCTGCTGTTCTTCCGTTCGCAACTGGTGCTGGCCTCGCGCCTGGCCGGGCTCTCGGCGCCGGTCGATGGCGTCAGCACGGCGCTCGACGATGCCGACCGGCTGGCCGACGACGCCCGGCATGCGCGGCAGATGGGCTTCGGCGCCAAGCTGTGCATCCATCCGAAGCAGGTGGACACCGTGAACCGCTGCTTCACGCCCGGCGCGGATGAGCTGGCGTGGGCCGGGCGGGTGCTGGAGGCGGCGGCATGCGCCGACGGCGCCGCTGTGGCCCTGGACGGCAAGATGATCGACCGGCCCGTGATCCTGCGCGCGCAAGCCATCGTCGATGCCCATGCGCTGCGCGCCGGGCCGGAGGGCGGCGCAGTCAGGTCACGATGAATTCGTAACCGGCCTGCAGCGAGCCGATGACCTTGGCCTGGTTTTCCGGGCTTTCGCTGAAGCCCACCAGCATGTCGGCCACGGCGATCGCCCTGCTGTCCAGCGCCTGCTTCCAGTAGGCGAATCCATCGGCGTCCGGTGCGCGGTCCAGCACGTTCGCATAGAGCAGGGTGATGATGTCGGCATTGCTGGCCGCAGGCCCAACCAGTTTTCCGAACTCGGCCGAGTGAACGAAAGCGTCCGCCACCGCGTGCAGGCTTGCCCCGTCTCCCATCTTGCCCATCCAGTATCCCAGGCCAACCTTGTCCGGCGTGCGGTCGAAGGCCGCCTGGTACAGGCGATAGGCCTCGGCCGGAAAGCCCGTGGTTTCGTAGGAAATGACATTGCCGCCCTCGAAGGACAGCCGCTCGACGTTGCGCAGGGTGTCGATGCCGTCCAGGCCCAGCAGATCGGTGACCGTGATCATGCCGTTCTTTACGCCGACCGCGTATTCGTCGCGATAGCCTTCCAGCACGAAGGTGTCGATGCCGGCGCCGCCATCCACCAAGTCGTCCGAGCGGGTGCCGTCCAGCATGTCGTGGCCGGCGGTGCCGACGATGGTGTTGGTCGGCAGGTAGACCGGCGCGCGGTCTTCGTAGACGTTCAGGCTGGCATAGGTGTCGTAGTAGCCCTGGCTCCACGATGCGTCGATGTAGTACCAGCCCGTGTAGGGGGCAACGAAGGCGGCGTAATCGTAGCCATAGGCGCCGCTGCCATCGTCGCTGGCAATTTCCCGGCCATCGTCGTCGTAGATGCGCAGGTCGAAGGGGTCGACGTAACTGCCGCTCTGCACCGTATAAGCCATGCCCCTGGTGGCGTGGAAGACGAAGATGTCGTCCTGGCTGGCATACGGGTCATGGGTGCCGAAGTGGGCGGTGCGGCCGTAGTACTGGCCGAGCTCGGGGTCGTGCACCGGCCGCAGGTCGAGCCGCCAGGCCCAGTCCATCTCGGACGGCGTCAGGTGGTACCGGGAATCCTGGGTAAATTGGTTCGACATGATGGACCTCGCGCAATGTGAGGTCTTCATTGTATGGCCGGGTTATTCCAGCAATATGTTGAATTGGTGTCGCTTTGTAACGGCGGCGCCCGAATTGCAAGCATGTCTTTCAATGTATGCATGCAAGGGCGCCGCCCGGGCTCGTCAATGCAGGCTGCCGGCCTCGACACCCGCGTCGGCCCAGGCATGCATCGCGCGGCGCAGCAGCCTGCGCTCGCGGTGGTCGATCACGCTGTCGGCGCGCACGATCTCGAGCATGCCCTTGAGGACCGCGGCGCGCAGCAGCTCGTCCTGCACCTCGTCCAGCAGGCGGTCGACCGTCGCGGGCGCGATCTCGACCATGCCGGCCTCGCGGTCGGCGCTGCTCGCCAGCAAGTCCTGGGTCAGTTCGCCCGCCGTGTCGTCAAAGGTGTCTTCGCTCACCCGCAGCGCACCGAGCACGCCGCTACGGTGCAGGCTTTTGAGTTCCTGCGGCGCGATGCGGCCATCGACGATCATGGCCAGCGCCAGCAGGCGGCACAGGGCTTTCGGGCTGTTGGTGGGATAACTTCTCATTGCATTCCTCGCTTCTTCAAGAACTGGGAGTCATCAATATACGGCGTGGTCATTCGAAAGTAAAATCGAATAATCTTTAGAAATAACTCCATTTTTTGGTGGTATTGCATGATCAATTACAAGCACTTGCAGTATTTTCACGTGGTGGCGACGGCGGGCAGCGTGGCGCGTGCCGCGGAACAACTGCATGTTTCGCCACAGGCGATCAGTACCCAATTGCAGGTGCTGGAAGACCAGCTTGGCGAGGAATTGTTGCGCAAGAAGGGGCGTGGCCTGGCGCTGACCGAAGCCGGCAAGACGGTGCTGCGCTATGCCGACCAGATCTTCAGCCTTGGCAACGAGCTGGAGCAGGCGGTGCGGCGTGGCGTATTCACGGAGACGGAAACCCTGCGCGTCGGCCTGTGCGACGTGATCGCCAAGACGATGGCGTTTCGCTTGCTACAGCCGGCGCGCGACGCCGGCCTTGCCATGCACCTGGTGTGCAGGGAAGGGCGCTTCGCCGACCTGATGGAAGACCTGAGCGCGCACCGGCTCGACCTGCTGATCTCGGACCAGGGCCTGCCGCCCGGCGGCGCGGTGCGCGGCCACAGCCACCTGCTGGGATCGAGCACGGTGACCGTGGTCGCCCATCCCGAGGTCTGCCGGCGCTGGGCCGGGCCATTCCCGCAACGACTGAAGGATGCGCCGTTCCTGATGCCGGGCGAGGACGCGGCCCTGCACAGCCAGCTCAAGGCCTGGCTCGAATCGCACGGACTGCGTCCGATCGTGGTGGGCGAATTCGACGACGGCGCCTTGCTCGGTTCCTTCGCCGGCGCGGGCGCCGGCTTCATGGCGGCGCCGACCGTGCTGGCGGACGCATTGTGCGCGCAGTATGGGCTGGAGCAGGTGGGAGTGATCGATGCGATCGTCGAGCAGATCTATGCGGTGACGGTCGAGCGGCGCGTGCATCATCCGGCCTTGCGGCGCATCCTGGAGCGAGCGGCGAGCGCTTTCGGGCAGGGGCCTGCCTAGAACGGCGGCGCGGTGTCGTCAGCCGGCGGCAGGTCGAGCTCGATCGATTGTTCGACCATGCCGGCCAGGTCGAGTTCCGGCAGCAGCGCGCGCGTGTCGAATGCGGCATACGCCTGCAGCGGCCTCTCGCGCGGCGCCGCCAGCATGATCGGCAGGCGCGGGAACCACGGGCCGAGCCGCGCCAGCAGGGCGTCGCCGGCGCCGGCCCGCAGCGAGCCCGGATCGGCGAAGACGAGCGCCATCCGGATGCCGCGCACGGTGACGATGCCGCCGGTCAGTCTCAAATGCGGTCGCTTTCCTTGCGCACCACGCGCCCGATGACGATGCATTCGCCGCCCTGGCACAGCTTGCGGTGGTACTTGCGCTGGTCGACGTTGTCGGACGTGAGCCACCACTGGCCGGCATCGCGCGCCAGGCGCTTGACCACCGCTTCGCCCTCGTAGTTGAAGGCATACACGGCGCCGTCGACCAGCTTGGTGTCGAGCGTGTTGATGACCACGATGTCGCCCGCGTACAGCGAAGGCTCCATGCTCTCGCCCTTGACGTAGATGGCGATCAGGTGCGACGGGTTGTACTGGTTGCGCTCGATCCAGGTGCGGCGCATGCCGAGCGTGCCGCCGTCGCGCCGTTCGGGCTCGGTCTGGTAGCCGGTGATGCCGGCCGACAGCCGCAGCTTGACCATCGGGATCTGCACGAAGCCGTCGTCGTCGCCTTCGGCCGCCACGACCCGCAGGGCATTGCTCACCCCACCGAAGGGCGGCGCGTCGGTCGCGGGGGCGCCCGACATGGGCGCCAGGATTTCCGGCGGCAGGCTGCGGCCCGTGACCCGGGAGATGGCGAGCAGCTGCTTCAGGTTCGGGCTGTGCTTTTCGTTTTCCCAGTGCGAGATATTGGCCTTGGTGTTGCCGCGCTCGGTGCCGAGTTCGAGCGCCAGCCGCGCGCCGAGCGCCGCGCCGGACAGGCCGGCGGCGGTGCGCGCTTCTCTCACCCAACCCGCAATCATCGTTTGGAGATCCATATCGACATGGTATAGGAAAACTATACGCGAGAGTATAGTTTTTATTTACTGATGTGGTATAGTTTTCCTAAACTTTCATTCACCGCGTTGACGTGGCTCAGGGACGATCACGGTTCCCATCCGCCGCCTCAGGGCGAAGCACGGGGGACATGATGATCATTGACACTTACCTGCGCCTTGTTGGCGCCGACCTGGCCGCGCCGCTGACGCTGTCGGACCTGGGAATCCTGGTCGGGATCCTGACCGGTTTGCTGGGGGCGCTCGTCAACCTGGTGTACACCTGGCGCAAGGACCGCCGCGAGCAGCGCGAGAGCGACGCCGCGTGGGCCAGGCGCCAAAAGGAAAAGTGAAGACGCGACAACCGCCGCATGGGTGCGGTCCCTGTAGAATAGCGGCCGCATTGACATCGATTCCGGAGCACGTTCGTACATGGTTTTCCTCACCGTCCCCTATGCCGAAAAGGACGCCGCCAAGGCGCTCGGCGCCCGTTGGAACCCGACCCGCAAACGCTGGTATGTGCCGGACGGCGTGGCCACCGAGCCGTTCGCCAAATGGCTCGACGGCGCGCCCAGTGGAGAGGCCCCGTCCGCGAAGCCGGGCCGGGTCGACAGCTACCAGGGCAAGACCGTGGTAGGCCTGAACTACGTCGAACTGGCGCACGACTGCAATCCGATGCAGGCCTGTCCGAGCTGCACGGAGCAACTGGCCGGCACGCCCTGGGCCCAGGCGCAAGCCGGGCTGCGAGCGCTGGTCGGCGCCATGCCCGGCACCTCGAGCAAGTGAACGCCGCCGCCCGCGCCTTCGTGTTAGCGTGAAGACAGGCGGACCGGCTGGTTCGCAGCCACCCGGAGATCCTTCATGCGCTTGCCCCGCCTGCTGTCCACGACCATCCTCCTGACTTGGCTGTGCGGCCTCGCCGCTGGCGTCCAGGCCCAGGCGCCAGACACCCGACAGCAGGGACAGGTATCGACGCTGCAGCTTCCGGCAGGCGAGGGCGCGATCGATGCGGCGCAGGGCAGTGTGCAGTTCATCGGCACGGCGACCGTGCTGATCCGCTACCAGGGCTTCACCATCCTGACCGATCCCAATTTCCTGCACAAGGGCGACCACGTGCATCTGGGCTACGGCCTGACCTCCGAACGCAAGACGAATCCGGCGATCGCTTTCGACGATCTCCCACCCATCGACCTGGTGGTGCTGTCGCATTTTCACGGCGACCATTTCGATCAGCTGGTGCAAAAACGCCTGAATCGCGCGGTGCCCATCGTCAGCACCCGCCAGGCTGCGACCAGCCTCGAAAAACTGGGATTCACCCGCGTGACGGGACTGAGTCCGTGGGACCGGCTGGACGTGTCGAAAGGCGAGGCGCACCTGCGGGTGACGGCCACGCCCGGTCGCCACGGACCGGCCGGCGTGGCCGCGCTGCTGCCCAAGGTGATGGGCTCGGTGCTCGACTTCGGGGCTGATCCGGCGGCGCCGGACTACCGCATGTACATCAGTGGCGATACGCTGGTGATCGACGACATCAAGACAGTGCCGGAACGCTTTCCCGGCATTGACCTGGCCTTGCTGCACCTGGGCGGCACGCGTATCCTCGGCGTAGTCAAGGTCACGATGGACGGCAAGGACGGCGTGCGCATGATGCAGGTGGTGCGCCCCAAAAAAACCATCCCGATCCACTATAACGACTACGACGTCTTCAAGTCGCCGCTCGAGGATTTCGCGCGCGAGGTGAAGGCCGCGGGACTCGAACGGGAAGTGGTGTACCTGGCACACGGAGAGACCTATACCTTCACCAGGGCGAAGCGCTGAGCATGCGCTTTTCCGCCGCAGCGCGGATTCGAATCGTGCGCGCTCGCCTTACTGCTGAGTAAACGCTAAGATGCCAGCTTGACAATATTGCTCAAGCGATGACATGACCACAGCGACCGCTGGCAGGCGCGGATACGACCAGGCACGCAGCGATCGGCGCCTGGGCGTGGGCATTGCCATTTCGGTCGTGCTGCACGGCCTGTTGCTGTCGCTGCAGTTCGGCGTGCCCGGCCTCGACCTTGGCGGTGGGGGACCGATCAGCGTCACCCTGACGCCTGCCCCGACGCTGCCGCCGGCAGGCACGCCAACTCCTCCAATACCTGAAACGCCGACGCCGCCTGCGCCGTCCACAATGCCGGCGCCGCCACCGTCGCCCGCGCCGACGCGCGGCCTGCGCCTGGTGGACCCGCCTCCGCCGCCGCCGATCGTCCAGGCCGAGGCGGCGCCACCGGCCCAGGCCCGGCGCCCAAAACGCCCCAATCCGCCCGCGCCGAAGCGGCGGCTGCGCGAGGTGCCGCCGCCGGTGATCGTGGCCGCCCCGGACCCTGACTCGGAATTCACCGTTCCCATGCCCTTGCCGGACGTCGTCCCTGAGCCGGCGATTGATGCGCCGGCACTGGCCGAGGCGGTCACGGAACAGCCGCCGGCGCAAGCGCCCGAGTTGCCCGACCCCGGTCCGGATCTCGTCGCGCAGGAGGCCGAGGAAGAACGCCAGCGCCTGCTGGCGGCGGAACAGGAGCAGGAACGGCTGGCCCAGGCGGAGCGTGAGGCCGCCGAGCGCCTGGCGCAGGAAAGGGCCGAACAGGAGCGGCGTGAGCAGGAACGCCGTGTGGCCGAAGACGAGGCCCGGATCGCGCAGCTGCGCGAAGCCGAGCGTCTGCAGGTCCAGGAACAAGCCGCGCGCGAACAGGTCAAGCAAGGCCTGGCGCAGCAGGCCGCCGAGCAGGCGCTGCAAGAGCGGATGCGGGAACAGGCGCTGGCGCGCCCGCGCGCCGACGAAGAAGCGCTGCGCCAGGCGCAGATACAGGCGCGGATGGAGGAGCAGATGCAGGAGCAGAAACGCGCCGAACGCCAACGACTGGAAGCGCAGCGTCTCGCGCAGGAGGCGGCCGAGCGCCGGCGCATCGAGGAACTCGCGCAACAACAACTGGCGCAACAGCAGGCGGAAGAGCAGGCGAAACAACGGGCGCAACAACAGGCGCAACAACAAGCGGAACAGCGGGCGCGTGCCGAGGCCGAGCGCCTGGCCCGCCAGCAGTCGGAAGATGCCGCGCGCCAGGCGGCCGCGCAGCGGATGCAGGCACAGGCGCCCGTTCCTGGCGCGGGCGCGGCGGCAATGGAATCGATTCCCGTCGGGCCGGGCCAGGGCGCGGGGCGCGGCGCCGGCAGCGGCGGCGGCAGCCAGCCCGGCGCCGGATCGCTGGCCGGCTTGCCCGGCAACCGCGCGCGTGAGCTGCTGCGCGGCGTGACCATCCCCAACGTGGATGCGCCCGCCACGCCGGCCGAGCGGGCCATGGGCGGGCGCCGGGTGCTGGCCGACGGCGGCGAGCGTGACGCGCCGCTGCGCCTCTATGTCGACAGCGTGCGCCAGAAGCTGGAGCGCAACGCGGTGCTGGGAGGCGCGCGCCTGTCGCTGCAGGACGTGCGCATCGACCCCCTGGTCAGCGTGTCGCTGCGCAGCGACGGCAGCATCGACGACGTCACCATCATCCGCTCGAGCGGACGGGCCGACATGGACGACGCGGTGCGCCGCTTCGTGCACCTGAACGCGCGCTACGCCGCGTTTCCGCCGAACGTCGCCGCGCAATTCGACATCATCGAGATCCGCCGCATCTGGCGCTTCGCCGATGGACTCAAGCTGATCGAAGAGATGCGCTGAACCGGCCTGCGCGCGCCACGCCAGGCCGTTACCGGATGGATTCCCCATAGGCGTTGCTACCGTTCGCCGTTTGACGCGCTGCAAAGCCACGCCCGATGAACCCCTTACTCTGAACTGGAGCGGTCGAGTAACTCAACCATTTTTGATGGGCAACAATCATGAGATGGCTCCATTCAGTCGCAACAGAAAATGCGCAGCGCGGCTTGCCAACTGTCGGGTTGCGCTGTGTTCCAACGGCGCAGGCGTGGTGGCAGCTGTTGGCGGGCGCGCTATTGCTGCTGCTGATCGGCTGCAGCAGCACGGGCGTCGGTTCGCGCGACAGGGCGGGCGATGGCAGTGGCGAACCCGCGCCTTCGACCGAACTGATCACCGAAAAACTCATCGAAGCCGAGCGTGCCGCGTCGGCGAGCGCCGCAACGCAAGACCTGGGGCCGCTGTTCGTGGCGCGCCCACCGCCATACACCATCGGGCCCGGCGATATCCTGGCAATCGTCGTCTGGGACCATCCGGAACTCGCGCCCAGTGGCATGGCTTCGGCTACGTCCAATCTCGACGCCGCCACGGTGCAGCCGTACAACGCGCCGCCCGGCTTCGTGGTCGACCACGAGGGACGCATCCAATTCCCGCTGGTCGGCCTGCTCGGGCTCGCGGGCCTGACCGAAGAAAAGGCGCGCGCGCTGCTGCTGCAAAAGCTGGCGCGCTACATCACCAAGCCGAACCTGACCTTGCGCGTGCAGTCCTATCGCAGCCGTCGCGTGTATGTCGATGGCGAGGTGCACACCCCGGGGCTGCAGGCCATCGACGATATTCCCATGACGCTGGTCGAGGCGCTCAATCGCGCCGGCGGAATGAAACCCACCGCCGACCAGAGCCGCATCGTGGTCGAGCGCGGCGAGACGCGCTATGAGGTGAACCTGCGCGAACTGATACGGAAGGGCGTCAATCCGGGCACGATCCTGCTCGCGCATGGCGACGTCGTACGCGTGCGTTCGCGTGACGAAAGCAAGGTCTTCGTATCGGGCGAGGTCATCTCGCCGCGGGCGCTCACCATGCACGACGGCCGCCTCACGCTCAACGAGGCGTTGGGCGAGACAGGAGGGATCAGCCCCTTGAGCGGCGATGCGCGGCAGGTGTACGTAGTGCGCAAGACACCGGAACGTACGCGCGTCTTCCGGCTCGACGCCCGCGACAGCGGCGCGCTGGCGATCGCCGAATCGTTCGAGCTGCAGCCAAAGGACGTCGTGTACGTCGCCGCCTCCGCGCTGGCGAACTGGAACCGCCACCTCAGCCTGCTGTTCCCCGGCGCGCTGACGTCGGCCGTTGGCGTCACCACCAGACCCTGACCGGAGATCGTCCGCCATGACCGTTGCCCACGACGCGCATCCGCATCCACTCAGCCCCATGTATCACAGCCCGCCGATGCTGTCGGTGCTGTTCGACCACGGTTCAATGGAACCATCGCTGGCAGAACCCGCGGTCGATCTCAAGGGCTACCTCAACACCCTGTATGAAAACCGCTGGCTGATCGGCAACGTCACGGGGCTCGTCACGGCAGTCGCGGTGGTGTACGCGCTGTTGGCCAATCCCATCTACGAAGCGAATCTCATGATCCACGTGGAGGAGGAAAGTCCGACAGCCTCCAAGAACATCCTGAGCGAGGCGTCGTCGTTGTTCGAGACGAAGAAAGCGGCGATCGCCGAGATGGAGTTGCTGCGTTCGCGCATGGTGGTCTCGCGCGCCGTCGACAACCTGCAGCTGTATGTCGAGGTGCAGCCCGAGTATTTTCCCGTGATCGGGGCCTGGTTCGCGAACCGCAATGGCGCCACCCTGTCGCAGCCCGGCCTGTTCGGCCACGGAGGCTTCGTATGGGGAGGCGAGCAGGCCGATGTGTCGGTGTTCGACGTGCCGGATGGCTGGCTGAAACGCGAGTTCACCCTCACTGTACTCGATGGCAACCGCTACCGTTTCTCGGGTGGCGGTCAGCCGATCGCCTTCGAGGCCGCTGTCGGGCAACGCTACAGGGTGCGCACGCCCGGTGGCCAGGTCGAGATCAAGGTCGACCGCTTGTATGCGAAGCCCGGTGCGCGCTTCGGCATCAAGCGCAATTCCCGCCTGGGCACCATCCAGGCGATCCAGAGTGCAATGGCGATCACCGAAAAGGGCAAGCAGTCGGGGGTGATCGAAGTCAAGCTGCAGGGGCAGAATGCGAAAGCCATCCATGGCCTGCTCAGCGAGATCGGCCGCGAATACATGCGTCAGAACCTCGCGCGCAAGACCGAGGAAGCGGAAAAGTCGCTCGCCTTCCTGAACCAGCAGCTCCCCATCCTGAAGGCGCAACTGGAAAAGTCGGAGGACCTCTACAATCAATTTCGCAACGCCCACGGCACGGTCGACTTGCGTGAGGAAGCGCGCATGAGCCTGACCCAGGCTGCGGCCGCCCGCACCCGGCGCATGGAGCTGATCCAGAAGAAGGCCGAACTGCAGGCCCGCTTTACCGAAGACCACCCGGTGGTGGCGGCGATCAACCGCCAGCGCAAGGAGGTCGAGACCGAGATCGAGACCATCAACAGCCGCATTCGTACGCTGCCCGTCATGGAGCAGGCCGAGGCAAGACTGATGCGCGACATCAAGGTCAAGACAGACCTGTATACGGCCCTGTCAAACACTGCTCAGCAGTTGCGATTGATTTCGGTTGGTCGCGTCAGCAATGTACGGCTGGTGGATGCTTCGATGCCGCCGGAGCGGCCCATCAAGCCGAACCGTCCGCTGATCGTCGCGTTGGCGGTCATTACCGGATTGCTCATCGGCGCCCTGATCGCATTCACCCGCAAGGCCATCCGTGGCGGTATCGACGACCCCGCCAGGATCGATTCCCTGCTGCGGGCGAAGGTGGTGTATGCGACGATTCCACATAGCGTGAATGAAGAAAAGCTGATGCGCAAGGCCAAGCCCGAAGGCGGCCTGCCGCTGCTGGCGCAAATCCTGCCGGAGGATCCGGCAGTGGAAAGCCTGCGCAGCTTCCGCGCCGCGCTTCAATTCTCGATGCCGCACTTCCGCAACAATATCGTGATGTTCGCGGGCCCGACCCACGGCGTCGGGAAATCCTTTGTGACGATCAATTTTGCCGCCGTCATGGCAGCGAGCGGCAGGCGCGTGTTGCTGATCGATGCCGACCTGCGCAACGGTCACTTGCACCGCTATTTCGGCCTCACCCGCGACAATGGCTTATCGAAGGCCATCACTGGCGCCACCTCGATGGAGGCAGTCGTCCACCACAACGTCATCGACAACCTCGACTTTATCTCGACAGGCCCACTTCCATCGCATCGTTCCGACTTCCTGCTTCATCTTAATTTCAGTACTCTGCTCGACACCTTGAGCCCCAATTATGATCTCGTGCTGATCGACACTCCGCCGCTGTTGCTCGCGGCGGACGCGCTGGTCATCGGCGCCAGGGCTGGTGCGATTTTTCTCCTTGCGCGAGCGCGCGTGACCACCGGGGCGGAGATCACCGAATCAGTAAAGCGGCTCACCCACGCGGGCCTGTCGTCACGGGGTGTGCTGTTTAATAACACGAGTTACAAGAGTGGGCGATCCCATGCTTTATTCCAAACGACCTTGATCGGCCAGCTGAAGTACGCCGATTGAACGGCCAGCGTGCCGCGAGCCCATGCCACTGGGTGGGAATCGCTGCTCGCGCGCCTGGCAGGTGTAAAAAAGCCCCGGAGGATGGATGCGTATCCATCCTCCGGGGCGCGTTACTTACAGAACGTCAGATCAGAACTCGTAGGCGCCGATGTCTGGCGCACCGCCGCGTGAGCGTGCCACGCCCAGAATGTCGGTCTGCGGCGCCTGCGTCGCCGTGCCCTTGTTGATCGCCGGCGAGTTGCTGTTCAGACGGTAGCTACCTTTACCGTCCTGCAGATAGGTCCTGAATTGCGGGTTGGCGGCAACGGTGCCGGTCACCGTGCCCTTGACCAGCCAGCTGCGGCCGGTGTCGAACACCAGGTTGTTGGCATAGCGGTTGTTGCCGCCGACCTTGCCCATCTCGGTGATGCCGTAGGCGTTCTTGTAGACGATGTTGTTGGCAACGAAGTTGTTACGCGTGCCGGTGCTGGTGGCGCCGCTGTCGCCGTGGCCGATCACGATCCCCATCTTCGAAGCGAAAATGGTGTTGTTGACGATCGTGGAATCGGTGGCGCCGTGCCAGCTGTTGATGCCGACCGCGGCGACGCCCGAGATCACATTGTTCGAAATGCGGTTCTTCTGGTTGGTGACATAGATGCCCTGCACGGTGTTGCAGGTCTGGCCAGCCACCCACTGGACACCGATATTACGCACGATGTTCGAATCGATGACCGCGCCGCCGCCCGGGCCCCAGGCATCGATGGCCGCGCCGCCGCCGCCATTGCAGCCGCCGCTGACCTTCAGGTCATGGATAAAGTTCTTGCTGATGTTTTCCTTGCCGCCTTCGGCCAGGATGCCGATACGGCCGGTACCCGAGATATCAAAGCCTTCGATATCGACGTAGGCGCCTTTCGAGTTCCAGGCCATGCCGGTGCCCGAGAAGACGATCTTCGCGCCCCATTTGGTGTCCGAGACAAACTTGATACGGGCGGTGGCGGTGCCGCTCTTGACGGTGCGGATGCCGGCGCTGCCGGTGGATGGCGCGGCGACCTTGTAGATGCCGGGCGCCACGTGGATGGTGTAGCCAGGGCCGGCCAGGGTGTCGGCGCGGGCAATGGTCTTGAGCGGCTTGGCTTGCGTACCCGGATTCGCATCGGAACCGGTCGTCGCCACATACAGGTGCTTGCCGGTGACGGCCGCGGCCGCCTGCACACTGACCGCAGCGACGTCCGCTGCGCCCTGGGCGCTGGACATGGTGACCGGGGCAGGCGAATCGTATGCGGGTTCTACTGGAGGAGCGGCGACGGCGTGACCCGCTGCGGCGATCATTGCGGCGATGGTGGCGCCGATGAGT
>Ga0265780_10003367_pt1 | contig 21076 bp, 13 predicted proteins | sample P1T30metagenome_FD_192432 | JGI IMG/M metagenome (GOLD analysis project Ga0265780, IMG submission 192432) | Plant litter microbial communities from East Loma Ridge, Irvine, California - P1 T30 | ecosystem: Environmental > Terrestrial > Plant litter > Unclassified | place: USA: California...
CACATCCTGACCCACTGCGGCATTCCGGTGCTGTACCCGTCCTCGGTCCAGGAATACCTCGACTTCGGCCTGCACGCCTGGGCCATGAGCCGCTATACCGGCCTGTGGGTGTCGATGAAGTGCGTGACCGACATCATCGAATCGGGCGCCGTGGTCGAGCTCGACCCGGACCGCGTCCAGATCACCTTGCCCACCGATCACCAGCTGCCGCCGGACGGCCTCAATATCCGCTGGCCGGACGCCGTGCTGGACCAGGAAGTGCGGATGAGCAATCACAAATGGTATGCCGCGCTGGCCTATGCGCGCGCGAACAAGCTCAACCGCATCATCTGGGACAGCCCGACGCCGAAGATCGGCATCATCACCGCCGGCAAGAGCTACCTCGACACGCGCCAGGCGCTGGCCGACCTCGGCATCGACGAGCAGGCCGCGCGCGACATCGGCCTGCGCCTGTACAAGGTCGGCATGACCTGGCCGCTCGAGGCCGAAGGGGTGCACGAGTTCGCCCGTGGCCTGGACGAGATCCTGGTGGTCGAAGAGAAGCGCCAGGTGATGGAATATGCGCTCAAGGAAGAGCTGTACAACCTGCCGGACGGCGAGCGGCCGCGCGTGGTCGGCAAGTTCGACGACACCGGCGAGTGGAGCAACAAGAACCAGATGGGCCACGGCGACTGGCTGCTGCCGGCCACCTACGAGTTGAACCCGGCGCAGATCGCGCGCGCCATCGCGTCGCGCATCGGCCACTACTGCGCCGGCCATCCGGTCGCCGAGCGGGTCAGGGAACGTATCGCCTTCCTCGAGGCGAAAGAGCTGGTGCTGAAGAACATCCCGGCGAAACCGAATCCGCAAACCGACCGCATCCCGTACTTCTGCTCGGGCTGCCCGCACAATAGTTCGACCAAGGTGCCCGAAGGTTCGCGCGCCATGGCCGGCATCGGCTGCCACTACATGGTGCTGTGGATGGACCGCGAGACTTCGACCTTCACCCATATGGGCGCGGAAGGCACGACCTGGATCGGCCAGTCGCCGTTCACCGACGAAAAACACGTGTTCGTGAACCTGGGCGACGGCACCTATTTCCACTCGGGCATCCTGGCGATCCGCGCCGCCGTGGCCGCCAAGGTCAATATCACCTACAAGATCCTGTACAACGACGCGGTCGCGATGACCGGCGGCCAGAACGTCGACGGCCCGCTCGACCCGGGCATGATCAGCCGCCAGATCGCCGCCGAGGGCGTCACGCCCATCATCGTCGTCACCGACGAGCCGGACAAGTACCCGCGCGACTACGCCTGGGCGCCGGGCACCACGGTGCGCCATCGCGCCGAACTGATGGACGTGCAGCGCGAGCTGCGCGAGATGCCGGGCGTGTCGGCCGTGATCTACGACCAGACCTGCGCGTCAGAAAAACGGCGCCGCCGCAAGAAAGGCGAGTACCCCGACCCGGCCAAGCGCGCGGTGATCAACGAAGCCGTGTGCGAAGGCTGCGGCGACTGCTCGGTGCAGTCGAACTGCCTGTCGGTCGAGCCGCTCGAAACCGAACTGGGCCGCAAGCGCCAGATCAACCAGTCCTCGTGCAACAAGGACTTCTCGTGCGTGTCGGGCTTCTGCCCGAGCTTCGTCACCGTCGAAGGCGGCGGGCTCAGGAAGCCGAAGAAAGCCGCTGCCAGCGACGCCGCGCCGCCAAGCCTGCCGGCGCCCGTCATTCCGTCGGTCGAGACGCCATTCGGCATCCTCGTCGCCGGCGTCGGCGGCACCGGCGTGGTGACCGTCGGCCAGATCCTGGCGGTGGCGGCCCACGTCGAAGGCAAGGGCGCCATCGTGCTCGACCAGAGCGGCCTGGCCCAGAAGGGCGGTCCGGTGATGTCGCATGTGCGCCTGGCCGAGCACCAGGCCGACCTGCATTCGACCCGCGTCGGCACCGGTAGCGCCGACCTCGTGATCGGCTGCGACCAGATCGTCACCGCGGCCCGCGACGCGCTGTCGCGCATGGGCGAGGGCCGCACCCGCGCCTTCGTGAACGCCAGCGGCGCTACCACCGCCGCCTTCGTGAAGAATCCGGACTGGCAGTTCCCGGCCGAGGGTTCGCGCGGCGCGATCGAACAGGCCTGCGGCAAGGACAACGTCGAATTCATCGACGCCGGCCAGATCGCCAGCGCGCTGCTGGGCGACGCGATCGCGACCAATATGTTCATGCTCGGCTACGCTTTCCAGAAGGGCCAGGTGCCGCTGCACGAAAGCTCGCTGCTCAAGGCGATCGAACTCAACGGCGTGTCGGTCGCGTTCAACAAGGCCGCCTTCCACTGGGGCCGCAGCGCGGCGCACGACCTGGCGGCCGTGAGCCGCAGCGCGACCCCGGCCAAGGTGATCGAGTTCAAGCGCACCCAGACGCTCGACGAACTGGTGGCGCGCCGCGTGGGACTGCTCACCGCCTACCAGGATGCGGCGTATGCGGCGCAGTACAAGGCCTTCGTGGACCAGGTGCGCGCGCAAGAGGCGACGCTGGGCAAGGGCACCAGGCTGTCGGAGGCGGTGGCCCGCTACTTCTACAAGCTGATGGCCTACAAGGACGAGTACGAAGTGGCGCGCCTGCACACCGACCCGGCCTTCCGCGAGAAGATCGGCGCCATGTTCGAAGGCGATATCACGCTCAAGTTCCACCTGGCGCCGCCGTTGCTGGCCAAGCACGACAAGGAAGGCCGTCCGATCAAGCGCGAATACGGTCCGTGGATGATGAGCGCGTTCGGCGTGCTGGCCAGGTTCAAGCGCCTGCGCGGCACGGCGTTCGATGTGTTCGGCTACACGGCCGAGCGCAAGCTCGAGCGGGCCCTGATCGGCCAGTACCGCGAGACGGTGGCGGCGCTGCTGCCGAAGCTGACGGCGGACAAGCTGGCGCAGGCGGTGGCGATTGCCAGCATCCCCGAAGAGATCCGCGGCTACGGGCATGTGAAGGAGCGGCACCTGAAGGCGGCCAAGCTGAAAGAGGCCGCGCTGGTGGCGGCGTTCCATGCGACCGATGTGACGCCGCGGGCGGCCTGAGGCAGCAAGGCGTGGACGCCATGGCCGTCCACGCCCGTCATCCATTATTGAGTCGATAACACCCGTTGCACACTAGCCTCAATCGTGACAGTTGGTGGTATTCCGGCCCATTTTCCGCGTCTATAATCGGCGCATGAGATCGCCAAAATACGCCCGTCGCACGACCTTCCCAGTCCACCTGATTTCCAGCTCGCTCGCGGCGCTGCTCGTCCTCGCCGGTTGCGGCGGCGGTGGCGGTTCGCCCGGCATGTCGAATAATCCGCCGACGGCGCAGACGCCGACGCCGGCCACGCCGACGCCGACCACGCCGACCACCCCGGTCTCGACCCAGCCGACCCCGGAAGACCTGAACCCGAACCTGCTGGGCGACGCCTACGCCAGCTACTGGAACAAGTGCGCCGCCCCGCGCACCGGCCTCGACGCGAGCGGCAAGCCCTTCCCGGACGTGCAGGGCACGCTGCTCGACGAACTGAAATTCCTGCGCGCCTGGACCAACCAGTACTACCTCTGGTACCGGGAAGTCCCGAATACCTACAAGATGGCCGACTTCAAGAGCGCGCTCGACTACTTCGACGTGCTCAAGACGCCGGCGCTGAGCGCCAGCGGCCAGCCGAAGGACCAATACCACTTTACCTATCCGAGCGCCGAATGGGATGCGATGCAGACCCAGGGCATCGACCTTGGCTACGGCGTCACCTGGTCTCGCAATGGCGATGGCAAGGCGCCGCGCACCTGGCTGATCGCGGCGGTCGAGCCGGGCTCGCCGGCCGCGGCCGCCGGCCTCGTGCGCGGCGACTTGCTGGCCCGGGTCGATGGCGTCGACTTCATCAACGCCAGCGACGCAGCGTCGGTCGAGACGATCAACGCCGGCCTGTTCCCGGCATCGGCCGGCACCGCCCACCGCTTCACGCTGCAGCGCGGCGGCGTGCCCTACGAGGTGACGATGACCGGCGCCGAAGTGCGCAGCGCGCCGGTGAAGAACGTGAAAGTGATCGAGACCGCCAGCGGCAAGGTCGGCTACCTGACCTTCGACACCTTCAACGCGCTGTCCGAAAAGCAGTTGTACGACGCCTTCACCACCTTCAAGGCCGCCGGCGTAAACGACCTGGTACTCGACCTGCGCTACAACGGCGGCGGCCTGCTGTACCTGGCCAGCCAGCTGTCGTACATGATCGCCGGGCCGACGGCGACCGCCGGCAAGGTGTTCGAGCGTTCGCAGTACAACGACAAGGCCCCGGCCTACGAGCCGATCATGTTCCGCCCGACCGCCTACGGCTTCGCGTCGGCCAACCCGCTGCGCGCCGGCACCGCGCTGCCCTACCTGGGCCTGAAACGCGTGACGGTGCTGAGCACGGACGGCACCTGCTCGGCCAGCGAATCGGTGATCAACGGCCTGCGCGGCGCCGACATCGAAGTCATCCAGATCGGCGGTACCACCTGCGGCAAGCCCTACGGCTTCACGCCGGTGCCCAACTGCGGCACGACCTATTTCTCGATCGAGTTCCAGGGCGTGAACAACAAGGGCTTCGGCGACTTCACCGATGGCTTCGCACCGACCTGCCAGGTCAGCGACGACCTGTCGCGTCCGGTCGGCGACGACAGCGAAGGCCTGCTGGCCGCGGCGCTGGCCTACCGCGCCAACGGGGCATGCCCGGTCTCCCCGAGCGGCCGCGCGCGCATGGCGCCGATGAAGATCGTGCGGCCCGAGGTCAAGGAAATCTCGATCCGCCCCACGCCCGGCGCGCCGCCGCGCTGAGCTTGCCTGCAGTATTGACGGGCGGCGCGGGCCGCCCGTCGTCGTTTCAGGACTGAACTGTTGCGCTAAGAACACGTCTATAATCACCGGCTTCCTTCCTGTCCTTGCCGGAGCTTTTCGATGATTCGTTCTGCGTTACTGCTTGCCCTGCTGTCGGCTGTCCCTCTCTCCCACGCCGCCCCCGACCTGACCACCGTGTCGGAACGCTCGGGCTTCACGGCCACCGGCCGCTACGATGAAACGATCGCCCTGTGCGCGGCTTACCAAGAGGCCTATCCGAAGCAGGTGCGCTGCATCGACTTCGGCGTCACGCCGGAAGGCCGCCCGATGAAGGCGCTGGTCGCCACCAGTACCGGCGCCTTCACTCCGGAGGCAGCGAAGAAGCAGGGCCTGCCCGTCACCCTGATGCAGGGCGGCATCCACGCCGGCGAGATCGACGGCAAGGACGCCGGCTTCCTGGCGCTGCGCGAGGTGCTCGAAGGGCGCGCCGCCAAGGGCGCGCTCGACAAGCAGGTCTTCATCTTCGTGCCGGTGTTTAACGTCGACGGCCACGAGCGCTTCGGCAAGTGGAACCGCCCGAACCAGCGCGGCCCGGTCGAGATGGGCTGGCGCACCACCGCCCAGAACCTCAACCTGAACCGCGATTACCTGAAGGCCGACGCGCCCGAGATGCAGGCCATGCTGGGCCTGGTGAACGCCTGGGATCCGCTGACCTACGTCGACCTGCATGCGACCAACGGCGCCAAGTTCCAGCACGATATCTCGATCCAGGTCGAGCCGGTGTATTCGGGCGACGCCCAGTTCCGCAAGGCCGGCCTGGCCCTGCGCACGAATGTGATCAAGGACATCGCCAAGGAAGGCTCGACGCCGCAGTCCTACTACATGTCGTTCGTGAAGCAGGACGATCCGATGTCGGGCTTCATGGACGGCGTGTCCGATCCGCGCTTCTCGACCGGCTACTTCCAGCTGCGTAACCGCATGGCGATGCTGGTCGAGACGCACTCGTGGAAAGAGTATCCGGTGCGCGTGCGCATCACCCGCAACACCATCGTCTCGGTACTCGACCAGGTCGCGAAGAACGGCAAGGACTGGCTGCAGGCCGCGTATGCCGCCGACGCGCGCGCCGCCAAGCTGGGCAACCAGCCGGTGGCGCTGTCATACAAGGCGTCCGACAAGACCGAGATGGTCAACTTCAACGGCTACGAATACACCCGCAAGCCGTCGGAAGTCTCGGGCGCCCTGATGACGCGCTACGACGAGAGCAAACCCCAGGTCTGGCGCGTGCCGCTGCGCCAGGACATCGTCGCCGACTTCGAGATCACCGCGCCGCGCGCCGGCTACGTCGTCCCGGCCGCCTATGCCGCGATCGTCGGCGAAAAGCTGCGCCAGCACGGCGTCGCGTTCCGCCAGCTGGACAAGGGCGTCGAGCGCTACGCCGCTGAAACCTTCAGGGCCGACAAGGCGACGCTGGCGGACGCTTCGGTGGAAGGCCACCAGCGTTTGACGGTGGAAGGCAAGTGGAAGCCGGAATCGCGTGCGATTGCCGCAGGTTCGCTGTTCGTCCCGATCGCGCAGCCGAAGGCGCGCCTGGTGGTGGCGATGCTGGAGCCGCAGGCGCCGGATTCGCTGCTGGCATGGGGCACGTTCAATACCGCCTTCGAGCGCAAGGAATACATGGAAGACTACGTTGCCGAGGACGTCGCGCGCGCGCAGATGGCGGCCGATCCGGCGGTGGCGAAGGCTTTCCAGGAGCGTCTCGACAGCGATCCGGCGTTCGCCAGGAGCCCGCAGGCGCGCCTGGAGTTCTTCGCCAAGCGCCATTCGTCGTATGACGAGCGGCTGAACCTGTATCCGGTGCTGCGCGCGAATACGGCGCTGTAAGAACCGACAGGTTCCAGGCGCTAGGGCGTGGCGGGAAGTGACGTCAGCAAGACCGTCGTCACTTTCCCGTCCGCCCCATTGATCAGCTGGTACAGCCGGTCATATTCCTCGTCTCCGATCTCTTCCCCCGGCGCTCCGCCGAACAGCCGTACCAGTTCGGGCAAGGTATTCGAGTGCCCGACCACCAGCACTGCGCCACGCAGTGACTTCACCTTCCCGACCAATGCCGCGGGCGCCGCCGCATCGTATTGCTCGACCTTCAATCCCAATTTGTCGGCCAGCGGCTGCGCGGTCTGCAGCGTGCGCGTGGTCGCCGAACTGAAGATGGCCTGGATGCCGACGCGCTGCAATGTGGTGGCGATATATTGCGCGCGCAATTGGCCTTGCGGTGTGAGCGCAGGATCCTTGCCGGCGTTCGCCTTCTCGCCATGGCGCACGAGGTAGATCATGCTCGGCTCGGCCAGCGCGACGCCGGGCAGAAGAACGGCAAGGGCCAGCGACAGGTTGCGCATCAGGCGTGCGGGGCGGATCGACGGCAGGCGCATCGTGATTCCTCGACGTTGGCAGGACCGCCAGCGTAGCACGGCCGCGTCGCGATGAATGTCGCCGCCGGTTTTCTCGCGTGGTTGTACGTTCGTTAACATTTAAACGCATGCGACTCTGCAACAATACCCTCACGGCATGGCCGGGCAGGGAACGCAGCGTTCCCAACCCCTGTCAACCTGCAGCTTCCACGTTTTATTTCCGTTAGTCATCATGACAAGGTGATGGCCGAGTAGTTGAACAATTTTTGACTAGGCGTCACGATAGACATGTCTTCACCACCAACACGCATCGTTACCGGCATTCCTGAACTCGACTCGGTCCTGCACGGAGGGTTGCTGCGCAACCGTATCCACCTGATCGAGGGACGTCCCGGCACCGGCAAGACCACCTTCGGCCTGCGTTACCTGATCGAAGGCGACAAGGCAGGCGAGGCCGGCTTGTACCTGAGCCTGTCGGAGGCGGAGGACGAGCTGCGCCAGACCGCGGCCAGCCATGGGTGGGACCTTGGCGGTATCGAGATCGTCGAGATGATCCCCGTGCCCGATGCGCCGGCGCCGCAGACTATCCTGCTGCCGACCGACAACGAGCTCGTGGGCCTGATCGACCGCATCGCCGACCGCATCGAGCAGGCGGGGGCGGTGCGCGTCGTCATCGATTCGATGGTGGAGATCCGCCTGCTGGCGCGTGACAGCGCGCACTACCGGCGCCAGGTCATCTCGCTGCGCGAGCGCCTGGGCAGGATCGGCGCTACCGTGCTGCTGCTGGACGACACGACCTCGGATGGACGCGAATTCGAGCTGCAAAGCGCCGTGCATGGCGCGATGTCGCTGGAATACCTGGAGCGCAGCTTCGGCGCCGCGCGGCGTCGTCTTCACGTCGTTAAGTTGCGTGGCGGCGACTTCCAGAGTGGATGGCATGACTACGCCATCCATACCGGCGAAATCCTGGTGTTCCCCAGCCTGATCGCCCAGGAACACCACCGGCCAGCGCAGGAATTCGAGGTCTTGAGCGGTGTCGATGGCCTGGACGACCTGTTCGGCGGTCCGCTGACGGCGGGCAGCTCGACCATGGTGCTGGGGCCGTCCGGCATCGGCAAGACCACGCTGGCGCTGCAGTACGCGCTGGCGGCGGTCAAGGCGGGCCTCAAGGCGGCTTACTTCAATTTCGACGAGTCGGAAACCACGCTGCGTTCGCGCATGGTGGCGAGCATGGGCGAAGGAAGGGCCATGGACCACGTTTCGGGCGAGGGCGAGGGCGAACCGGGCGGACACGACGAGTCGCACCGGTTCTTCCAGCGCCGTGTGAACCCTTCGCGCATTTCTCCGGGCCAGTTCATCTGGAACGTCAGGCGCATGGTCGAGGACCAGGGCGTCAACCTGGTGATCATCGACAGCATCAATTCCTATATCGACGTGATCCGCGAGGAAAATTCGCTGCTGCCGCAGATGAATGAACTGTTTTCCTACCTCAGCAATATGAGCGTGATGGTGATCGTCGTCGGCGCCCACTCGGCGCGGCTGGACACCTCGAAAGAACCTGATGCGGTCAGCATCATTACCGACAACATCATCTCCATGCGGTACTACGAGCAAGGCAACAAGGTGCGCAAGGCCATCTGCGTGCTCAAGAAGCGCCAGGGCCGCCATGAGCAAGAGATTCGCGCACTCGACCTGACCGACGAGGGCATCCGGATCGGCGCACCCATCGATGCAAGCGGGGAGGATATTGGAGCGGCGTCCCTTGAAGTCTGAAGCGCACCAGGCGGTCGTGGTATTCGCCCCGGTCGCGGGCGACGCCGCGTCCTTGCGCGCCATCGTCGAACACGAAGGCGTGCCCGCCTGCGTCTGCGCCGACGCGACCGGTTTTTATGCCGCGCTGGACGACCATGCCCTGGCCGTCATCGTCACCGAGGAGGGCCTGGCGAACTGTTCGCTGCAGGAGTTGAGCGCGGCGCTGCGCTACCAGCGCGCCTGGTCCGACCTGCCGATCCTGGTGCTGGCAGGCGCCGATAGCCGCGATATCGACAGCGAGCGCTTCGACCGGCTGGCAGGCGTGGGCAATGTGATCCTGCTGGTGCGCCCCATGACGCGCCTGGGCGTGACGATGGCCTTGCGCTCGGCGCTGCGCACGCGGCGCCTGCAGTTCGCCGTGCGCGACCAGCTCGAAGAACTGGCCGGCCATGCCGGCCGCCTGGAAACGATGGTGGCCGAGCGCACACGCCTGCTCGAACGCGAAGTGGGCGAGCGCCGCCGGGTAGAACAGGCATTGGCCGAAGCGCGCCGGCTGGAGTCGCTTGGCCAGCTGACTGGCGGAATCGCCCACGATTTCAATAATATGTTGCAGGTCATCGCGGGCAGCGAAACCCTGGTGCGCATGGTGCTCGGCGGGACGGCCGACCAGCGCGTGACGCGAGCACTGGACGGCATCCGGCGCGCGGCCAGCCATGGTGCGTCGCTGACCCAGCAACTGCTGGCCTATGCGCGCCGCCAGCCGCTGGCCAGCGTCGCGCTGGAACTGCGGATGCACCTGCGGGCCACGTCGGAGATGATCCTGCGCACCCTCGGTCCCGGCGTCCAGTTGCGCCAGGACATCGATGCATCGCTGTGGCCGGTGCTGGTCGATCCGGCGCAGCTCGACGCCGCGCTGCTGAACGTCGTCGGCAATGCGCGCGACGCCATGCCGGACGGCGGCGCCTTGACGCTGCGGGCCCGTAACTGGCGCCTGCCGGACCCGGCTTTGCCGGAGGGCGCCCACCTGGACGGCGAATTCGTCTGCGTGTCGCTGACCGACGAAGGCGAGGGCATGTCCGAAGAGACCGCGAACCAGGCCTTCGAGCCTTTCTTCACGACCAAGCCGGTGGGCAAGGGCACCGGACTCGGCCTGTCGCAGGTGTACGGGTTCGCCATCCAGAGCCAGGGGCTGGCGTTCATCCGGCGCGAGACGGACGGCACCACGATCGGAATCCTGCTGCCGCGCAGCCGGAGCGAGGCTCCCGCGCCGGCCATCGACCCAGCCTTGCTGCGCACGACCGGCCTGGCCGGACTGCGCGTGCTGTATGTCGAGGATGACGCCGACGTGGCGGAATCCACGGTGGCCATCCTGGAATCGATCGGCGCCGATGTGCGCGTGGCCGAGAGCGCCGATGCGGCCATCGAGACCGACCTGTCCGCGATCGATATCGTGTTTTCAGACGTCATGATGCCGGGCCGGATGGATGGCATCGAACTGGCGCAATGGCTGGCGGCGCATCACCCCGGCCTGCCGGTCGTGCTGACCAGCGGCTATATGCTGGCGCCGGAACGGCTGCAGGCGCTCGATGTCCAATTCGTGCGCAAGCCGTTTACGATCGGGAAGGTCAGCGATGCGCTGGTCAGGGCGCTGCGGCAAGGCGATGCCGGCCAGAAGGGTGGGAGAAAGGTCTGACATTCACGCGCCTGCAAGGTCCGTTACGGGCGCACATTCTCAGAGGTAATCATGGTTCTCCGGCCATCCCTTTCCTGCAACTTCTCTGCTGGCTGCACCGGGCTTGTACGCTCGACTGGCCTTGGCGATTTTTTCTAGCATCATCGACACTGTTGCCATTTTTAGTTTTATTTTTTACATCAGCTTGTCGAGGCGCGTACGAAGCGCAGAATGCTAGAACTGCTCCGAATATTCCTACCTCATCTAGGAAAAATCTTACGAATTCGCAACGGCGACCAGTCTTGGGTAGCGCAGCGTGTCGCGTGCTGGCCGGGGCGCCATGCCGCAGTTGCACGATTTTCGCAGGGCGCGATCCCCGGCGACGACCCGGCTCGATGCGGGCGGTAGGCAGATCGCAACGTGAGTCATTTCGTCATAACAAGGAGATTTCGACATGTCAGCGATCGACCAGAACGATACCGCCAATGATGAGCTGCTTGGCGCAATTCAAGGCAATATCCTGAAAGGGCATGGCAGGGACCGCACTGCCAATATCTTCCTCGAGTTTCATCCGGACCGGATCGGCCAGGCGCGCGCCTGGATCGCGCAGTTCGCCCACACGACGGTAACGTCGGCCAAGGAGCAGCTGGCGCAGACCGAGCGCTTCAAGCGCCACAAGGTGCCTGGCGGACTGTTCGCCGGACTGTATATCTCCGCGGCCGGCTACGATTTCCTCGGGGTGCCGGAAGCCCTGCGACCCGATACCATCGACAGTCCCTTCGGACGCGGCATGCGGGAGGCCCAACTGAACGATCCACCGGTCGACAAGTGGGAACCGACATTTCGCGCGCTGAAGATCCATGTCATGGTGCTGCTGGGGCACGACGACAAACTTGCGCTCAGCAAGGCGGTGGCGGAACTGATCGGCACGGTGCGGCCGCTCACCATCGGGGCGGATATCCCGCCCGATGGCATCGACCATTTCATGTCCACCAAGATCGGCATCGAATACGGCAATGCCATTCGCAATGCGAATGGCGACGGCCTGGAACATTTTGGCTATGTCGACGGCATCAGCCAGCCGCTCTTCTTCAGGGACGAGGTCGAACTCGACAAGAGCGAACGCGTGCCGAATGCCAAGGTGCAAGCCTGGGATCCCGAAGCAGAACTCGATCTGGTGCTGGTGCCCGAGCATCGCGATGCGCAAACGCGTGGCAGCTTCTTTGTGTTTCGCAAGCTCGAACAGGACGTGCGCGCCTTCAAGCTCGCGGAGCGCGAACTGGCAGACCAGCTGTGCCTAAAGGGCGAAAGCGCCGAGTTGGCCGGCGCGATGCTGGTCGGACGGTTCGAAGACGGCACCCCGGTGACGATGCTGAACCAGCCGGGCATGATCGGCAGCGGCAATGCCAACAACTTCAACTATGACGACGACCAGCTGGGCCGGCAATGCCCGTTCCATGGCCATGTGCGCAAGACCAATCCACGTGGTTCGGGCGTCGAGGGCGGGTCGGCGGCGGACGATAAATTACGCATGATGGCGCGCCGCGGCATTCCCTACGGCCAGCGCGACGTCAGCACCGATTTCGATTGCCAGCCCGAGCAGTTCCCGGATGGCGGCGGTGTCGGCTTGCTGTTCCAGAGTTTCCAGGCCAGCCTGGAAAGGCAGTTCGAGTTCATCCAGAAATCGTGGGCCAACAATATCCAGTTCCCGTTTACAAATCCGGGTCCGGACGCCACCGGACTCGATCCGCTCATCGGCCAGGGCGATATGCGGGATAATTCCTGGCCGTCCGGGTGTAGCGGCTCCGGAACCACCAAGTTATCGTTTCCGGCGCTGGTGACCATGAAGGGTGGGGAATACTTCTTCGCACCGAGCCTGCCGACGCTGCGCGGCTTCGCCAATCCCGTCCAGCATTAATTCCGTCAGCGGCAAAAACAAAGCAGAGGCGTGCGCCTCTGCTTTGTTTTCTTCAGCCGCGATTACAGCTGCGTCAGCGAAATCGTATTGCTCGCCGGCGTCGAGCACGGCTCCTCGTCGAATGCGATATCCCCCAGCGGATTCGCCACGCCATCGGTCTTCAAGTCCATGAACCCGAACAGGTTCCGGTCCTGCAGATGCGACGGCACCACGGTCGACAGCGACGAGAAGATATTCTCCACGCGGCCCGGATGCTTCTTCTCCCACTCGCGCAGCATGTTCTTGATCTGCTTGCGCTGCAGGTTCTCCTGCGAGCCGCACAGGTCGCACGGGATGATCGGGAAACCTTTTACCTCGGCATAGCGCTCGGTGTCCGCTTCCTTCACATACGCCATCGGACGGATCACCATATGCTTGCCATCGTCCGACACCAGCTTGGCCGGCATGCCCTTCAGCTTGCCGCCAAAGAACATATTCAGGAAGAAGGTCTCGAGGATGTCGTCGCGGTGGTGGCCCAGGGCGATCTTGTTGCAGCCCAGCTCATCGGCCACGCGGTACAGGATGCCGCGCCGCAGGCGCGAGCACAGCGAGCAGGTGGTCTTGCCTTCCGGGATCAGGCGCTTGACGATGCTGTAGGTGTCCTGGTTCTCGATGTGATAGTCCACGCCCAGCTTGTCGAGGTAGGCCGGCAGGATGTGCGCCGGGAAGTTCGGCTGCTTCTGGTCCAGGTTCACCGCGACGATGTCGAAGTGGATCGGCGCGCGCTCGCGCAGGGTCAGCAGGATGTCGAGCAGGGCATAGCTGTCCTTGCCGCCCGACAGGCACACCATCACCTTGTCGCCATCCTCGATCATATTGAAATCGCCGATCGCCTGGCCCACCAGGCGGCACAGGCGCTTGTGCAGCTTGTGGTCCTCGCGTGCGATCTTCTCTTGCTTCTTGACGTCGATATCGACGTCGCCGGTCGGGAAATCCGATTCCACGACACGCTCCATTACCGTTTCGTTCATGCTTCTTCCTTGATACGGAACACTTCAACACCAACACCTTCGCAATCCGGATACACATCCGGCTTCATGGTCGACACGCCGGCCGCGCGCACGCGCGGATGGGCCAGCATGGCCTTCACCATATCGTCGCACAGGGTTTCCTGCAGGTGGATATGGCCCTTGGCGATGCGCTGCGCGACGGTCTCGCGCATGAAATCGTAATCGACCACTTCGGCCAGCTGGTCGGCCTTCGGCGTCGACAGGTCGAGCGGAATATACAGCTCAACATTGATCAGGACGCGCTGCTCGCCCTTCTTCTCGAAGTCGTGCACGCCGATATTGATCATCACTTCGTAATTGCGCAGGAACAGCCGGCGGCAATCGCGCAAGCTCGGGTGGGACAGGGCGGACAGCATGGTTAAGCCTTATTTGGTGGTTTGTTGGGTTCTGTCAGGAACATCACGTCGCGGCCCGACGGCATCAGGTGCTGGCCGCCATCGACCAGCAGCGTGGTGCCGGTCAGGGCGCGCGCCGTGGCGGCGTAGACGACCGCGTCGGCGATGTCCTGCGGGGTCGACGAACGCTGCAGCGGCGTCATCCGGTGCGCCTCGGCGAAGCCTTCCTCGCTCTGATCGCCCGACACCAGCGTGATGCCGGGCGCCACGCCGACCACGCGCACCCTGGGCGCCAGCGCCTGCGCCAGCATCGTGGTCGCCGTGTGCAGCGCCGCCTTGGACAGCGTGTACGACAGAAAATCCGGGTTGAGATTGTACAGTTTCTGGTCCAGCAGGTTGACCACGACCGCCTGGCCGCCCTCCGGCGTGGCGGCGTGCAGCGCCTGCGCCAGCAGCAGTGGGGCGGTCACGTTCGCCTGCATATGGGCCGCCAGCAGCGCCGGCGAGAATTGCGTCGCACTGTCGTATTCGAACAACGAAGCGTTATTGACGATGCAAGCCAGCGGCCCCAGCGCGTCGGCCGCGCGGGCCGCCAGCTGGCGCACCGCGTCGTCGTCGGCCAGGTCGCACTGCAGCAGCGCCGCGCGCCTGCCCAGCGCCAGGACGGCGTCGCGGGTGTCCACCGCATCGCGCTCGGAGTGGCGGTAGTGCAGCGCCACGTCCCAGCCGGCCTGCGCCAGCCCGAGCGCGATCGCGCGGCCCAGGCGGCGGCCGGCGCCGGTGACCAGCGCCACCCGGGGCAGGGGAGTCGAAGGACTTGGGCTCATCGTCGTTGTCTGTAGGGGCGTTAAATTGTTGATAAAAGCTATTCTGGCTACAATGCCGGCATGTCCCTGCCCGCACCCGATCCCGACGCCCTGGCCGCGTCCCACTCCCTGCAACAGCTCATCGCCGCCGTGATCGCACAGGAGGGCGGGCAGATTGCGTTCTCGCGTTTCATGGAACTGGCGCTGTATGCGCCAAGGCTCGGCTACTACAGCGGCGGCGCCGCCAAGCTCGGCGCCGACGGCGATTTCATTACCGCGCCCGAGATGACGCCGCTGTTCGGCGCGGCCGTGGCGCGCGTGGCAGCCGCTATTATCGCCCAAAGCGCGCCCGACATCATCGAGTTCGGCGCCGGCACCGGCCGCCTGGCGCGCGATGTGCTCACCGCGCTCGGCGCACAGGGCGTAGAGGTGCGCTCGTACACCATTATCGAATTGTCGGGCGAGCTGCGCGCGCGCCAGCAGGAAAATCTCGCTGACTTGCCGCAGATACGCTGGCTCGACGCCATGCCGGACTCCTTCAGCGGCGTGGTGCTGGCCAACGAGGTGCTCGACGCCATGCCGGTCGAGCTGGTGATCCGTAGCGAGGACGGCTGGCGGCGCCAGATGGTCACGATCGAGGATGGCGCCTTCGCCTTCGTGCAGGCGCCGCTGGGCGCGGCACTCGAACAGCAGTTGGTGCGCCAGGTGCCCGATCATGCGCAGATGATCGAAGGCTACCTGACCGAGCTGCACCCGGTGGGCGCCGGCTTCATGGGGTCGCTGGCGGGGATGTTCGCGCACGAGCGCGGCGCCGCCATCCTGTTCGACTACGGTTTCCCGGCCCACGAGTACTACCTCGACCAGCGCATCGGCGGCACCCTGATGTGTCACTACCGCCACCACGCGCATCCCGACCCCTTCTATCTGCCGGGCCTGCAAGACATTACCTCGCACGTCGACTTCACGGCGATGGCGCTGGCGTCGCAGGACGCCGGCCTCCCGGTGCTGGCCTATATGAGCCAGGCCGCCTTCCTGATCGGCGCCGGGATCGGTGAACTGTTGCTGGAAAACGACCCGGAAGACGCAAAGCGTTTCCTGCCGCACTCGCGCGCCGTGCAAAAGCTCGTCTCTCCAGCGGAAATGGGCGAATTGTTCAAGGTGCTGGTGGTCGGTAAGGACGTAGAATTGCCAGAGCCAATCGTGCGGGCGGACCGCAGCCACCGGCTGTAGACTTATTGATATCTTGCACAGCGGACACAAATCCGGCTAAGCTGTAGGATATTCCCGCACCTGGTCGAGCGACCGGAACCGGCTGAGGAACATACACGGGCGCGAGCACGAGCGGGCAGACTTGACAGATCATGGCCAAGATTCACACACATTATGACAACCTGAAGGTGTCGCGTCATGCGCCCCAGGAAGTCATTCGTGCCTCCTACAAGGCCCTCAGCCAGAAATACCACCCCGACAAGAATCCGGGCGACGAAAAATCGGCCCGCATCATGGCGGTCGTCAATACCGCCTATAACGTCCTGTCCGACCCGATCCGCCGCAAGGAACACGACGAGTGGATCGCCTCCGAGGAATGGGAAGTCGAGTGGCTGGAAAGCTCCAACGCCAAGGAAGGCCAGCCGCGCAAGCATGCCGACGGCTGGGACCACCAGCCGCCGCCAAAACCGCGCCGCAGCCGCCTGTGGCGCGATGGCCGCTGGTGGCTGGGCCTGGTGGGCTGTTTCGTCGCCGGCGCCGCCGCCGCCGTGTTCATGATCGAACGCCAGCCGGAGCTGGTGCCCAGCGCCCTGGCCTGGAGCGGCATGGCGCCGCCAGAGAGCATCAAGGCCAGCCGCGCCGAAGAGCCCGCCCGCGACGCCCATGCAGACGGCTGGGCCCGCCGTACCGGCCCGGATGCCGCCAAGGGCCCGCCGCCCGACGTGCGCGCGCTGGCCGTGGCGCAGTTGACGGTGCCGGCCCGCGCGCCCGATTGCAGCACCGACCTGCAGACCCTGAACGCGCCGAGCGGCGAGCCGTGGCCCCTCGAATCGTCGTATATGCCGGGCTACCCGGTGGGCAACGACGGCGCCGAGATGCAGGTGCTGATCGACAATAGCGCGAACGCCTCGCCGGTCTTCGTCAAGCTCTACGACCTCGACCGCGGCGCCAATGTGCGCTACGCCTATGTGCAGCAGCGATCAAGCTTCACGATCGACAAGCTGGCCGCCGGCAAATACGAAGTCCGTTACCAGAACGTCATCGCCGGCGCCAGCAAGTCGGAGTGCGACGGCCGCCACACGGCGCTGCGCCAGGCCGCCGCCGATCTTCCTGGCGGTTAGCGGACGGAGAGCCGATTAACCAGCTGTCGTTTTTTGGGCGCGCCAGGCCGTATCTGGTAGCGCCTGCCCCCCTGAATTCATTATTTTAGTTCCGCGCCGTAATATACTGGACGGATGCCGCTGGCCCATGCAGCCGCGGCGCCATGCCCATCGCAGGCCGAACGGAAAACAATGAATGAACTGGAAGGCCTCTCGGCCCTGATCATCGAGCCCCATGCGGGAATGCGGGCCAGCATCCACAGCATGCTCACGCTGTGCGGCCTGACCCGGATCGAGCACGCCAGCACCTCCAACCAGGCCGTCAAGCACCTGGGCCTGCGCCAGTTCGACATGATCCTGTGCGAATACGACCTGGAAGGCGGCCAGGACGGCCAGCAGCTGCTGGAAGACCTGCGTCACCACAAGCTCATGCGCCTGGCCACCATGTTCTTCATGGTCACCGCCGAAGGCAACCACAGCAAGGTGGTCAGCGCCGCCGAGCTGGCCCCGACCGACTACATCCTCAAGCCCTTCACCGCCGACCGCCTGCTGGAGCGCATCGCGCGCGCGCTCGACAAGCGCAACGCCTTCCTGCCGGTGTACACGCTGATGGAGGCGGGCGACCAGCAAGAGGCGCTGGGCGCCTGCGTCGAGGGCCAGCGCCTGCACACGCGCTACGCGATCGACTTCCTGCGCCTGCGCGCCGAGCTGCACATGTTCCTGGGCCAGGCCGACCTGGCCGAGCCGATCTATCGTCACCTGGTCGAGATCAAGGCCATCGCCTGGGCCAGGCTGGGCCTGGCCAAGACGCTGTTCGTGCGCAAGCGCCTGGCCGAAGCCAAGGACATCCTGGAAGACCTGGTCGACACCAACCGCAACTTCGTCGACGCCTATGATTGGCTGGCGCGCACGCATGCCGCGGTCGGCGAACTCGGCAAGTCGCAGGCGGTGCTGGCCGATGCGGTGGCGGTGTCGCCGCATGCGGTGCGGCGCCTGCGCACGCTGGCCGATACCGCCTTCGAGGCGGGCGACGTCGACACCGCAGAGCAATCGCTGCGCCAGGTGGTGAGCAAGGCGAAATATTCCGAGTTTCGCGATCCCGAAGACCACGTCAAGCTGGTGCGCACGCTGGTGCACAAGGGCGACCCGGTCGGCGCCGCCGCCGTGGTGCGCGACCTCGACCGCTCGATGGGCGGGCGCGCCAATACCCAATTCTGCAGCGCGGTCGCCTCGGCCCTGGTGCACGAGTACACCGGCAACGAGCAGCGCCTGGCCGAGTCGCTCGGCACGGCGCTGGCGTCGGCCAAGGATGCACCCGGCGTGTCGGCCGACCTCAAGCTCGAGCTGGCGCGCAGCTGCCTCGACAACCGCATGGAAGAGGGCGCTTCCGAAATCGTGCGCGACGTGATGCGCAATGCCGGCGACGATGCCGGCGTCGCGCGCGCGATGGGCGTGCTGGAACGCGCCGGCAAGGGCGAGCTGGCCCAGGCGCTGGCCCAGCAGAGCCGCCAGCAGGTGGTCGACCTGGTCGCCAGCGGCGCCGCGCGCGCCAAGGATGGCGACTACCAGGGCGCCGTGACCCTCATGATGGAAGCGGCGGTCAAGCTGCCGAACAATCCGGCGGTGGCGTTCAATGCCGTGCTGGCCGTGCTGCGCCGTCTCGAACACGACGGCTGGGACGACGGCCTGGGTGCGCAGGTGCCGGCGCTGATCGGGAATGTGCGCAAGCTCGACGCCCTCAATCCCAAGCTGCCGGCGCTGGCGGCCCTGCACCAGCAGGTGCTCAAGCAGCACAACCAGGGCATGCGCCCGGTAGCGCGCCAGGCGGCGCCGCAGCGCAAGGCCGGATAAGACCATGGCCGAGACGCCCCGGGACGCCGCGCCGCGCCGCGTGCGCGCCGCATTGATGCGCAGGCTCAGCGGCACCGAGCGCATGCTCAGCCTGGGCGGGTCTGTCACCCAGGTGATCGGGATGGGCTACAGCGACGACCAGCCCACGTCCGATCTCGCCTCTTACGTGGTGTCCGACCCGGCGCTGACCCAGCGCATCCTGCGGCTGTCGAACACGGTCCAGTACCGCACGCTGTCCGGCACGCCGGTGACGACGATCTCGCGCGCCATTTCGCTGCTCGGCTTCGACAATGTCCGCGCCGCCGCGCTGGCGATGCTGCTGGTCGACGCGCTCGACGTCAGCGAGCACGGCGTGCGGGTCGAGCTCGAGGCGGCCCTGTGCGCCAGCCTGGTGGGCCGCGACATGGCGCGCCACAGCCGCATGCCGGGCGCCGAGGAGGCGGCGATCTGCGCGCTGTTCAAGAATCTGGGCGCGCTGCTGCTGGCCAGCCACGAACCGGAGCGCTACCGAGAGATCGCGGCCCTGGTGGCGGCTGGCAAGCACACCCCTGGCCATGCTGCTCAATTGATCCTTGGCTGCAGCCTCGAAGCCCTGTCGGAGGCCGTCTTGCGCGAGTGGCAGATGCCCGAGGTGATCGTGCAGGCGCAGGTGGCCTTGCCTTCCGGCGAGTTGCAGACCCCATCCGAGCGTGGCGAATGGATGCGTCAAGTGGCCGCGTTCAGCCGCGACGTCGCGCGCCTGATGGGGCGCAGCCACGATCCGGCGACCGAGCCCGAGGCCGGCATGCTGCTGCAGCGCTATGGCGCCGCGCTGGGGATCGATGCGCTGGGCCTGGTGGCGCTGTTCGACGAGGTCCAGGCAGCGATGAACGGCATGCTGCAGAGCATGAACCTGGAACGCGCGCCGAAGCTCGACCCCAGGATCTCCAGCAGCCTGCCGAACGTGCTGGCGCTGGCCACGCTCGACGCCGGCGAGGACGACGACGGCGCGTTCCACCCCAGCGGCAAGCCGAAGAATGCGCGCGACCTGCTGCTGGCGGGCGTGCAGGACGTGACGCTGCTGGCCGCGTCGGGAGCGGGCGTCAACGACGTGATCATGGCGGTGCTCGAAACGTTGCATGGCGCGCTGGGCTTCCGCTTCGCCACCGTATGCCTGCGCGACCGCCGCACCGGCGAGTTCCGGGCCCGGGTGTCGCTGGGGGAGGGCAGCGCCGCGCTGCAGGACGGCTTCACTTTTCCCGGCGCCTTCGCGCGCGACCTGTTCCACCTGGCGCTGGAGAACGACGCCGACATGATGATCGCCGACGCCTTCAGCCCCAAGATCCGCGACCTGCTGCCGGCCTGGTACAAGACGCTGCTGCCGGACGCCGAAAGCTTCATCGTGCTGCCGCTGGTGGTGGGCAAGGCGCGCCTCGGGCTGTTCTACGCCGACCGCACCTTCACCGCGCCAGAGGGCGTGCCGCCGGATGAAACGGCATTGATCAAGGCGCTGAAGGCGCAGGTACTGGCGGCGCTGGCGCCAAGCTGAGGCAGGTGGGCAGCTGGGCAGCTGGGCAGTTGGCCAACTGAGCAGGTGGGGCTGGTGGGCAGCCAGGCAGGATGCCGGATTGGCCGTCAAGTGGCATGGGCCGAAGTCGTTCCACGCGACCAGGCGCCAGCTCCCGCCAACGTCGTTCCCGCGCAGGCGGGAATCCAAGTTTCTTTGCGCTGCCAGGAACGCACGCGATACGCTGCGCGCAGGAATTGGATTCCCGCCTTCGCGGGAATGACGTAGGCTGCGGGAATGACGTAGACTGCGCAGAAATGACGTAGCCCGCGCAAGAATGACGGCAGCCCAAATTGAAATGACGCCAATTAAATGAGCGGTAGCATGGTTGCCGCGGCGCCTGATCCATCGCCGTAATTCACGGTGAATCGCTGCGTTGCGGCTGCAGATACCGCCGGGCTGCGCGACGATTTCACCTCCCCGCCAAGTTTTTTCCCGCCCCTGGCAAAATCACCCTTGCAGCTTTACAGTCCGACCGTTACAATCACGCCCCGAAGCAACGCTGTCAGGCGAAGTTGAAAAAGTTTCCAACCTGGTCTGATTGACAGTACGTTGAGCTTGCTTCATACTCTGCGGTTCTTCGCGGTGGGGTGGCCGAGTGGTTAAAGGCAGCAGACTGTAAATCTGCCCTCTCTGAG
>Ga0265780_10003368_pt1 | contig 21067 bp, 15 predicted proteins | sample P1T30metagenome_FD_192432 | JGI IMG/M metagenome (GOLD analysis project Ga0265780, IMG submission 192432) | Plant litter microbial communities from East Loma Ridge, Irvine, California - P1 T30 | ecosystem: Environmental > Terrestrial > Plant litter > Unclassified | place: USA: California...
CCGCGAACAGGGCCGCGCGGGCCTGGAGCGCACCGTCGAGCAAGTCAAAACGCTGCTGGGCGAGGTGCGCCGCATCTCGCACGATCTGCGTCCGACCCTGCTTGACGATATGGGCCTGGCGCCGGCGCTGGACTACCTGGCCAGCGAGTTCGGCGAACACGCGGGCGCGCCGGTGCGTTTTCGCGCAGCAGGTGCGGTCGACGCGCTGCCCGAGATCGTTGGCACGGTGCTGTTTCGCATCGCGCAAGAGGCGCTGACCAATGTCGAGCGCCACGCCCAGGCACGCCAGATCGAGATCGTGCTCGAGCGGGTGGGTGACCTGGTCAGCCTGTGCATCGCCGACGACGGCGTGGGTTTCGACACCGACGGCGTGGCCGTGCACCCGAAGCGCGGCATCGGGCTAAGGAATATGATGGAGCGCATGGAGGCGATCGGCGGACGTTTGGCGATCGAGTCGTCCTCCGCTGGCACCCGGGTGGTGGCCAGCATCGACTTGAAGGAGCAGCGCAGTGATTGGTGATACGAAGGAAGTAAAGATTCTGCTGGTGGACGATCACCCGCTGGTGCGCGACGGCTTGCGTGCGCGGCTCGAGTCGGCGCCCCATCTGACGGTGGTGGCCGAAGCCGGTTCGGGCCAGGAAGCGCTGGAGCGCGCCGGCGAACTGCACCCCGACCTGGTGCTGATGGACGTGAACATGCGCGGCGGGAGCGGCATCGAGGCTACGTTCGAACTCACCGCGCGCCACCCCGGCATCGCGGTGCTGATGTTGTCGATGCACGACAAACCGGAATACGTGAGCCAGGCCATGGCGGCCGGCGCGCGCGGCTATGTGCTCAAGGACGCGCCGGGCAAGGACATCGTACTGGCCATCGAGACCGTGATGGGCGGCGGCATCTACTACAGCGCCGCACTGGCGCGCCAGCTGGCCAATCCGGCCGCGCCGAGCGACCAGTTGACGACGCGCGAGCAGGAAGTGCTCAAGCATATCGCGGCCGGCCAGTCGAACAAGCAGATCGCGCGCGACCTCGACTTATCGGTGCGCACGGTCGAGACCCACCGCCTGAACATCAAGCGCAAACTTGGCATCGAAGGCCAGGCGGAGCTGATCCGTTTCGCGGTCCAGCGCGCCGGCAGCAACTAGAAAACAACTAAGAGTGAACTCTCAGTATCCACTAGGAAACATTGCTGTTGCTTTAAAGTATTCGGTGCAATAAGATTGACTGAATATTACTGAGAATCATCACATGGCCGAGCAGGGACATTTTCCGCTGGTAGCAATCGACCCGATCGCCAACGCACAGAACGAATGGGTAGCGCTCAGCATACGCCTGGCACCCGGCGCCGACCTGCCGCAGCGCCTGCAGGCCGTATTCGGCGCCAGCGGCGGCGCCAGCGAGCTGCTGACGGCGATCGCGCCGCTGGATTGCCTGCTGCACCTGGACAGCCCGTCCGCCTTGACGGTGCCGGTGCTGGCGCTGCTGCCGGCCAACCGCGTCGGCCTGGTGATCCAGGCCGCGGCGCTGGACGCGGGCAACGCGGCGCGCCAGCTGGCCGAGCTGCACGCCTACGGCTACCGCATCTGGCTCGACGGCGACGTCCCCGAAGGTGTGAAGGCGCCGTCGACGCTGCGTTCGGTCGCGCGCGACTGCAGCGCCGCGGCCCTGCCGCCGGGCCACCTGGTGGCCTTGTTCGGCCCCCATCTGGCGCACGGCGTCGACAGCGCGCGCCGCTTTTCGGAGTGCGAGAACGCCGGCTTCGACTGGTTCGGCGGCGACTATCCGTTCGACCCCGATGCATCGCCGTCGCCAGACGACGACGGCAGCTCGCGCCGTCGCATCCTGACCCTGCTCGGCCTGCTGGCGCGCGACGCCGAATCGCGCGAGCTGGAGCACCAGATCAAGCAGGATCCGACCCTGGCCTACCACCTGCTCAAGCTGGTCAACTCGGCCGCCTTCGCGGTGAACACGCAGATCACCAGCTTCTCGCACGCGATCACGGTGCTCGGCCGGCGCCAGTTGCAGCGCTGGCTGCAACTGCTGCTGTACGCGCGCCAGCAGCCGGATGGCTTGCCGAACCTGCTGCTGCCGCTGGCCGCGCGCCGCGCCGCGCAGCTGGAAGCCTTGTGCCGCCAGGCTGGCGGCGACCGCGATGCGCAAGACCTGGCCTTCATGACCGGCGTGTTCTCGCTGCTCGACCGCCTGCTGCAGATGCCGATGACGGCGATTGCGGCCGAGCTGTACCTGCCGGACGACGTCGGCGCCGCGCTGCTCAAACGGGGCGGCCAGCTGGGCGCCTGGCTGCGCCTGTGCGAGGGGCATCCGGACGCCGCGGCGCTGGAGGGGGCCGGGGTGAGCCCGGCCGACTGGTGGACCAGCCAGCTGCACGCCTATCACTGGGCGATCCAGGTGGGCCGGAATGTCTGACCTGCGCGTACTGGAGTCCTTCGACTTCGTCGGCGGCACGACCGCTGTCTGCGACGCCATCTTCCGCCTGCGCGGCGACATGCTGCACCAGGAACTGGGACGCCTGGCGGCCGTGCTGACGGCCAGTCCGGACGGGCGCTTCGTGCCTGGCGCCGGCCTGATCGAGCCGAACCAGCCGGGCGCGCGCATCCTGCGCCATGCGGTGGCGGCCGGCATCGAGCAGTTTGGCTGGTACGAAGTGAGCGGTGGCGATTATGATGACGAGACCGAGCGCAAGCTGGCGGCACTGGCCCAGCTGACGGCCAGCCTGATGCAGATGCACGCGCTGGCGCAGCGCTCGACGCACGCCTACGCGCAAATGGAAGCGCAACTGGCGCACCAGTCGCAGATCCTCGACCAGATCCATGAATCGGTGCTGACGATGGACCAGATGGGGTATATCACCAGCTGGAACCGGGGCGCCGAGCAGCTGTTTGGTTACACCGCGCTGGAAGCGATCGGCCGCAATATCCTGTTCCTGTACGCAGACGAGGAAGAGAACGGCGACGCTGACATGCAGCCCGACCTGTTTGCGGAGCAGGGCGGACGGATGATGGAAGTGAGGCGCCGCAAGAAGTCGGGCGAGGTGTTCTGGGCCAGCCTGTCGCTGTCGCCGCTGCGCGACCTGGCCGACCGGCCGACGGGGCTGATCGCCTACCTGACCGATATCACCGAGCGCAAGCAGGCCGAGGAACAGCTGCATCATCTGGCCTATTACGACGAGCTGACCGGGCTGCCGAACCGCACGCTGTTTGCACGCCTGGTTGATCAGGCGTTGGCGGTGTCGCAGCGTAACGAGACGGCGGGTAGCGTGCTGTTTGTCGATTTGAACCGCTTCAAGCGGATCAACGACACGCTGGGGCGTCGCATCGGTGATGAGTTGCTGCGGCAGGTGGCGCAGCGCTTCAAGGAGGCGCTGCGCGATGAAGACGTGGTGGCGCGGTTGTCGGGCGACGAATTCGCGGTGGGCTTGTCGGATATTCGCCAGCACTTCGAGGCCACCACGGTGGCGCAGAAGCTGCAGTCATCGCTCGATGCGCCGTTCTATATCGGCGGGCATGACTTGCGCGTCGGGGCCAGTATCGGGATCAGCGTGTATCCGCAGGATGGGAACGATGCCGAGACGTTGCTGGGTCTGGCCGATATCGCGATGGAGCGGGCCAAGCAGGCCGAGGCCAATCCGGATCGGAGCGTCGCGTTCTATAGCCAGGACATGAACAAGGGGATGCAGGAACGGATGCGGATCGAGTCCGGTCTGCGCCATGCTCTGGGCAATGGTGAGCTCATTCTGTATTACCAGCCCAAGTTCGAGATTGCCAGCGGGCGTATCGTTGGTGCCGAGGCACTGGTGCGCTGGCTGCATCCGCAACGCGGCATCGTGCCGCCGTCGGAATTCATTCCGCTGGCCGAGACGACCGGCTTGATCGTGCAGGTGGGGGAGTGGGTGCTGGAGCAAGCCTGTGCGCAGGCGGCGATCTGGCAGCGTTCGGGCGTGGCGCCTTTCCGGCTCGCGGTGAATGTGTCGGCGCGCGAGTTTACGCAGTCGTTGCCGGGGCGGGTGGCCGATACCTTGCGCAGGTATCAGCTCGATCCGTCGTGGCTCGAGCTGGAGATCACCGAGAGCACGCTGATGCATGACTTCGAGCGGGTGACGGAGATCATGGATCGGATCACGGCGCTGGGGGTGTCGTTGTCGCTCGATGATTTCGGGACCGGGTATTCAAGCTTGTCGTATCTGAAGCGGTTCCCGATTCAGACCTTGAAGATCGATCGCTCGTTTACGACCGGGATACCGCGCGATGCGAGCGATTGTGCGATCGCGGGAACGATCATCAGCATGGCGCGGCAGTTGTGCCTGCGGGTGATCGCGGAAGGGGTGGAGACGCTGGATCAGCTGGAGTTCTTGCGTGAGGCCGGGTGTGATGAGGTACAGGGGTATTTGTATGCGGCGCCGTTGCCGGCGTATGAGTTCGAGCGGTGTTTGAGGGATAACTGGTTGTTGGTTGGGTGAGGTAGGTGGCTCGTCGTGCTCTCGGGCTCGATGTTTGCACCTGCCGCTCCTCTACACGTCGTTCCCGCGCTGGCGGGAACCAAAGTTTGCTCGATTCGCCCGGCAGCATGAACAACCTGACCAGCCCTGATGATTTATGTATAATGCCGGTTCCTCATAGGAAGCGTGGCCGAGTGGTTGAAGGCAGCAGTCTTGAAAACTGCCGACGGGGGAACCCGTTCGTGAGTTCGAATCTCACCGCTTCCGCCAAGCATACTGAACAAGAGCCCCACATGTTGGGGCTTTTTTTCGTCTTCTCATAGGAGAAATGTCAAAATCAGGGTCCATCGACGTCCACTAGAATTTACCTGCATCCCGCTCTTCGGAGTGGGTAGGGCGGTGGGTAGGTTTGAGAGTGAAGAATGTGGTCGAAAGGTGGGTACACCAATGAGCCACACGACCATCAAGCTCTCCGCGATCAAGGTGCGTGCGGTGACGCGGCGAGATCTGTATGGCGATGGCGGCGGCTTATGGCTGCAGGTGTCGCGGAGCGGTTCGAAGAGCTGGATCTCCGCTACGACCTGGCCGGCTGGCGCCGCGAGATGGGGCTCGGGTCCTGTAAACCGTCGACCTGGCGCTGGCGCGCGACAAGGCGCGCGCATGCCGCCTGGTTCAGTGCTGGGTCAGCCGCGCTCCCGACCGGCCCGAGGTTTCGTCGACCTGTGGGCGGTGACCCGAAGAATGCCGCCGAAAGGCCGGTCTGTTTTGCCTCCGTCTGAAATCCAACGGCTTCGAGGCCGTCAGCCTGTATGCGGCCCGCGCACACCGGCATTCGGTGTATTTCACAATATGTCGGCAAATGTGGATAAGTGCCGACATTTTGTGTAGACTGGTCGCATGACGCAAACTGAACGCATTCTTGAGCTTGCCCGGTCCAAAGGCATACTGCGAACACGCGATGTGGACAGTGCCGGTGCATTGCGCGCGCTGCTGGCTTCGCTGACCGCTGAAGGCCGGCTGCTCAAGCTCGGCCGCGGCCTGCACGCATTGCCCGACCGGTCTGCCTCCGAATACGATAGTTTTGCCGAGGTGGCGGCACGCAGCCCAAGCGGGGTGCTATGCCTGCTTTCCGCGCTGCGCTTCCATGACCTGACCACGCAGCAGTCATCCGACGTCTGGCTGGCCATCCCGCACAAGGCCAGGGCACCGCGCTTCGATTATCCACCGCTACGGGTGGTCCGCATGTCGGGAGTGGCGATGACGGAGGGCGTCGAGATTGCCGACCTGGCTGGCCCCCAGGTGCGCGTGTTCAGCGTGGCGAAGACGGTGGCCGACTGCTTCAAGTTCCGCAACAAGATCGGGCTCGACGTCGCGCTCGAAGCCCTGCACGAAGCCTGGAATGGCAAGCGCGCGACGATGGACGAGCTGTGGCGCTACGCCGAGATCTGCAGGGTGGCCAACGTAATGCGACCCTACCTGGAAGCGGTGGGCGCGGCATGAAGGCGGCCAATCGCGGCGCATCGGTGCGTGCACGGCTGCTGAACCGGGCAAGGGCCGACCGGATCGATTTCAACCTCATCCTGACGCGGTATTCGCTCGAGCGGCTGCTGTACCGCTTGAGCGTGTCGCCGCGGGCCGATCATTTCTTGCTGAAGGGCGCGCTCCTTTTCGACCTGTGGTTTGACCAGCCGCACCGGCCTACCCGGGACATTGACTTGCTCGGCTTCGGGTCTTCCGAGATTGATGACCTGATCGAGGTCTTCCAGCAGGTCTGCGTCCAGCCGTCCGACGATGGCATGGTCTTCGACCAGGGCAGCGTGCGGGCGGTGCGGATTCGCAAGGAAGCCAACTACGAAGGTGTACGCGTGACGCTGGTCGGCACGCTGGACGGCGCGCGCTGCTCGGTGCAGATCGACGTCGGATACGGCGATGCCGTGACGCCTGCTGCAGAACGCGTGCAGTTCCCGGGGCTGCTGGAGGACGTCACGCCGCCATCGTTGCGTGCCTATCCCGTCTATACCGTGATCGCCGAGAAGTATGAAGCGATCGTCAGCCTGGGTATGGCCAACACGCGCCTGAAGGATTATTTCGACCTGTGGTTTCTGGCGACCTATGCACAGGTCGACGGGGCTGTCCTTCGGCAGGCGATCGGGGCCACGTTTTCCCGTCGCCGGACCGAGGCGCCGAAGGCGGCGCCACTCGGGCTGTCGGACGCTTTTACGGGAAGTCCGATCAAACAGCAGCAGTGGCAAGCCTTCCTTTCGAAAAGCAAGCTCACAGCGCCGGGCCTGGGGGAAGTGGCAGCGGTGCTGCGTCGTCTCTTGGGAGTGCCCGACAGTGGGGCGGCCGGCTAGGGCTTACTGTCTCGGCGGCTGGTACGGATGCACTGCACGGCCCACTGCTCGACTTCGCTCTTGATCCAGGCGGCTGATCTTCCCTGGAGCTTTACTGGTCTTGGGAAGGCGCCCCGCTTGATTGCATCGTAGACGCTGCTGCGCGACTTCCCGCAGATCGCCATCACTTCTTTTAACCTGATGAACCGGATGTCGGCACGGCTGCCAGGCGCGCGACGTTCGATAACGGTGTCAATGGTTTGCTGATCCATGTATGCCTCGAGTGTTAATGTGAGCCGTTGCGCTGTGGCCGCATCGGCAAGACTGATTTTGTACCGCCGTGCGCCACAGATGTGTAAGCGCGTGGTGGCGTCATGTGGTGTGGATACTGAACGGCAGTTTGCCGTTTGGTGACTGCTGAGGTATTGCGCAAATAGCGGTGGCGGCTGCGCTCGCATAGAATTAAACGCGTCGAAGACAGCATTTTTGGTTTTGGGTCTTTGGGCAGGATAGACTGTCATCTTAAATGCTTAATCTCTCCGAGATCAAACATGCGTTCTCGTCCCTTCAAGCATTCGCGCGCAGCTTGGGGCATGTGTTAGCGTCGTGCTTGCTGTCTGGAAAAATCGCGCGTAGACTTGCCTCGAATGAAGGCCGCTTTCGGCCATTACCAGACGTTCGCCTATTAGGTATTCACCCAGTTCAGATATGACATTAACGTCTTCAAAAGAATATCGATTTAGCTATCACCTGACAGGTGCCGTATTGCCACAGCGTGCGCAGATCAGCTTTGGACATCCTACTGACTTCCCCATCTTACTTTCTGGTCCAGAAGGAGAGGCAGCTATTAATGTGAGCGTCGTTTTCAATCAAGTCGCGGTATGGGTAAAAAGCCAATTTGAATGGGATATCCTCGATCTGCGCAACGAGGTATCAACAATAATACGGCATCAATTGGCTATCGTTGGTTTCCTACTAGGGTATGCCTACAATTTGGAAATCACTCGGGTGACGACCGCAGACGGAGCTATCGATTACGTCTATGGAATAGATATCCCTTGCCTAGTCAACAAAATGGAAGGGAAGTTCTCCTCAGAAGCATTTACGGAGCTGATCGTAAAAGCCTCAGGGCCTGAGGGTTTTATTTTGCACCGCTGCTTCACTGACTTAACCTTGGCAATGCAGCATGCTGTCGATACAGCTTTTTATTGCTACAGAGCCATCGAGTCACTGCGTCAACATTGGGGGATGGTGAACGACGTTTTGGAAAAGTCAGCTCAATGGGAAGGTTTTCGTAAGTTCATTGGAATTGGCAAGGACGCAATTGACCCAGTTCGAATCGCGGCTGAAGGGGTTAGACATGGACAGCTTATTCCTATTGCCGATCAGCAACGTATTGAATTATTTATACGAACATGGGATCTTGTAGAGGCATATCTTGCGAAGGTGCCGGACCCACGCCACTCAGTTCAATAGGGTCAGATGGTAGGGCGTAGCAGAGCAAACCCAGCTATGGACAGCTGAATCGAGGACTGCTTTGGGCCCAGGCTGTGTAAAAACGCCCGACGGAGGATCACGCCGCGACACCCGACCTCTCAAAACGCACGCTACGGCGTTTTCTCGAGGTCGGGAATAGTAAAGAGACCCCTAAAAACGTCGTGCTTTACGTTTTTACACAGCCTGAGTCGATAACGGACGCCAGTGGACAGTATAATTCGACATTCATAATTGCGATAAGCATTAGAAATCACACTGACTAGCCTTGTGGGCAGCGCGGTGGGTAGCCATAAAATTGCAGGTCAGTTTTCATAGACAAACTGCTGCTGACACCGCTTCCGCCAACTAAATTCCATAATTGCTTAATTATTGTGGGAATTTTCAAAAATACCGAAAAGTCACCCTGTTCCTACGTACAATAGCGTGCGAGCTTCGTGCGTTCGAAAAGGAGTCGACCTCTCGCAGTGACCGATGCGCGGGGCAAGCTGGAAGTCTAGGCTTGCATAGCCGTGGCTAACGAGCTGACTCGTTTTATCTGGGCAATAGGGCAGGCCGTAGCTGGTGCGAGGCGCAGCATTTTGGTTCAACCAAGTAACGAGCGTGCAATGCGCTTACGGCAGGAAAGGCCCGACGCTAGAAGAACCCTCCACCACCCCAGTAGGCGCCTGGCGACAGGATAATCTTCGACAGCAGGAAGGGGCAGTTCCGCGCGAGCCTTGTCGCGCAAAACCTGCACGTACCAGACTGAGCCTTGGCTTGCAAATTTATGCCGCTGTGGAAACTAAAAGAAATTACTTGCAGATTAAAGATATTCGTTCGACCTTATTCGCTATATGCCGTGATTGTAGTACGCAACTGTTTATTCCGTCCTTCGGCAGGAAGCGTCTCCACTTTTTCTGTGCATTTTCATACTCGCAAACAAGATACTCTACATTTGGCGGGAGTATTTCATCATAACCATTCTTAAGTTCTTTTCTTTCCCCCTGAATTTCGCTTTTCTTGTCGAAGTAGGTGCTGGCATCTGTCAACCAATAAATTCCAAGTTTTTTCGGGCAATCTATTGATTGAGCATTCGCAGTAGACGCTAGCATGAGAAGAGCTGACAGATATTTTTTCATAATACATTCACAATATAATAGTCGTTTGCATTGTTTGCGGGCTTGATTTGCATTCGTTTGGCGTCCTCTGTACTAAATGCTTTTTTGCTCCGTCTTGCTACAGTTCTACCTCTCCACTGATCCAAGACCCAGATATGGCTAAGGTTTCCTTTCGAATCTCTGTTGCCGAAGCTCAGAAAAATAGCAACATGCCAGCCGTTTCGATTTGGATATCTCGCCTTTCCATTCTCGAAGATAAAATTAGCAATCACCGTTCCAGGTGTGATGAAATTTTGTTCCACTACTCTTCCACCAGGTTGCCATCTACTCGTATGGCCAACAGTCGTAACTGTCTGGACGAATGCCGCACATTCCTGGTCGCGCCCTGCGAATTTTCCCTGATACCTGGCTAGCAATTCGCCTAAATCCCCTTGATGTATGGCTGACTTCATATTTGGCTCTAAGGTTGTTATGATCTGTCAAGCTTGGCTCATACGACTTGGTTTGCATTGGTGAGAATCAATTGTGGATGCTGATTCGTATCAATGTATCTGGTGAAGATTGGCTTTTTATCTCAAATGACTTTAAATCTGCAATAATTTCGGTGAGAGTGGCAAGCCGCTGCCTATAGCGAGAGGTAAGAATGGCTAGAGTGGAATTATCGGATTATTTTGAGGTGCTGGTGGCTTTGTTAAAGGCGTTTGAAAAGTATCCGCGTGGCGCCATATGGGTTGGCGGTTTATTGGCTTTGGTGATAGTTTGCTATACTTTCGTCAGCGTCTATAAAAGTAAGATATTAAAAATCGAACAGGCATTCAATGAGCTTGCGCGGAAAGAGGGGCGAGGCGAAATCGCACGGAGTTGGGCTGCCAGTGGGCGGCCAAAAGCGTGCTGCGCCGCGGCCGCCAACGGTTGGCCCGGTTACGCTCGCGTGTCTCGATGCGGATACTTACGGGACCCAGCGTAATGATTTAAGTTGACGACAAAATGATCTCCCCGTGCTAGATTCAGTACAGGTGCACTGTCGAGTCGCCTGATCCTTTATTCATGTCGGGTAGAAGCTGCATGTGCATCATGAACAGGCCAATAATAACCACAGCCAGTTATTCATGAGGAGACCATTGATGCTGATAGCGAAAATGATGGGCGTCGTTACGGTTGCCGCGATAGCGTTCGCGGTTCCGGCGCACGGCAAGGAAACCACTTCAACCCGGATCGACTTGCCTGCGTCCGGAAAATCCGGCGCATACAACGGCACGATCCGCGGACATGAGAATGCCGAGTACGTTTTCCAGGGAACTGCGGGCCAAAAACTGCGGATCGACATGAAGGCGGACAACCGCTCGACCTTCTTTAACGTGGTCCAGGATGGCAAGCCTGAAGCCATATTTGTCGGTTCGATCGACGGCAACACCTACAATGCATCATTGCCAGGAACCGGCACCTATCGCGTCAAGGTCTACCTGATGCGCAACGCTGCGCGCCAGAACATCCGGGCCAAGTACGAACTGCGGCTGCGCTGACTGTTGCGGGCAGAGCAGACAGGCTGGTCGCTTCGCCCAGCCTGTCAGTTCGATGCGTCGCGCCGATTCAATGCGCAGATGCGATTTCTGCCTGGCCCAGCGGCACGCCAACGGTGACGGTAGTGCCGCTTGCAGGAGCGCTCCGGATATCCACCCGTGCGCCGATACGCGCTGCGCGCTCGCGCATGCCGACCATGCCCCAGTGCCCCTCCCGATACCCGGCATCGAGCACCTCCGGCGCCATCCCACGCCCGTCGTCGGACACGGTCACCAGCAACTCCCGCTTGACGATGCCCGTCTCCAGAGCAACGAAACGCGCTTGCGCGTGGGTGTAGGCATTGCGCACCGCTTCGCAGGCAATCGCTCCCACTTCATCGATCACCGCCTGGTCGAATCCGGCCAAGGTCGCCTTGTCGCGCATCTCGAACCGAACGTCTGGATACACCGCCTGCAGGCCACTCACACACTCCTGCACGATCTCGCCCAGAGTCCGGCCAATCCTGGCGCGCAGGCCATGCACCTGTTCCCGGCCCTCATCCATCACGCCTTGGGCGTCGCCAAGGATCGTGCTCAGTTCTTGCCGGCTGGCCTCGTTGTCGGGCAGGCGGGCCTCGAATTTCCTCAAGCGCAGGATCAGCAGATAGACAGTCTGCAGGAACGAATCATGCAAGGTCCTTGCGATGCGCTCACGCTCGGCCAGTTTGATCTCGGCGCGCTCTAGAATCCGGCGTCCCAGGTAGCGCACACGCAGGCGGTAGAGCACGGACAGCAGGGCGAGGACCACGATCGCCACTGCCACCTTGAACGGCAGGCTTTGCACCAGCGTGGGTTCGATCGTGATCGGGACCGCAGCGTCGCGCACGCTCGCCACGCCGTCTTCATTGAAAGCCCGCACACGCAGCACATAGTCGCCGGGAGCGACATTGGTATAAGACGTCGTCCTCAAGTGACCACTGTCGCGCCAGGCAGCGTCGAAGCCATCGAGCCGGTATTCGAACCGCGTGCGTTCAGGCTGGAGCAGCAAGGGTGCGGTAAACCGCACGCGAAAATCCTGCGACCCCGGCGGCAGCCGCAGAGCGCCGACCGCATCGAAGCGGCGCGTGGCGGTGCTCACGTCGAGCACGACCGGAACCGGCGCCGCTGCGTTACGCCGCAAATCCGCGCTGTCCAACCCGACGATGCCCCTGGTCCCCTGGAACCAGATATGGCGACCGTCGGCACTCAATGCCGTGGGCGCGCGCCAGGCGGTACTCGATCGGCCCGGGTAGCCGTCGAGGGCGCCGAATAATTCATGGCGCAGCAGTGTGCCAGGTTGCTCCATCACGCGCTGCCAATCCGCCGCCCGAACAAGGACCACACCGCTGACGCCATTGAGCCAGCGATCGCCATTGGCCGTGACGGCGATGCCCGAGACACCGCGCAATGCATTCGGATCGCTGCTTCGCAGTCGCTGCAATTTCCCGTCCTTGAGCACCGCGAGGCCCTCCGCGCCGCCGATCACCATTGGATCGCCGTGGAAGATGCCGGTCGTCGTGCCGAGTTGCGTCCTGCCGTATTGCGTGAGCTTTCCGTTGTCGTAAAAAACCAGCTCATGCGCTCCGCGTACCAGCCATTGCTGCCCAAGGCCAGCCGGTCGAGCGAAGTGAATCTGACTCGGCAGGCCAAGTTGCGCACCGGCCTGCCATTTTCCGTCCACCCATGCAATCGGGCCGGTATCTAGCGCCGCGGTCCACACCCGCTTGCCATCGTCGAGCAGGCCGAGTAGCTTCCGGTCGACCGGCTTGCCATCGCGCCCGGGCGGCAGGGGTATCGTTTCGACGGTCTTGCCGCTGACGCGGGTGATCGTGCGTGCATCGCCGGTGAGCAGCGAGCCATCGCGGCCGCTGGCGACGATATGCGTCGGATTTCCTGGAACGGCAACCGGCACCCCATCGGGGCCCAGTCGCCACAGCGTCCCGCTCGCGTTCTCGGCGACCCACACCTGGCGATCGCCGCTTGCGGCCAGCGTATAGAAATATTCCGTCAGGTCGAGCTTCGGGGCCGGCACCAGGAAGCGCTTCGGCCGGAACTGGTTCAAGGTGCCATTTGCATGGATCCAGATATTGCGCTCCCGGTCTTCCAGGATGATCGCGAATTCTCTGCCTTGCGCGCCCTCATCGCTGGCGATCCGTTCGTCGGCAGTGCGCATCGGTTCGAAGACGGCGGGGTGCTGCCTGACGTCGTGGATCAGGCAAGCGGTGTCGGGGCATCCAAGCGCCCACAGCGTGCCGTCGGACGCGAACTGCCCGGCCACGCGCGAGACGACCGCGCCGGCCCGCGCCGGCCGCGGCTTGCCCGACAGGGAAGCGGCGATCCGCGTCGCCGGCCCGCCATTGCGGGCGAGCACCCACACGTCGCCGTTGGGCGCGAGCGCCAGTCCGCCACCCTGGTTTGACACCCGGTCGAAACGCCCGCGCTTGCGGTCCAGCATCCAGACGCCGGTCGGCGCCGCGGCCCACAGCCGTCCATCCTGGTCGAGCAGCATGCTGAACAGGACGCCGTCGAGCCAGAGGGGATCGTTTTCGACCGTCGTCCAGCGCCCATCGGCATAACGGTGGATGCCATGGCCGATCGTCCACAGGCTGTTGTCATGGTCGAGCACCATGACTGCCGGAGGCATTTTGCGGAACGCCTCCGGCCGCGGCAGCAATGTGTAGCGCCCGTCGCGGCTGATGACGGCTACCTCGCTGGGGTAGTAGGACACATACAGGTCGCCATTGTCCGCGGCATGCATGTCGACCACGCGCGCGTGCACCACGTCTTGCTGACCGGCCGGCAGATAAGGCTCGAACCTGACGCCGTCGAAGCGCAACAGGCCGTCGTCGCTCCCTACCCAGAGCCAGCCATCGGTGGTTTGCGCCAGCCCCGTGATGTTGCCCGGCGCCCCTTGCTGTGGCGTCCAGGCGATGCGCTGGTAGTCTTTCAGGCCGCGTGCGCTCGCGGGTGCGCACAGCAAGGCGATGGCGAGCATCAGTGCCGGTGCCAGGCGGAACAGGGCGGTGAGCAACTCCATGGATAGCGTCCCTTCATTGATCGAACACAGTGCGAGTGGAGCGAAGCGATGCCGATCCTAAATTATGTGCTAAAGCGACATTGTTGTGAAAGTTAGTGGTGGATGGGGGCGACTGGCGTTGCAAAACTGCATCCACAAAATTACTCAAAAAATGTGCGCTCCGCCGCGTTATAGGGGTGCATGCGACCCGGATCCGCGTCAATCCTTGACTGGCGAGCCGCGCGGCCTGCAAAAGACTGACACAAGGATCAGGCTCGCTTGCAGCAACCATTCACCTTCATTGGAAAAGCACATGAAAAAACTGTTTATGTTCGTCCTCGGCGCCAACGTCACCATGCTGGCAAACCGCAGCAAGATCAAAGGCGGCGCCAGCTCGGGCGCCTCCGACAGCGCCAACAGCTACTACTACCACAACACCACCTGGTAACACGCGGTCCGCATGACGTAGCCCAGAGGGAGACGGAGGCAATTCCTCTCCCTGTTCGATCAACCCACCCAAAAAAAGTCCATCTTGACCATCGCGTACTGGCGTCCGCTTTTCGATCCCTATTTCGAGCGGCCATTCATTGTCATGCCGTTGACGGGAAACCTGATCTCGGTCCAGGGTGACCTCGACCGATTCACCGCGGGCCGCGTGGCGCGCCTTGCCGGCCTGCGGGCCGAAACGCAGATGCCGGACGCCTGCTTTTCACGCCAGGCGATCCTCGATACGCCGATCGGCGCAGACGCGGGCCCTCCATCGCCAGCGGCGGGACGGATCAGGACCTGCGTGCGCGGGCTGCTCAAGATGTTTCCACTGGCTGTAGCGTTCCGCTTGCTGAACCTGATCTTCCGGCCGGCGGGCAGTCGCGACATGGCGCCTGGCGCCATCTGCCTGAAGCGCCTGGCTGCCTCGTTCGGACGCCGTTCGCAGGACGACTGCCTCGAGATGGCGCTCTGCCGCTATGCCTTGATGCGCCTCGACGGCCATCGCTGCGTCGTCAATATCGGGCTGCTGGCGCCGAGCGATGAAATGCACGCCTGGATCGAATACCGCGCTCACCCGATCCTGGAGTGCGAGGACGTGCTGGTGCATTACCAGGCCTGCCTGCAATTTCTTGATAAACCGCGCCAATGACCTTCCATTTTCCACCGGCGATCGAGCTGGCGCCGGCTTCGCTGGCCTATTCGTCCGAGAAGGACGGCGTAGCGCTCCAGGTATTGGCGCCGCCTGAAACCTGGCATGCCGACCCGGCATTCGGACAGCACTGCGAGCGCTTGTTCGACCTCGATGGCGCGAACTGCCACGATGTCGGCAGCAAACTCGCTTTCCTCGGATTTTCTTTCTGCGTGCTGATCAGTGACGCCCGGCGCAAGAAGGTGTTGATTGCGAACGGCGCCAACAGCCTGCTGCGGCTTTATTTCAGAACCGACCAGAAACGCCTGCGCATCGCGGATAGCTTGCCCCCGCCGGGTTCCTTGTCCGAACTGCTGGATGTCGTCAACCGCCAGGAGCTGGTGCGTTTTCTCGCCTGCGCATGGTCCAGCGGCCCATTCGAAGTGAGCTTCACGTCCGAGAGCATCCGACGCGACTGGCAGCGGCTCCCGAACAGCCATTACATGGTCTTCGACGAATATTCGACCGCCGCTCCGGCACGGCCCTTCGATAATATTTTCAATGCGCTCGATGCCGGCGGCCTGTCGCCCGCTGGCGCCGTCGAGACGCTGCGCCATGCGCTCGACGAGCATCTGCGCCGGCTTGCATCGACCGGCAGGCTTGCCGCCGAGTTTTCAGGCGGTATCGATTCCGGCATCGTCTACGCACGCTCGAGCGCCTTGCTCGGCCACGATTTCATCGGCGGCGTGACCGCAGAGTATCCGTTTCCCGAATTCAGGCGCGAAAAGCCGTTCCGCGACGCCATCGTGGCGTCGGCAGGCGGCAGCGTGCATCTCGCCGATCCTGCCAGGATGCTGCCATTCCAGAGACTCAAGCAGGTTCCCTGCCACGACGAGCCCTCGGTCGGCTCGACGTCCTGGGGCCAGTTTGCCGAGGCAGTCAATGTGGCGCGGCGTGCCGGCGCCGGTGTCCTGCTCAACGGACATGGCGGCGACCTCGCCTTCCTGGTCCCGCCGACCGCGCCATTGCGCCATGCCGGCCTGGGCGAGGTACCCGACTGGATTCCACAACGGCTGGCGATGGAGGTCGCCGGCGCCGCCGAAGACGCCATCGATCGCATGAACGGCTTTATCCCCGGCCTGTCCGGGTACTGGCATCCCGGCATGTTCGAAGCCGGCTATCTCGGCCGCTATGCGAATGCCGAATCCCCATCGGTGCGCTACACGTCCGGCCTGGTCAGCCGGGATGTGGCGCGCGCCGCCCTGCAGCTATGGATGCTCGAACCCGAACGCGCGAGGCACGTACAGAAGCCGATTGCCCACGCCGCTTTCGGGCGCGACCTGCCGCTTGACGTCTGGCAGCGTCCCGGCAAGGTCAACCACATTGGCAATGTATTTCGTGGCGCCAAAGCGGCGGCGGGCGATATCCGCGATTTGGTGCGCGACTATGCCGAGGTGCTGGGCGTGGCCGGGATCGCGCCGGCCAGGTTCATCGCCTATGCCGACGCGGTGGCGAGCGGGCATCATGCGGCCAACCCGTTCTTTTCGCAGGCGCTGTCGGTGCTGGTCTGGGCGCACAGCAGTACCAGGGCGCCAGCTCCTCAGCGCGCGGCGTCGATCTCGGCGCCCCACGGATCCTTCTGCGCCACCGGCTTGCCGTCCGCCGCGAAATCCATCAGCTGGTCGCTCGAGCGCGCATAACGCGGCCAGGCCGGCAGGCCTGCGCTATTCGGATCGCCGCGCTTGGCGAAGTTGACCATATAGGTCGCCATCGCCTTGCCCATGGCGACATCCTTGCCGGTCGCCTGGGCGCCATACTTGAGGCCCACCGTATCGAAGAAATAGGGGATGTCGGTCGCATGGCCCGCGCCAGCGCCCGGCTTGGCCACCGAGTCGGCCACGTACGAGAAGCGGTACGCATACACCGGCACGCCATGCGCGGCCAGGGTCGCGGCCAGGCTGCGCGCGCCGGCCACCATATATCCGGTTTTGCCGCCGATGTCGGCGCTGGTGGCGCCGATCATCACCGGCACCTTGTGCATGCGGCCCGCGCTGAACGCCGCGCCCGAATCGAGCGCCAGCTTGCCGTCGACGAAAGGACCGTGATAGGTCGCCGCTGCCGCCGGCTGCCGGAAGCTGGCCAGGTTCATGCCGTCGACCACCTGCTCGGCCGGCAGCGCGCGCAGCTTGTCGAGCGCCTTCGGATCGTCACGATCGATGCCCTTGCCGGCCGCGAACGCCTGGCCGATCTTCTCGGCGCCGGCCAGCGGCGTCGGCGCGGCGCCGCCGTCGCCGCCCGACATCACGACCGCCTTGGCGAACAAGCCCTGGCTCTGCGGTGACGTGAGCAAGAAATTGACTGACATGCCACCCGCCGATTCGCCAGTGATGGTCACGTTGGATGGATCGCCGCCAAAGGCGGCGGCGTTGCGCTTGATCCACTGCAGCGCTGCGATCTGGTCCATGAAGCCATAGTTGCCGAGTGGGGCGCTGTGACCGGCCTCGCGCGTCAGTTGCGGATGGGCGAAGAAACCGAAGCGGCCGATTCGGTAATTGAAACTGATGACGACCACCCCTTGTTTTGCCAGCTCGGCGCCGGAATAGGTCGGCGGCGACGAACCGCCATTGACGAAGCCGCCTCCATAAATCCAGACCAGCACCGGCAGCTTGCCCTTGGCGTTGGCCGGTTTCCAGACGTTCAGGTACAGGCAATCCTCGTCGGGTTGCGTGCCGAGCGGGGCGGCGTCGCTGGGGAAGGGCAGTTGCATGCAGTCCGCGGCGTAAGCAGTGGCTTGGCGCACGTCGGACCACGATTGAACCCGTTGTGGCGCGCGCCAGCGCAATGCGCCCACGGGCGGGGCGGCAAACGGGATCCCTTTCCAGCTGGCGATGCCGGCGTCGACCTTGCCCTCCACCTTGCCGCTGTCGATGGTGACGACCGGACCGGCCGGCGCCGCCTGTGCGAGGGGTGCGCCCATGGCCAGTGTGGCGACCAGCAAAGGAAGAAAGCGGGAACGCGGCATCGAGGTCTCCAATAGTTTGATTGTTGCACCCATGGTACGCAATCGCGAGCGTTGTCACTAGTCCATACACGCGCTTGTATCTGGTATTTTTGATACCAGACTTGTTTCTTGAATATTGTGACATGAGGAAATGTCTTATTCTGATTTTCGATTTTGCCGGAATGCCTGTACTAAATTTGGGAGAAATCGATACAATTTTTTGCTAAAAGAAATACGACAAGGTCTGTGGCTTGCGTTAAAGTGTTGCATTCCGTCCAAACTGACCCACGACACTTAGCTTTCTTAAAGGCATTCATTTGCCTGATGGCATGACTAATAGTTTCGGGGTTATCATGACGGGCTATTACTATTTTTCCAAAGCCCATGCAAGGACTGCTCTGCAAATTCCGCTTGTCGACGCTGATGACGCTTGCCGTCTGCATCGCCGTCGCCTTGACCGTGGCCTTGCAACTGATAGTCGTGAATCATTTTGCGGTGCGCCAGGCCAATATCGAAGCGGAGCTGCGACTGCAGCAGCTCTCCTGGCAAATGCGCGACGCGCTCAATCGGGTCGTAGAACAGGCAACTGGCGACGCACGCCTGCTCGCGGCCCTGCCATCGGTAAGGCAGGCGGACAAGCCGGCCGCCGCGCGGGTGGCGCTCGACAGCCTGCAGCAGACCTTCCCCGACTATGCGTGGATCGGCCTGGCCGATACCCAGGGCAAGGTGATCGCCTCCACCATGGGATTATTGGAAGGGAACGACGTCAGCCTGCGTCCCTGGTTCCAGGTCGGTCTCGACGGCGTGCGCGCCACCGACTACCACCCGGCCTTGCTGCTCGAAAAACTGATGCCTCAGCGCCCCGATCCCTGGCGCTTCGTCGATGTATCGACCCCGGTGTTCAACGGGGAAGGCGAGCTGTTCGCCGTGCTGGGCCTGCATTTGAGCTGGGAATGGGCACGCCGCCAGGCGCGCATGCTGCTCACGCCGGCGCTGCGCGAATACGGCGCCGAGATCCTGGTCGTGCGCGACGACGGCACCGTCCTGCTCGGGCCGCAAGAGCTGGTCGAGCAGAAGATCGACACCGACAGCCTGCGCCGCGCGCGGCTTGGCGACACCGGCGCCTTGCGCGAGGTGTGGCCGGGCGGCCGTGCCTATCTCACCGGCTTCAGCCAGACCGGCCAGGCCGGCAACGCGGGCACGCTGCGCTGGTCGGTGCTGGTGCGCCAGGAAGAAGCGAAGGCCTTGCAGGGCGCCACCGAGCTCAAGGGCCGGATGCTTGGCTGGAGCGTGCTGCTGGGCGGTGTGTTGACGATCATCGCCGCGCTGCTGGCGCGGCGCCTGGCGCAGCCGATGACGCAGCTGGGGCAGGCGATCGAGCGCGTGACCGAGGCCACGGCGAAAGAAAAAGACTTGCCGCCGATCCCGCAAATCCACGGCTTCCATGAAGCCAATATGTTGTCGAGCACGATGCGCGATCTGGTCGACAGCGAAGCGCGTTATCGGCGCGCGCTGCAGCAAATGAACGAACACCTCGAGACGGCGGTGGCCGAACGCACCGCCGAACTCAATGCACTGCTGCTGCGCGATGTGCTGACCGGCTTGCCGAACCGGCGGGCACTGATGGACGCCTTGCCCGACACCATGGGTAGAGTAGGTCGCAGCAATATGCCGGCGGCGCTGCTGTTCATCGATATGGACGGCTTCAAGGCGGTCAACGACACCTATGGTCATGAAGAGGGCGACGAATTGTTGCGCCAGTTCGGCGCGCGCCTGGCGGCCTGTGTGCGCAAGACCGATATGGTGGCGCGCCTGGCCGGCGACGAATTCGTGGTGGTGCTCGAAATGCTGGCCAGCCCGGGCGACGCCGAGGATACCGCGCGCAAGGTGCTCGCCTGCGTGCGTGAGACGTACACCTTGCGCAGTGCCGTCGTCACGGTCGGCGCCAGCATCGGCGTGGCGCTGTTCGCACCGGGCGACCAGCCCGACCTGGATGCCTGGCTGGCGCGTGCCGACCATGCCATGTACGCCGCCAAGCGCGGCGGCAAGAACGCCGTGAAGCTGGCTGCGGTGCCAGCCTGGCATCCCCCCGCAACCGGCACCGCTTTCTGAACCATCGTTCTCGTTCTTATCATGACCCAAATCAGTCAGATCATCGCCACCCTCAAGCGTCAGCTGAAGCTGCAAGGCTTGACCTACCGCGATGTCGCCGTCGCGCTCGACCTCTCCGAGCCGAGCATCAAGCGCCTGTTCGCCAGCGAGCAGTTTACGCTTGAGCGCATCGTGGAAATCTGCAGCCTGCTCGGCTTTACCCTGGCCGAGGTGGCGCAGGAAGCCCAGAACGGACAGCGCCGCCTGCGCACCCTGAGTGCCGAGCAGGAGGCCGAGCTGGTGCAGGACGACAAGCTGCTGCTGGTGGCGGTCTGTGCGCTCAACCATTGGCGCATGCTCGACATGCTGGGCGTGTACCGATTGAGCGAATCCGAGTGCCTGCAATACCTGCTGCGCCTGGATCGCCTGCAGTTGATTACGCTTCTGCCCGGCAACCGGATCCGCGTCAATGTGGCGCGCGACTTCGACTGGCTGGCCGACGGCCCGATCCGGCGTTATTTCGATGAACAGGGCATGCCCGAATTCGTCGATGGCGGCTTTGACGGCGCCGGCGAGACGCTCGACTTCGTGCACGGCATGCTCACCGAAAGCGCACGCGCCAAGCTGCAGGACGAGCTGCGCCTGATGCGCGCCCGCTTCGCCCAGCTGCACGAGGAAAGCCTGGCCGCGCCGCTGGCGCAGCGGCGTGGCAGCGGCCTGCTGCTGGCGCTGCGCGAGTGGGAGCCGGCCGCCTTTGCCGCGCTGCGCCGCTAGCGCTTGGATAGTTCGACTTTTATCGTAAAGATTGCCCCAGCCCACCATTTCGGGTACGTTAGTAAGCAGTGCGGCCGATCAGGCAAATGGATTGATCGGATGAGCTAACGCAAGATCGGGCTGAAACTCTCAGTTATGTGAGGTATTAGA
>Ga0265780_10003370_pt1 | contig 21053 bp, 17 predicted proteins | sample P1T30metagenome_FD_192432 | JGI IMG/M metagenome (GOLD analysis project Ga0265780, IMG submission 192432) | Plant litter microbial communities from East Loma Ridge, Irvine, California - P1 T30 | ecosystem: Environmental > Terrestrial > Plant litter > Unclassified | place: USA: California...
AGTATCGTTTGTAGCCCTTATAGTTTTAGGCTGGCTTATTGTTGTGCTGTTTGTTGCGGCATCAGTCAGCACCGGGCAAAACGGGTTGTTTATACAAGAGCGTATAGGCAGGTACGGCAGGCCTTTTAGCATATTTAAAGTTCGGTCTATGAAGGACACGGGAAAAGGCAAACAGGTTACACCTTTTGGGCGCTTTTTACGAAAATATAAACTGGACGAATTACCGCAATTGTTTAATGTTTTATTTGGTACGATGAGTTTTGTAGGCCCAAGGCCCGATTTGCCGGGGTACTACGACAAACTTACAGGAACTGATAGAGATGTCCTTGCTTTAAGGCCGGGTATTACGGGCCCCGCAAGCATTAAATATGCTAACGAAGAAGCGATTTTAGCCAATATGACAAATCCTGAAACGTATAATGATATTGTGATTTTTCCTGATAAGGTAAGGATCAATAAAAATTACCTGTTGCACCAGTCGTTATTTTTAGATATTAAAATAATGTTGTACACTGTTTTAGGGAAAAAACTGGAGGAAGATTATTTTAACTAACGGTACAGCAACCGTATTGATTAAATTTGTTGTAAAATCCCGAACTAAATGGCTCAGTCTAAAATATGGCTCTCTTCGCCCCACATGGGTGGTAACGAAAAAAAGTATATAGATGATGCTTTTGCCGGCAATTGGATTGCTCCGTTGGGGCCTAACGTTACCGGTTTTGAAGAGGATTTAGAGCACTATTTAGGAGACGGGCAGCACGTAGCCGCGTTAAGTTCGGGCACGGCGTCAATACATTTAGCACTAATAATGTTAGGGGTAGGCGCTGGTGACGAGGTTATCTGCCAGAGTATGACGTTCTCGGCATCAGCAAATCCAATAGTTTATTTGGGCGCAACCCCTGTATTTGTAGACAGTGAGCCTGATACATGGAATATTTGTCCGAACTTTTTAGAGGAAGCTATAATAGACAGGCTGGCAAAAGGCAAAAAGCCAAAGGCAATAATTGCCGTACATCTTTACGGTATGCCTTATAAAGTTGATGAAATTAATGCGGTAGCTCAAAAATATAATATCCCCGTTTTAGAGGATGCTGCCGAGGCACTTGGCAGTACTTACAAGGGTAAAAAATGTGGCACATTTGGCACTATTGGCGTACTGTCTTTTAACGGTAATAAGATCATAACAACATCGGGTGGTGGTGCCTTGGTAAGTAACGATAAGGCAGTGAAAGAAAAGGCAGTTTATTTGGCTACCCAGGCGCGCGACGATAAACCGTATTACGAGCATACTGAAATAGGTTACAATTACCGCTTAAGTAATATTAGTGCCGGTATAGGCCGCGGGCAGATGGAGGTGCTGGGCAGGAATGTTAGCCTCCGTAGGGACATCAATAATTTTTACAGGGATTTTTTTAAAGCGATAGAAGTGGTCACTGTGTTTGCTGAGTATGATGAACAATACTACTCTAATTTCTGGCTGACAACCATTTTAATTGATACAGATAAAACAGGTGGCATAACTCCCGAAACGGTTAGGTTGGAGCTGCTAAAGGATAATATTGAAGCAAGGCCGTTGTGGAAACCCATGCACCTGCAGCCGGTGTTTAAAGATGCACTATATTATGGAGCAGATGTTAGTGAACGATTGTTTAACAATGGTTTGTGCCTGCCATCGGGATCTAATATGGGTGGCGGGGAGCTACAGCGAATAACCGTTGCTCTAAAAAGAATATTCAATAATTTATAAATGTTTATATTTAGGGTGTAATTAGCACCCTAATTAGAGGTCTACTGCTACGATTAGCAATTCTGATAAATGAAAGAAAACAGCAAAATAGTTAATGGGCCACAGGTAAACTATAATTTAGAAGATTTACTTGACCGCAAACCCATTGTGCTTGATGACAAGGCAATATCTACACAGCTAAAAGATAAGATTGTTTTAATTACAGGTGCGGCCGGATCTATAGGCAGCGAGCTGGTTAGGCAGGTACTTAAGTTTTCGCCGCGCAGTATTATACTGCTCGATCAGGCGGAAACCCCGCTATACCTTCTTTCGCTTGAAATTGAAGAAATTGCTCTGCATACTACAGTTGCTACGGTTTTGTGTGATATTACCCGAAAGGATGCGTTAAATGAAGTATTTAAAAAATATAGCCCTGATGTAGTGTACCATGCGGCGGCATATAAGCATGTGCCCATGCTGGAGGACAACCCTGTACAAGCAGTGCTTGCCAACGTATTGGGGACAAAAAATGTAGCTGATTTAGTTGCTGCTTACAATGTGGCCACTTTTGTAATGATCTCTACAGATAAGGCTGTTAATCCTGGCAGTGTAATGGGTGCCAGCAAGCTCATTGCCGAAAAATACGTTCAGGCGTTGCACAACAAGTTAAAGCAGGAGGGTAAATCATTAAACAGGTATATAACCACGCGTTTTGGCAACGTGTTGGGATCTAATGGGTCGGTAGTGCCGGTTTTTGCCAAGCAAATACAGGCGGGTGGGCCGGTAACGCTTACCGATGCTGAGATTTCGCGGTATTTTATGACTATTCAGGAGGCGTGCCAACTTGTGCTCGAAGCCGGTGCCATGGGTCAGGATGCCGAGATATTTGTTTTTTATATGGGCAAGCAAATCAGGATATTAGATTTAGCGCATAAAATGATACGCCTTGCCGGCCTGGAGCCTGGTAAAGACATTGCAATAAAAATAACCGGATTAAGGCCCGGCGAAAAGCTTAATGAAGAGCTTATAAATGATAAGGCTATAGTTTTGGCTACTCATAATGAGTTCATTATGATATCTCAGGAAGAGCCGATGGACTTTTCTTTTGTGTTTGAAAGCATAGAGCGTATGGTGAAGTTTGCCAAGGATTACAAGTTTTACGAAACAGTAGCCGAAATGAAAAAAATGATACCTGATTTTAGAAGTAAAAACTCACAGTATCAAATTTTTGACGATACGCAAAACAATACCCTTTGATAATCATTTTAAAATGTTAACACCTTTTAAATGTCGACAAAAATAGTATCTTTGCGCAAGGGCATAAAAAGATGTTATTACCATCCAGTAAAACAAATAGCAAGCAACAAATGATAAAAAAGATTGGATTACTACTTGTAATCGTTTTAGTATTCAGTTCATGTGCGTCAAGAAAAAAAATGGCTTATTTTCAAAATATCGCAGAGGTTTCTTCCGATAGACTTTACGAGACTACGCTACAGCCGGATGACGAGCTTCAGATCATTGTAAACGCACCTCCCCCTAATCAGGAACTTGCAGCCCCTTTTAATATGACTACCCTTACGCCTCTTGAAGGTGGCGGTACCGCCAGCACAACAGAAGGGCGCACCTACCTTTTAGATAATAAAGGCGAGATAGTGATGCCCTTAGTTGGTAAAATAAAATTGTCCGGCCTTACCCATGAGGAGGCACTAAAAAAACTTAACGACGAAGTAAGTAAATATATAATTAACCCAATTGTAAGCTTTAAGATCATTAATTTTAAAGTTACCGTTATTGGCGATGTAGGCAGGCCGGGTAGCATTCCTGTAACAGGCGAAAGGATTACCTTACCCGAAGCTATAGCCCAGGCAGGCGATCTTTCTATATATGGCATCCGCACCAATATTATGGTTATTAGGGAGGTTGATGGTAAAAAGACGTATAACTATGTGGATTTTACAAAAGCTGATTTTATGAATTCTGAATATTATTACCTTGCACAAAATGACCTGGTGGTAGTAGAACCTAATAAGGTTAAGAGAAATTCATCTGCTTTAGGACGAGAAATTACAATAGCTGTTTCTGTAATAGGTGTACTCCTAAGTGTAATTACCATTGCAACACGATAATATATGAGCGAGACTTCAAAAGATAAAAATATAGATATTTCAGGCTTTAATAATAACCAGGTAGATATTAAGCAAATCCTTGGGCAATACATCATCCATTGGAAATGGTTTGCACTTAGCGCCATTGTTTGTGTAATAGCTGCGTCGGTTTATTTAAGGTATGTGTCGCCTATGTATAACATATCGGCTACCATATTAATTAAAGATGATAAAAAAGGCGGCCTCGCATCAGAACTTTCGGCGTTTGCCGATATGGGTGTCATTAAAGGTGCCAAAAGTAATACCAGCAACGAGTTAGAGCTTTTGCGCACGCGCTCGCTTGCTAAAAAAACAGTAAAAGAGCTCGAACTTAATGTTACCTACTTTCAGGAAGGGCGTTTTGCTAAAAAAGAGATGTATAAAAATATGCCCATAAAGGCAAGTTTTTTTAATACTACCGATGATTTCCTTACAAGGGGCTTAGGTACTTTTATAGTACAGGTTAAAAGCCCTACGAAATTTGACCTTCTAAATGCTAAAGAGGTTAAAATTGGCGAATACTCATTTGGCCAGGCCATAAAAATGGACAGGGCAACCATGGTAATTACCAATACTTACAATAAAAAGGAAGCAAGTAAATCTACTTTTATAATCAATATTGGAGGTTTAGAAAGTGTAGCTTCGTCATACCGTGGCAGGCTAAATGTTTCTAAAGGTAATGAGGAAACCAGTATTTTAACGCTATCTATAGTAGACCCTATTAAAGAAAGGGGTATTGATTATATTACCGCTATTATAGATAACTACAATCAGGAAGCCATTGATGATAAAAATGTAGTAGCCAGGAAAACGGATACTTTTATCAACCAGAGGCTTGACTCGATTACCCGTGACCTTGATATGGTTGAAATGGGTATTGAGGGTTTTAAAAGGCAGAACAGGATAACCGACCTTGTTGCTGATGCAGGTGTATTTTTAGAAAGTAGCTCAAGCTATGAGAATAGTGCCCTTACCAACCAAACGCAGATTACAGTTGTTGAAGTAATGCTTGATTTCTTAAAAAAGAGCACTACTGACGATGTTATTCCGGATAACATAGTGCCAAGCGGCGATGCCGCGCCTTTGGTATCAGAATATAACAGGCTTGTGCTGGCAAGGCAGCGTTACAAACAAAGTGGTACAGAGGCTAACCCTACGGTTATCTTTAACAACCAGCAAATTGAGGCTATTAAGAGAAATATTACCGAGAGCTTAACGAATCTTAAGCGTTCTTTAGAAATTGCACAAAAAGATTTTGAACGCCAGGAGAATATACTGGGCGGTAAAATTACAAAATATCCTACCCAGGAGCGCGAATACAGAACCCGCAGCAGGCAGCAAACTGTAATTGAGGCGCTTTACGTGTACCTGTTACAAAAAAGGGAAGAGAATGCTATTACACTTGCAGTAACGGCTCCAAACTCTAAAATTATAGATGAGGCGTATGCTAACCCATCGCCTATATCGCCTAAAAAGAATGTTATTTACCTTGGTGCATTTATATTTGGATTGTTTGTACCGTTTAGCCTTATTTATGCCAAACAACTTTTAGATAACAAAATACACAGCGCTAAAGACCTGGAAGACCTTTCGGTTCCATATCTTGGCGATGTGCCTAAATCAGAGTTTAACAGCGAGCTAATAAGCCAGCACAGCCGTTCAGCTACAGCAGAGAGTTTACGTATTATACGTACAAACCTTGAGTTTATGCTTGCCAACATACCTGATGGAAGGGCAAAAACCATATTTGTTACCTCTACCATCCCTAAAGAGGGTAAAACATTTATATCGGTTAACTTAGCGGCTACACTGGCGCTTACCGGTAAAAAAGTTTTATTGATAGCGATGGATATCAGGAACCCTAAACTTGATGAGTACATCAATGTACCGTCTAAAGGTTTAACAAACTTCCTGTCTTCTAAGGAAACTGATATTGATAAATACATCTTTAAACAGGATGGTTTTGAGAACTTTTATGTGTTGCCTCCGGGTATCATTCCGCCTAACCCTGCCGAGTTGCTTATGAGCAGTAAAGTGGCGGAGCTGTTTGAAAAACTTAAAAATGAGTACGATTACCTTGTTGTAGATACTGCTCCGGTGAGCCTTGTTACCGATACGATGATACTCGCTCATTTTGCCGATACCTTTGTATATGTAACCCGTGCTAACCACCTTGATAAGCGCATGCTTGCATTGCCGGAAACATTGTACAGGGAAGGCAAACTACCGGGTATGGCAATGTTGCTTAATGATACCGGCAGCGAAAAAGGTTACGGTTATGGCTACGGCTATGGTTACGGTTATGGCTACGGACCGGATATACAAAAACCAAAGACCTGGAAAGACAAGATTTTCGGGAAGAAAAAATAAAAAGGGGAAACCCAAAGTACAAATAAAAAAACACCTTCTTTACATGCTAAAGAAGGTGTTTTTGTTTAGTGCAGTTATTAAAGGTGCGGTGTCTTTTAACAGGACAGGGTTTTTATATGCCTGTACGTGCCGGTCGTGATGCGTGTCAGATCCTGTAAAGTCTATCATACCGTCGTCCAATAATTTCTTTGCTATCTCTGCAACGGGTTTACCGTAATATCCTGTAACTGATAAAAGGTTTAACTGAAAAAGGCACCCCACTTTTTTTAGTTTGGTATATTCTTCAGTCTTAAAGTGGTAAAATAAATAACGTTCGGGGTGGGCAAGCACAGGCTTGTACCCTTCAAGTTGCAACTGGTATACAATATCGTATAACTGTATGGGTGGGTTTAGGTACGACATCTCTACCAATACGTAATTGTCTTTTAACGTAAGCAGGGGTTCGGTTTTTAAGAGATTTAAAAACACGTCGTCCATAAGGTATTCTGCGGCAGCTTTAAAAGGCATGGTATGGCCCTGCTGCTCTAAGTACAATTTAGTGGTAGTTTCTTTAGTGGTAATGCCCTGGCGTGTGTTGTTCCAAACCCCGGTAAGTACGTGGGGCGTGGTTATAAACTGGCTAAAGCCGTAACCCTTAAGGCTCTCTATAAGCGCTACAGTGTTGTTCTCGTCTTTAGAGCCATCATCTATACCCGGCAGCAGGTGCGAATGTATATCTACGTACCCATCTGGGATAAGGTCGGCTAAACGGGGTTTTGGCTTATTAAAGAAAAACACGGTAGTAGTATTTAGGGGTTACCTAACAAAAATAATCATTATTAACCAACCTTTGCTACTATTATGCGTTATGCAGCCTGTTTTTAGCATTGGCATTCAATGCCCTCATTAAAAGGATGGCAACTAAGGCTATAAGCGGCAGCACAATTAAAAAATAAGGTTTGGTTATCACTATTACCAGATACAGTGCCACGCAGGCAAAGCAAATGTAAATTGTTGTCTTAACTGCCGTATACCTGCCCAGTATGATAAAAAATATAAGCAGCAGGAAAAGCGGATTGATAAGCAGTGCGTTGTAGTTTAACGCGATCTCTTCGTGGTAGGAGTAGAAACCAACAAAGGTGAAGAACACGCCTAAGAGCCCAAAAATAACTATCAGTGAGCGTTGCAACACTATGTTTCTGGAAAAGTACATTAGCGCAAGGCTGATGATGATCCAGGTATAAAAGTTATTCCAAACCGATGTTCGCTCGCCGCCAATGGCTTTGTAAAGTGTTAGTGTAGGCTGTGCAAGCGGGCCCAAGCTTGTTTTGGTGTTGGCCACCCCCTGTAAGAGCTGGTTGGGCAGGAAGAGCTTATATTGCTCCATATCGGTTTTGTGGCCAAAGATTAGGCTGATGCCCAGGTTTTCGTAAAAGCTGTTGTTTAGCCTTTCGTATATTATTTCGCGGTTGGTTTTACCTGCATCATCATTTTTCATGGATATGCCTCCCGGAATGTATTTGGCAAAAATATCGCCTACCATAGTGGTACAGTTACGGTCGAAAAATTTATAGGTATAAAAACGCTTATCTGAATTTAACCTCGTGGAAAGCTCGCTGTAAATTTGCTGCTTTTGTGCGGGGGTAAGGTTAAGCTGCTGCTCCAGCACATCGCGGTTGTAGTATTTGTAGGTATACACAAAATCTTCAAAAGAGCTGGCCGACACAAAATACTGCAGGTCCCCTTTTACAAATTTGAGGTAAAAGTTTGGTGTATTAAAATCGAAGGTGCCAAAATTGTACACCACATCCAGGTTGGCAGCCGGATCGTGAACCCTAACGGCAGTATGCCCAAAAACAGAGTACAGCTCATTACCCGGCCCGCAGGTTATCAGGCTTATGTTTGCCTGTGGCGAAAGCGGAATTTGTGCCGAAGCGGTTTGGGTTAAAAATAAGGTTACAAGTAAAAGCAAGGCAACTTTTAATGTGCGCATTGGTAGTTTGATTTTATCGCCTAAAGATACCTAAATCTACTTTAAGAGAAAAAATATTGGAGTACAAAGCTACACTTTGGTCGCCAATATCGGTAAGGGCATAATCTACCGAGATGCCTTTGTACTTAAAACCGAGGCCAATATTAGGCTGAAAGCTTACATTGGTAGAGTTGTCAATTTGCGTTTCGTTTTGAAAGTTACCCACGCCTCCGCGAAGGAAAACAAGGTCAAGGTAGCCAAACTCAAAACCTACGGCCGGGTCGATACTAACAAAATCAAGGTTAACAATATCGTTGGTTTTAAAGAACTGCATGTTCATGTTGGCAGCCACAAGCAGGCTGTAATCGTAATGGAAGATGAATTTTTTAGAAATACCCAGTTGTGCTTTTGGCAGCGTGACCTCGCTGGTTTCGGGCAGGTCCTGGTTTTGGCCATCTACGGCGCCGCTCACTGTAGCATACTCATCTTCATCAATAGCCCAAACATTATAGGTGGTAGTGATATCGCGTAGCATAAGGCCGAATTTCCACTCATTCTTAGTTTGGTACTGAAAACCGATATCAAAACCAAAACCCCATGAATTGGCAAATTTACCAATAACTCGACGGATAACTTTAGCATTTACACCGTAGTTAAAGCCATCTAAAGGTGCAGCACGGGCGTAGGATAACGTAATGCCATAGTCGGCAGCCGAGAAAAGGCTGATGCGGTTATAATCTATATTTCCTTGGTCGTCTATTAATTGTGTAGTATTTAAGATGTCATCTACCCCAAAACGGATGATGGATACCCCAATGGCGCTTTTTCGGTCTTCCAGCGGCATAGCAAAGGCAGCGTAGTCGTACTGGGCTATGTTGGCAAAATAACTGGCGTGCATAAGGGCAAGCTGCTTGTCTTCAACCGCCATAAGGCCGGCGGGGTTCCAGTAACCGGAGTTTACATCGGCGGTATGGGCTGTAACGGCATTGCTCATTCCCAGTGCGGCGGCATCAACCCCAATGCTCATAAACTCATTGGAGTACTTTCTAACGGCCTGGCTGTGAGCAAGAAATGGGATGTAGAGGAAAAAAATAAAAAGTAACTTTCTCAATGCTGTTATTTTGTGCAAATATGACATAAAATTCTCAATTACTAAACTCCAATTCTATTAACTTATTGTGTTAACTTTGTGCATATAAAAAATTACCAGCTATGCCTTTTAAGAAACATGTACCTAATATTGTAACACTGCTAAACCTTACGAGCGGGCTTATAGCCCTTGTGTATGCTTTTGACACAAACTGGCAAATGGCTTTTTTATGGGTATGCATAGGTATATTTTTTGATTTTTGGGACGGTTTTTTTGCACGCATCTTTAAAGTGCAAAGCGAGCTTGGCTTACAGCTTGACTCATTGGCAGATATGGTTACCAGCGGCGTTGTGCCGGGCATGATCATGTTCCAAATGCTGGTGGGCATTGCCGATAACCAGGAGGAGTACAACCTTAGTCCCGACAATTTTTACCTGGGCATGCTCCCTTACGTTGGTTTTATAATCACGCTTGCCTCATGCTACAGGCTTGCTAAATTTAATATAGATACACGCCAAACGGACTCTTTTATAGGCCTGCCCACGCCGGCAAACGCACTGTTTATTATGAGCCTCCCTGTAATACAAGCCCATAGCGATGGTACGGGGTATGTGTTCTCTTTACTAAGTAACCCTTATGTGCTTATAGGTATAAGCCTACTTAGTGCTTTTATGCTTAACAGCGAAGTACGCCTGTTCTCGTTAAAGATCAAGTACTTTAACTGGGATACTAACAAAACACAGGTTATCTTTTTAATTGTATCGGTTATATTGCTGTTCTTGCTGCAATATTCGGCCATACCATTAATTATACTGTTTTATGTGGGGCTATCGGCCATTATGGGTAAATATACTGCCAAAGCCGCATAGTCATGAAGCGCACGCCGGCACGAAAGCCAGCTGCCAACCCCATGAGGGCTGTGGCAACTACAACACACAAAAAGGCTGTACGCAAACGGCCTAAATCTAAAAAATCCAGCAAAGCAAGCGCCGGTCAGCTACTTAAGTATTCGTTCCTGCTGCTGTTTATTTCTTTTATTATAGCGGCGGGCTACCAGTACCGCCACGGCTTTTTGTACTATCTGGGCTTTAAGACCAATAAGCGCATAGAAGCCCTTACCAAAGAAGAAAAGAAAATTGCAAGCCTGCGCCTGTATGAAATTGTATCGCGCCATAAAAACAAAGTTTTTGGCATAGATGTTTCGCACTACCAGGGCAAAATAAACTGGGACAGCATAGAGCGCAAAACCGGCGACTTTCCCCTTGACTTTGTGTTCGTACGGTCAACGGTAGGGGTGGGGTCAGACTCTGAATTTAACCCTAACTGGCAGCATGCCGGTAAAAACGGTTTTATAAGGGGGGCTTACCACTATTACCGCCCCAACGAAAACTCCGTAAAGCAGGCCGAGAATTTTATTAAAAGGGTGAAGCTAAGTAAAGGCGATCTGCCCCCGGTTTTAGATATAGAAAAGATACCCAGCGAGCAAAGCATGGACAGCCTTAAGAGCGGCCTGAAACGCTGGCTCACCAAGGTTGAAAAGCACTACGGCGTTAAGCCCATTATTTACAGCGGCGAAAGCTTTTATACCGATTTTTTAAGGGAGGAGTTTGAAGGCTATACCCTGTGGATAGCCAACTACAGCTTTTTTGAAGACGAGATACGCAAAGAGTGGCTGTTTTGGCAATTTACTGATAAAGGCAGCATTAAAGGTATAGAGGGCCCTGTAGATGTAAATATTTATAATGGCAATATAAACCACCTTAACGAGCTAAGGCTTAAGTAGCGTGGCATGAGTAACGCAACAAAACCATCTTTTAGATATGATATTAATGGCCTTAGGGCCATTGCCATTATGGGGGTGCTTTTGTTTCATTATAAAGTGCCTGCCTTCACAGGGGGCTTTGCCGGGGTAGATGTGTTTTTTGTAATTTCCGGCTACCTGATGAGCCGTGTGGTTATCGGTCAGATTGATAAAGGCACATTTTCTTATTCTGACTACTTTGAGCGCAGGCTGCACCGCATTGTACCCGCGCTGCTATTTTTAGCCGTAACACTTACCATAGCCTGTTTGTTTTTCTATTTTCCGGTTGATTATACCTTGCTGTCCAGGAACGCCGCTGCCAGTATAGCCTTTGTATCTAACCTTGTATATTGTAGTAAAGTATCGTCTTACTTTGCCCCGTCGGCCGATGGTAATATGTTTTTGCATACATGGTCGCTCTCAGTAGAGTGGCAGTTTTATCTTATCTACCCATTGGTGCTGTTGCTAATGCACCGTTTTGTAAGCAAGCGCTTTTTTAAGCCAATATTTATAGTGCTCACTATCTTATTGTTTGTGCTGGCCATTGCAATTTATAAATATAGCGCCGGGTATGCGTTCTACCTGTTGCCTGCGCGCGCGTGGGAAATGCTTTTTGGCGGGCTTGCTTTTTTTGCTGAAGCGCGCTTTGCATCGTTTCGGTTTAAAAGGGCTGCTGCACTTGTGGGGTATGCTATGATACTCCTGAGCTTTTATCTTTATGATGAATTTTTGCCTTGGCCGGGGTTTTATACATTGCTGCCTGTGGCGGGTACATTTTTAATTATTGTAGCTAACTATAATAGCTTTGCGGTAATACGCCACGGCAGCATGCAATTCATAGGCAAGATATCCTACTCGTTATACCTTTGGCACTGGCCGGTTTATGTTATTGCACAATATTACGGACTGGGAACCGGCTTTCTTGCAGTAGCGGCCTACTGTGTGCTTGCTATACTGCTGGGTTATCTTTCCTTTAAACATGTGGAAAGCATAATGTATAAACGAAAACGGTTTTTAATCTTCGCTATGGTTATAGCAGGCTCCGGAGCGTATGCGCTGAGTTATTTTAATGCCAATGCGATGATATTCGATAAGAAAACACAGACCATTGCTGCTTATACTATTGGTGGTACTAAATTTTTTGACCAATACAAAAAAGGCAGCTGTTTTGTTGAATCTTATAAACTGTATAAAAAGGAGTCCTGCCTGTGCATTATACCCGGCAAACGGAATATATTGCTTATAGGCGATAGCCACATGGCACAACTGGCACAGTCGTTAGATGAAGGTTTTGCCGGCATTAATGTTCATTTTTTACAAGCCACGGCTACGGCTACATTGCCTACCGTAACAAGCTATTACAATAAAGAGAACAACATCAGGCCGTTGATGGATTACGTGTACAACGATTTTATTCCTAAAAATGCCGATAAGATCGATGGGGTTGTGATAACAGGTAACTGGGCAGGACAAAAGCTTGTGGACCTAAACGGTATTTTACACGGCATTAAAGAATCGGTTAAATACTTCAAGCAGTATAACATTCCTGTGATTATTGTTGGGCAAACAGAGCGGTATACGGTTCCGTACCCCGTTATTGCTGCAAGAGCATCGCAGTATGGTACGTCTAACAATGATTTTTATATTGATGCATACACTAATGACATTGACCGATATCTTTCGAGCCACCTTAACGGGAGCTATGTAGCAGTGCTTAATACGGATAGCTTTCCGCCTTTATCTAAAAAAAATGATCCCTACATGAGGGATAAAGACCATGTTACAAAATATGGCGCCGACCTGCTCGTGCAAAAAATTAAGGCTGACCCAGTAGCCAGGGAATTTTTTGGAGGTGGGATAAAATAATTTTGGTTACTACTTTATAGATTTTTAACCAAGAGTTTTTTTACGATATATCGTAAAAAATTTTAGGGATTCATCGGTTGCAGATGGATGCGACCTTGAGATGTGATAAATTACAGATCTCAAATTTTAATTTCACATTGATTTTTAAATCTTAAATTTTTCAATTTTAAATTCCAATGTCCAAAAGTGAAATATTAAGCGATTTGTAAGTAATGTACTGTTTATTCTGGCCTTAAATAGGAGCGTTTTAGTGCAACTCAAAATCCAAAAGTGAAATATTAAGCCAAAAAAAGCAGGTTTTAACCTGCTTTCATGTAATATTATATTAAAAATTTTCCTGATCGGGAACTGTCGGATTAGCGGGTTCGGTTTCGCCTTTTGTTTTATGAAAGTCGATCTTTTTCTTACGAAGCTCAAAATTCTGACCCAAGTAAACCTTTCTAACCATCTCATCCTGAACAAGTTCTTCGGGTTTTCCTGCTTTAAGGATACCACCTTCAAACATCAGGTAAGTTTTATCGGTAATTGCAAGGGTTTCCTGTACGTTATGGTCGGTAATAAGAATGCCGATATTCTTGTCTTTAAGCTGAGCCACAATACGTTGGATGTCCTCAACCGCCACGGGATCTACCCCTGCAAAGGGCTCATCCAGCAGGATAAACTTAGGGTCGGTAGCTAATGCACGGGCAATTTCGGTACGGCGGCGCTCGCCACCGCTTAGTAGATCGCCACGGTTGGTACGTATGTGTTGCAGGGAAAATTCATCTATAAGTGCCTCCATCTTAGCCTCTTGCTCTTTTTTAGAAAGGGTGGTAAGCTGTAAAACACTCATAATATTGTCTTCAATACTCAACTTCCGGAATACCGATGCCTCCTGGGCAAGGTAGCCAATGCCATGCTGGGCACGCTTGTACATGGGAAAATCTGTAATCTCCATAGTATCAAGGTATATCTTGCCGCTGTTAGGCTTTACCAGTCCTACAATCATGTAGAAAGAGGTGGTTTTACCGGCACCGTTAGGCCCTAAAAGCCCTACGATCTCGCCTTGGTTAACCTCTACCGATATGCCTTTTACAACGCTGCGGCCCTTATAGGTTTTTATTAAGTTATCTGCTCTTAATTTCATGGTAGTCAGTTATATAGTGTCGCCGGCAGCTTTTTCTTCCAGCGCTTCCCAAAACTCGTAGGCGCGGCGCAGGTGAGGGATTACAATGGTACCGCCCACAAGCGTGGCAATACCCAGTGCTTCCATAACTTCCTCTTTACTAAGGCCTTCCTTATGGCTGGTTTCAAGGTGGTATTTTACGCAATCGTCGCAACGCAGCACTGCCGATGCCACAAGGCCAAGCAGTTCTTTGGTTTTAACATCAAGAGCACCAGGCATATAAGCGTTAGTGTCCAGGTTAAAAATGCGTTTAAGAATCTTATTATTGTCGGCCAGAAGCTTGTCGTTCATCTTTTGGCGGTAGTCGTTAAATTCCTGTACTATATCAGCCATTTGCTTCTTCTTTTAGTTTGCGTTTATTCATTCGTGCTGCAATAAGTATGCTAACTTCATACAATATCATTAGTGGTATAGTTACAATTAGCTGGCTAACAACGTCCGGAGGGGTTACAACCGCAGCAACTATTAGAATAATTACCAACGAATATTTTCGGTACTTCCTTAAGAACTCGGCAGTTACAAGCCCTATCTTAGCAAGGAAAAAGATAATAATAGGCATCTCAAACACAAGTCCGCACGAAATTACTGTAGTTTTTATGAGGCTGAGGTAGGAGTCGATATCGATGTTATTCTCTACCACTGTGCTTATCTGGTAATTCCCTAAGAAGTTAATAGACAGCGGCATAATGAGGTAGTAGCCAAATAGTACCCCTAAAAAGAAAAGTATCGAAGTAGATAGGATGAAGCCAACCGCATTTTTGCGTTCTTTATCGTAAAGGGCGGGGCGTATAAACTTCCAGAACTCCCATAAAATAAAGGGGAAAGCGAGGATTATACCCGCTGTTACAGAGGTCCATATATCGGTAGAGAACTGCCCATCCATGGTACGGCTTTGCAGCGAAAAAGGAAATTTTGCAGCACAAAAGCTCTTATCAAGGTCGTATCTTGTAGCAATATCACAAAAAACACGATAGGTATAAAAGTCGGTTTTTGTGGGTGCAAAGATGATGTTTTCAAAAATATAGCTGCTAAATGTAAAGGCCACACAGGCACAAACTATAATCGCTACACTGCTGCGTACCAGCAGCCAGCGCAGTTCTTCTAAATGATCCAGGAACGACATTTCGCCGCCCACACTCTTGGTTTTTGCCATGTTAAACTATTCCTTCTTTTAAGATATCGTGCAGGTGCAATATGCCCTTATATTCGCCATCATCTGCCACAACAAGTTGTGTAATAGCGTGGTTTTCCATTGTATTTAAAGCATCTTTAACCATGCTTGCTGTTGTAATCGTTTTAGGGTTGCGTGTCATCACATCGGCAGCCGTAACCCCGGCAATACTGTCCCTGTCATTAAGCATACGCCTTATGTCGCCATCGGTAATAATGCCTATAAGCTTCTCATTTTCAATAACTGCGGTAACGCCAAGCCTCTTTTCGGATATCTCCATGATCACATCCTTAATCCCTGCTGTAGGTGCTACTACCGGCCTGTGCGTACCATCCAGCATATCGCCCACGCGAAGTAACAGCTTTTTTCCTAATGCACCACCGGGATGGTATTTTGCAAAGTCCTGGCTGGTAAAGTTACGCATTTCCATAAGGCAAATTGCAAGGGCATCGCCTAAAACCAGTTGCGCTGTGGTACTGTTAGTAGGGGCAAGGTTTATAGGGTCGGCTTCCTGTTCTACATACGCATGAAGCACATAATCGGATTGTTTTCCTAAGAACGAATTTTTGTTCGCCGTCATGCCAATAAGCACGTTGCCATCGCGTTTTAGTAAGGGGGCCAATACTTTAATCTCGGGGCTGTTGCCGCTTTTAGAGATGCAGATAACCACATCGCCGGGCTGCACCATACCTAAGTCGCCATGAATGGCTTCGGCGGCATGTAAAAAAAGCGTTGGAGTACCTGTAGAGTTTAGCGTGGCAACAATTTTTGCAGCAATAAGGGCGCTTTTGCCTATGCCGGTTATAACCAGCCTGCCTTTACAGTTGTATATGCTTTCTACTGAACTTGCAAAATCGGTGTCTAAATATTGGGATAGTGCGGCAATGCTCTCACTTTCAGAAAGTATGGTTTTCCTGGCAGAGGCCAGTATTGCTTCGTGATTTGTCAAACGTGCTAAATGTTTAAAAAGTTGCGTGTTTAAAAGATTTTTGTATCTTTATATTCTGCAAATTTATGTAAATTACTATAATTCATATAATGAAATCGACCGAAATTGACTTACATAAAGAGTTAAAAAAATATTTTGGTTTTAACAAATTCAAAGGCCTGCAGGAAGGTGTTGTTCACAGTATCATCTCGGGCAATAACACGTTTGTAATAATGCCTACCGGTGGTGGTAAGTCGCTGTGTTATCAGCTTCCCGCCCTGGTATTAGAAGGAACCGCTATTGTGGTATCCCCGCTTATTGCGCTCATGAAGAATCAGGTTGATGCCATCAGGAGCCTTTCGTCTGAAAGCGGCATCGCCCACGTATTAAACTCATCGCTTACCAAAACAGAGATCAACCAGGTAAAAAAGGACATCACATCCGGACTTACCAAACTACTGTACGTGGCTCCTGAATCGCTTACTAAAGAAGAATATACCACATTTTTAAAAGGTGTGCCTATATCGTTTGTAGCTATAGATGAAGCCCACTGTATATCAGAATGGGGGCATGATTTCCGCCCTGAATACCGCAATTTAAGAACGATCATCCGCAATCTTGGCGATGTGCCTGTTATTGGCCTTACTGCCACAGCTACGCCTAAGGTACAGGAGGATATCCTTAAAAACCTGGACATGACTGATGCCAATACCTTTAAGGCATCGTTTAACAGGCCCAATCTTTACTATGAAATACGCCCTAAAACAAAAAATGTAGAGGGAGATATAATTCGCTTTATACGCCAACACAAAGGTAAATCGGGGGTAATATACTGCCTTAGCCGTAAAAAAGTTGAGGAAATTGCCCAGGTGCTGCAGGTTAACGGTATTACAGCTGTGCCTTATCACGCAGGGCTTGACGCCAAAACGCGTGCCCGCCACCAGGATATGTTCCTTATGGAAGATGTAGAGGTGGTAGTGGCTACCATTGCTTTTGGTATGGGTATAGACAAGCCGGACGTTAGGTTTGTAATTCATCATGATATTCCAAAATCGTTAGAAAGTTACTACCAGGAAACTGGCCGCGCAGGCCGCGACGGTGGCGAAGGCCATTGCCTTGCATATTATGCCTATAAGGATATAGAAAAGCTTGAGAAATTTATGAGTGGCAAGCCTGTAGCCGAACAGGAAATTGGCTTTGCACTGCTACAAGAAGTTGTGGCATACGCCGAAACTTCAATGTCCCGACGCAAATTCCTGCTACACTATTTTGGTGAGGAATTTGATGCCGAAACCGGCGAAGGTGCCGAAATGGACGATAATACCCGTAACCCTAAGAAGAAAAAAGAAGCTAAAGACCAAGTTGTTACGCTGCTTGAGGTGGTTAGGGATACCAAAATGATGTATAAGAGTAAAGAGATCGTTTATACGCTTACAGGCAAGGTTAATGCAGTTATAAAAGCCCACAGAACCGATGCCCAGCCCTTTTTTGGGGTAGGTAAGGATTATGAAGAAAAGCACTGGATGGCTCTTATAAGGCAGGTGCTTGTGGTAGACTTTCTTAGTAAGGATATAGAAACGTATGGTGTGCTTAAGCTTACCAAAAAAGGGGAGGAGTTTATAAAGAACCCTGTTTCTTTTATGATGACCGAAGACCACGATTACAACGAAAGCGACGATGAAACTACGGTAACCAATGCCAAATCATCGGGAGTATCTGATGAGGTGCTGGCTAATATGCTGAAGGATCTTCGTAAAAAAGTAGCTAAAAAGCTTGGGGTTCCGCCGTTTGTGGTGTTCCAGGATCCGTCGCTGGAGGATATGGCGCTTAAATATCCTATTACTGTAGAAGAGCTTAGCGGCATTCACGGTGTGGGGGAGGGTAAGGCTAAAAAGTACGGTAAAGACTTTGTAGAGCTTATTGCCCGCTATGTAGAGGATAACGACATTATGCGTCCGGACGACCTTGTGGTTAAAACAACAGGTGCAAATTCGGCGCTTAAGCTGTATATCATTCAGAATATCGACAGGAAACTGTCTTTAAACGACATTGCAAAGGCAAAAGGAATCGACATGGATACACTGCTTAAAGAAATGGAGCAGATTGTATATGCCGGCACTAAACTAAATATAAAATACTGGGTGGATGATATATTAGACGATGAGCAGCAGGAAGAGATCCATGATTACTACATGGAAAGCGAAACGGATAGTATTAAAGATGCCCTTAAAGAATTTGATGGCGATTATGATACAGAAGAACTAAGGCTAATGCGCATTAAGTTTATCAGCGAAGTAGCAAATTAGTTATCGGTTGACAGTTGATAGTTGTCAGACAAAAAAAGCAGCGGTAGTAAAATCTATCGCTGCTTTTTTATTTGAGGAAGCTGCTGTCAACCAACAACTAATAACCAACAACTATCCCTCGTATAACTCCCCACGGTGCGGTTTTATGGCATCCCTTACAGGTATCATGTGTTCGTCGGTTACAACCATAAAGGCAATTGCGTGCATGTCATTCAAAGCAGTAAAGCCTGTAATGTTTAGTGGTAATTTCTCCATTGCTATATATTCCTTAAGGTGAATTTCGTGGTGTTCAGCGGTTTTAGCGGCAGCCGGCCCCCTAAAATCCCATATCAGTTTTATTTTTCTCATTATCTTTCTAATTTTCGAATGGCAAAGTTACAAAGTTTGGTGCGTGCTTAAATACAGAATAAATATGTATTTTTGAATTTATACTTTCACCCTAATGAAAAACTACGCAGCCGCTCTACTCCTTGTCACAACTATTACTTTTGCGCAAAGCCTAACACCTGAGCGTGCCAACGGCCTTGCCAAACTTCCGCTTAAATGCCTGCAACAGGAGTACCCCAACAAGCTAAGCCAGCTACTTGCAGATTCAACAGAACTTGCCGGGCCTAAAAAGCTGCACCCAGCATTTTATGGTTGTTTCGACTGGCACTCGTCCGTTCACGGGCATTGGAGTTTGGTGTATTTGCTTACGCATTTTCCTAATTTAGAAAACAGGCAGGAGATCATCAATAAGCTAAAAATAAATCTTTCTAAAGAGAATATACTACAGGAGGTGGCTTACCTTAACAAGCCGCACGAAAAATCGTATGAACGTACGTATGGCTGGGCGTGGGTGCTAAAGCTCCAGCTGGAGCTGGAAACTTCAAATGAGGCCTACGCTAAAGAAATGGCTGCCAACTTAAAGCCATTAACTAATGTTATTATAGAGCGTTATATTGAGTTTCTGCCGAAGCTTAATTATCCGTTAAGAGTAGGAACGCACACTAATACCGCATTTGGTATGGCTTTAGCTTGGGATTACGCAGTATACGCTAATAACCTGCCCTTGCAAAACAGCCTGCGCGATAATGCCCTGCGCCTTTTTAAAAATGATGCGGACTGCCCTTTTACATGGGAGCCCAGTGGTACCGATTTCCTTTCGCCATGTATGGAGGAGATTGCGATCATGCAGCGCATTATGCCCGAAAAAGAATTTTTAAAGTGGCTGAAAGATTTTGCTAAGCCGCTGTTTGATAAGAATTATAAATGGGAACCGGGTAAAGTGTCAGACCGTAGCGATGGGCACCTTGTGCACCTTGACGGTCTTAATTTTAGCCGTGCCTGGAACTTTTACCACCTTGCAAAACAATACCCTAAACAACTTGGGCATCTAAGGCAGCTGGCCGATGCGCACCTTAACTTTTCGTTACCCGCCATTGTAGATGGTAATTACGAAGGCGAGCATTGGCTCGCATCGTTTGCATTGCACGCTTTTGAAGAAAAGGAGAGCGATAATAAGTAGCAGTTTTGTCTTTCTGAGCGTAGTGCAACGGAGTCCAAGAATCTCAATGGAGATGTGAAGCCAACAACCATCCCTTGCAGCCAATAACTAAAAAAATGTTATTTTTGCGGCATGCCAAGAGAACTTCAAATACAGGTAGCCCCGGAGGTTGCCGCACAGCAGCTTTTACTTATACAGCATGTTGCCAAACTAATGCAGGTTAGCCCTGGCGATATTAGCCACGTTACTATAGTAAAGCGCTCTATAGATGCCCGCCAAAAAGCCATTAAGATAAACCTTAAGCTGGCGGTGTATTACAAAGAAGAATATGTTGAAAAACCAGTAACCTTACCTGATTATAAAGATGTTTCTAACAGCCCGGAGGTTATTATTATAGGCGCTGGGCCGGCGGGTTTGTTCGCAGCACTTCAGTTAATTGAGCTGGGTATAAAACCTATTGTTTTAGAGAGGGGTAAAGATGTGCAGGAACGCCGCCGCGACCTTAAAGCCATTAACCGCGACCATATTGTAAGCGAAGACAGCAACTATTGCTACGGTGAAGGTGGTGCAGGAACATACAGTGATGGAAAATTATATACCCGCTCTAAAAAACGTGGCGATGTTGATAGGATATTGCAACTTTTTGTAGGTTTTGGCGCATCCGATGAAATTTTGGTGGAAGCCCATCCGCATATTGGTACCAACAAACTACCTAAGATCATTGCAGCTATGCGCGAAAAGATCATTGAGTTTGGTGGGCAGGTATTATTTGAAACCCGCGTAACCGACATTCTGGTTAATGACAATGAGGTGCAAGGTGTAGTAACCCAAAAAGGCGATACCATTAACGCTAAGAAAGTTATACTGGCTACTGGCCATTCTGCCCGCGATATCTTTGAACTACTTGATAGGAAGAAAATTTATATAGAAGCAAAGCCGTTTGCCCTTGGTGTTCGTGCCGAGCATCCGCAAAGCCTTATAGACAGCATACAATACAGTTGCGATTTTAATACCGGGCGCGGAGAGTTTTTACCTCCTGCACCTTA
>Ga0265780_10003372_pt1 | contig 21048 bp, 15 predicted proteins | sample P1T30metagenome_FD_192432 | JGI IMG/M metagenome (GOLD analysis project Ga0265780, IMG submission 192432) | Plant litter microbial communities from East Loma Ridge, Irvine, California - P1 T30 | ecosystem: Environmental > Terrestrial > Plant litter > Unclassified | place: USA: California...
GCGAAGGGCGCGGCTTCGCCGTGGTTGCCAGCGAGGTGCGCAACCTGGCCCAGCACTCGGCGGGAGCGGCGAAGGAAATCAAGAAGCTGATCGGCGAATCGTCGCACGAGATCGAGGCCGGTACCGGCATCGCCGAAGCGGCCGGCTCGACCATGCGCGCGGTGCTGCAGCACGTGCAGGAGGTGGCCGGCATTCTGGGCCAGATCCACACTGCCAGCGCCGGCCAGGCCGATGGCGTGAGCCAGGTCAGCCAGGCAATCGCCGAGATGGACCTGTCGACCCAGCAGAATGCGGCGATGGTGGAAGAGGCGGCAGCAGCGGCCGCCTCGATGCGCCAGCAGGCGGCGGAGTTGTCCGCGCTGGTGGCGACCTTCAAGCTGCGCGATGCGCTGGCGGCACCGATGGCGCCGAGGCTATTCGCCGCATAGGGTCGTGCGGCTTCCCCGCCGACGCGTACAACCGGTGCCGGCAAGCTGGCAAGCTGGCAAACTGGGAATTGGCCCCGGCGCCGTTTGAACGCTGCCGTCCGTGGGGTGGACGGCTCTGCCGTCCGTGGGGTGGACGGCTCTACCGTCCGTGGGGTGGACGGCTCTGCCGTCCACGCGTCCAGCCAGCGTCAGCATGGCCGGGCGACCTGCATACAGCCGTTGAACGCGTGGACAGACAAGCCGTCCACCTACGCTGTTCGGCGCGGGTCAAGCAGGGCGACACATCAGATCGCCGCGAGCGCCCGCCGCAAATCCTCGCGCTGGTCGTCGACGTGCTCGATGCCGACCGACAGCCGGATCAGGCCATCGCCGATACCGAGCTCTGCACGCCGCTCCGGCGGGATGCTGGCGTGGGTCATCAGCGCCGGATGCTCGATCAGGCTTTCCACGCCGCCCAGGCTTTCGGCCAGCGTGAACACTTCGCACGCTTCGAGGAAGCGCCGTGCGCCGTCGATGTCGGTGTCGAGGTCGATCGAGACGATGCCGCCGTAGCCATGCATCTGGTTGCGCGCCAGCGCATGCTGGGGATGCGATTCCAGGCCGGGGTAGTGCACCTTGCGTACCTGCGGCTGCTGCTCCAGCCACGAGGCCAGCAGCATCGCATTCGCGCTGCTGCGCTCCACGCGCAGGGACAGGGTCTTGATCCCGCGCAGCACCAGGAAGCTGTCGAACGGCCCCTGGATCGCGCCCACCGAATTCTGGATGAAGCCGAGCTTCTCGGCCAGGCCGGTCTGGCCGTCGCCGGCGCCGACCACGGCCACGCCGCCGATCACGTCCGAGTGGCCGTTGATGTACTTGGTGGTCGAGTGCACCACGATGTCGAAGCCGTGCTCCAGCGGGCGCTGCACGATCGGGCTGGCGAAGGTGTTGTCGCATACCGAGATGAGGCCGCGCGCGTGGCAGAGGGCGGCGATCGCGGTCAGGTCGGCCAGCTTCAGCATCGGGTTGGTCGGCGTTTCGACCCATACCATGCGCGTGTGCGGCGTGATGGCCGCGGCCAGCGCGTCCGGGTCGGACAGGTCGACGTAGCTGAAGGTATGGCCGGCGCTGTCGCGCCGCACCCGTTCGAACAGGCGGTAGGTGCCGCCATACATGTCGTCGCCGGCCACGATGTGCGAGCCGGCGGGGAGCAGTTCGAGCACCGCCGCGATCGCGGCCAGGCCCGAGGCGAAGGCGAAGGCGGCGCGGCCGCCCTCGATGTCGGCCACGCAGCGCTCCAGTGCCCAGCGGGTCGGGTTGTGCGAGCGGCCGTAGTCGAGGCCCTTGTGCACGCCGGGACTCTCCTGGCGGTAGGTCGAGGTGGCGAAGATGGGCGGCATCACCGCGCCGGTGGCGGGTTCGGGCGACTGGCCGCCGTGGATCACGCGGGTGGCGAGATGGCGTTTGAATTCGGTGTCGTGCCTGGATTCTGTCATGAGAGGTTCCTTCGCAGGTGATTGAGCAGGTCGTAGCGCGTGATCAGGCCGTAGAACTGGTTGCCGTCGGCGATGACGGCGGTCAGGCCGCGGTCGATGATCTCGCGCAGCTGGCCCATGCTGGCGCCCGGCGCCAGCGTTTGCAGTTGCGTGGTCATGGTGCCGGAAACCGGTGTCCCGAAGTGCGCGTTCGACTGGGTCACCTTGTGCAGCAGGTCGGATTCGTCGATCAGGCCGGCCCGGCGCCCGGCGCCGTCGAGCACCGGCAACTGCTGGACGTCGGCGTTGCGCATGCGGTTGAAGGCGGTCAGCAAGGTATCTTCAAGCGACAGGGTCACCACCTCGCCGGCGTCGTGGCGGCGTCCGATGAGGTCGCGCAGGTCGCCCGTTTTCGGGCGCGTGATCAGTCCCTGGTCGACCATCCAGCCGTCGCTGTAGACCTTGCTCAGGTAGCGGGTGCCGGTGTCGCACACGAACGTCACCACGCGCTTGGGGCGGGTCTGTGCGCGGCAGTAGCGCAGCGCCGCCGCCAGCAGGGTACCGGTCGAGGAACCGCCCAGGATGCCTTCGCGCTGCAGCAGCAGGCGCGCGGTGCCGAAGCTTTCCTCGTCGCTGATGCTGTAGGCGTGCTTGACGCGCGACAGGTCGGCGATGGACGGGATGAAATCTTCGCCGATGCCTTCGACCGCCCACGAGCCGGCCTGCTGCGACACGTGGCCGGTCTCGACGTATTCGGTCAGGATCGAGCCTTTCGGGTCGGCCAGCACGAATTCGAGCTGCGGCTGGGCCTTCTTGAAGAAGCGCGACAGGCCGGTGAGGGTGCCCGACGACCCCACGCCGACCACGATCGCATCGAGCTTGTGGTTGGTCTGATCCCAGATTTCGGGGCCGGTGCTGGTTTCGTGGGCGCGCGGATTGGCCGGATTGTTGAACTGGTCGGCGAACCAGGCACCGGGGATGTCCTTGGCCAGGCGCGCGGCGACATCCTGGTAGTACTCGGGATGGCCCTTGCCGACGTCCGAGCGGGTCAGGTGGATCTCGGCGCCGAGCGCCTTCAGGTGCAGGACCTTCTCGGCCGCCATCTTGTCGGGCACGACCAGCACCACGCGGTAGCCCTTGATGCGCGCCACCAGGGCCAGGCCCAGGCCGGTATTGCCGGCGGTGGCCTCGACCACGGTGCCGCCCGGTTGCAGGTGGCCGTCATGCTCGGCCTGTTCGATCATGGCCTTGCCGATGCGGTCCTTGATGGAGCCGCCGGGGTTCTGCGATTCGAGCTTGAGGAACAGCTGGCAGGGGCCGGTATCGATCCGGGTCACCTCCACCAGCGGGGTATCGCCGATCAGCGAAAACAGTGCAGCTTGCGACGCATGTTGCATAGTGCCTCCGATGGGCCGGCAGGCGCGGGCGGGTTGGCGCGCGCGTACCGGCGTGCTACGACGCCCTGGCGCGCATGGCGCCAGGCCTGGGTAAAAGATCATGATAAAGGGTTTTTCCGGCGGATGCTTTTGACACACTTAAAGTTTTGTTAACGTGGCAGTTGCAGTGCCAGTCCCAATGCCGGCGGCAGCGCCGGTGCCCGGTCAGCCGCGGGCCAGCTCGGACCTGAGACGGCGCCACAAGGTGGTGCGGCTGATCCCCAGGTGGCGCGCGGCCAGGTCGCGCTGGCCGCCGAAGCGCGCCAGCACCGCCGTCACCGACTCGCGCGCAGCGGCAGGCGAGGGCGCGCCAGCCGGCGCGGCCGGCGCCCCGATGCGCGCCAGTTCCGGCGCCACCGAGAGGATGAAGCCCGGCGTCAGCGCCTGCAGCGGCTCCGCCGCCAGGAACAGCGCCAGCCGTTCCATCACATTGCGCAATTCGCGCACATTGCCCGGCCAGGGATAGGCCGCCAGCAGCGGCGCGCACGCGTTCAGTTCGGCATGCAGGTTGGGATGCGGGCGCGCGGACAGCGCCGCCAGCGCGCCCTTGAGCGCATATTCGGCCAGCGCGGCAACGTCCTGCGGCCGCGCGCGCAAGGGCGGCACGGCCAGGCGCAGCACCGCCAGCCGGTAGAACAGGTCGGCACGAAAACGTCCTTCGCCTACCCGCGCCTCGAGGTCGCAGTGGGTGGCGCTGACCACGCGCACGTCGATCGGGCGCGGCTGGGTGCCGCCGACCCGCATCACTTCGCGCTCTTCGAGCACGCGCAGCAGGCGCGTCTGCAGGCCGAGCGGCATTTCGCCGATTTCGTCGAGGAACAGCGTGCCGCCATCGGCCGCCTCGAACAGCCCGGCGTGGCCGCCGCGACGCGCCCCGGTAAAGGCGCCTTCTTCGTGCCCGAACAGTTCCGATTCGAGCAGCGATTCGGCAATCGCCCCGCAATTGACGGCGATGAACGGACGGTTGGCGCCGCGCCGCGGGCTTTCGCGGTGGATGGCCTGCGCCACCAGTTCCTTGCCGCTGCCGGTCTCGCCCTCGATCAGCACCGTGGCCGGCGAGCGCGCATACAGCACCACGCGCTGGCGCAGGGTCTCCATCGCCGGCGAGTCGCCGCGCAGGTCGTTCAGGCCGCGCCGCACGGGTTGCCGGCCCGTGGCCGGCCGCCGGGCGCGGCCGCGTTCCGATTCGAGCCGGGTCAGGCGCGCCAGCTCGAGCGCGTCGTCGAACGCCGAGCGGATCGAGGCGGCCGAATACAGGAAGACGGCGGTCAAGCCGGCTTCCTCGGCCAGGTCGGTGATCAGGCCGGCGCCGACGATGACCTCGATGCCGTCCTTTTTCAGTTCGTGCACGGTGGCGCGCGCATCCTCGCGCGTGACGTAGGTACGCTGGGCCAGCGCGATGCCGAAGGTGGCGGCGAAACCGGCCAGTTCGGGCAGTGGCGCCTGGTAGCTGATGACGCCGATGCGCGGCGACACCCGGCGCGCGCGCGCCAGCGCCTGCAGCACGTCGAAACCGCTGGCCTTGGCCGCCACCACCGGCACCGATACGCGGCCCTTGAGCCAGGCCGCGTTGGAACCGGCCGCGATGACCACGTCGCAATGCTCGGTGGCGAGCCGTTCGCGGATGTGGCGGGCGGCCTCGTCGAAACCGAAGTGCAGCGGCTCGATCGACGCCAGATGATCGTATTCGAGCGTAATGTCGCGAAACAACGCGGACAGGCGCGATACCGACACGGTCCAGATCACCGGCTTGTCGATGGCGTCGGAGGCGTGGGCAGCAGGGGGGCGGGACGTCGTCATGGTGCAAGTGTAGTGCATCCGCAAACGCGTGTTTCAGTTTGAAACGTCGAAGATGGGCGCGTAACCGATGAATAAATGACTGCCACGTAAGATTGCGGTAAGGCCATCCCCGTAGCATGGGTCTCAGCCGTAACGGGCGGACCCCGGGTTCGCCCGCTGGCAATACCATAAAATCAGGAGACAAACCAATGAATGAAGATATCGTCCAACGGGTCAAGGCCGACCCCAATTACCAGGAGCTCAAGTCGTCGCGCTCCCGGTTCGGCTGGACCCTCACCTGGGCCATGATGATCGTGTACTACGGCTTCACGCTGCTGGTCGCGTTCAACAAGGAATTCATGGGCACCCGCATCGGCGACAGCGTGATCACCTGGGGCATCCCGCTCGGGCTGTTCGTGATCCTGTTCACCGTTCTCATCACCGGTATCTATGTGCGCCGCGCCAACAGCCGCTACGATGCCCTGAGCGACGCGATCCGCGCCAAGGTGGGTGCATGATGCATTTCTCCCGTCCCCGCATGCGCTCCTTTGCCCCGATCGCCGGGGCCCTGCTGGCCGCAGCCGGCGTCGCCCACGCCGCCCCCGACCTCGGCCAGGGCGTCAAGCAAGCCACCAACTGGACCGCGATCATCATGTTCGCCGTGTTCGTGGTCGGCACCCTGTTCATCACCAAGTGGGCCGCCGCCAAGACGCGCTCGGCGTCCGACTTCTATACTGCCGGCGGCGGCATCACCGGCTTCCAGAACGGCCTGGCGATTGCCGGCGACTTCATGTCGGCCGCGTCCTTCCTGGGTATCTCGGCCGCCGTGTTCCTGGACGGCTTCGATGGCCTGATCTACGCGATCGGCTTCCTGGTCGGCTGGCCCGTCATCACCTTCCTGATGGCCGAGCGCCTGCGCAACCTGGGCCGCTTCACCTTCGCCGACGTGGCCTCGTACCGCTTCGCCCAGAAGCCGATCCGCGTGTTCGCGGCCTCCGGCACGCTGGTCGTGGTGGCGTTCTACCTGATCGCCCAGATGGTCGGCGCCGGTCAGCTGATCAAGCTGCTGTTCGGCCTCGACTACTGGATCGCGGTGGTGCTGGTCGGCATCCTGATGATGGTGTACGTGCTGTTCGGCGGCATGACCGCCACCACCTGGGTGCAGATCATCAAGGCCGTGCTGCTGCTGTCGGGCGCGTCGTTCATGGCGTTCTCGGTGCTGGCCCAGTACAACTTCAGCCCGGCCAAGCTGTTCCAGAGCGCGACCGAGCTGCACGCCAAGGGCGATGCGATCATGGGCCCGGGCAGCTTCATCAAGGATCCGATATCCGCGATCTCGTTCGGCATGGCGCTGATGTTCGGCACCGCCGGCCTGCCACACATCCTGATGCGCTTCTTCACCGTGCCAAGCGCCAAGGAAGCCCGTAAATCGGTGCTGTGGGCCACCACCTGGATCGGCTACTTCTACATCCTGACCTTCATCATCGGCTTTGGCGCGATCGTGCTGGTGGGTACCAATCCGGCCTTCAAGGACGCCGCCGGCGCCCTGCTGGGCGGCAACAATATGGCGGCGGTCCACCTGGCGCAAGCCGTGGGCGGCGACGTGTTCCTGGGCTTCATCTCGGCCGTGGCCTTCGCCACCATCCTGGCGGTGGTCGCCGGCCTGACCCTGTCGGGCGCCTCGGCCGTCTCGCACGACCTGTACGCCACCGTGTTCAAGAAGGGCCAGGCCACCAGCGAGAACGAGCTGCGCGTCTCGAAGATCACCACCATCTGCCTCGGCATCATCGCCGTGCTGCTGGGTATCGCGTTCGAGAAGCAGAACGTCGCCTTCATGGTCTCGCTGGCCTTTGCCATCGCGGCGTCGGCCAACTTCCCGGTGCTGTTCATGTCGGTGCTGTGGAAGGATTGCACCACCCGCGGCGCGACCGTGGGCGGCTTCCTGGGCCTGACGACCGCCGTGGTGCTCACCGTGCTGTCGAAATCGGTCTGGGTCGACGTGCTCAAGCACGATGCGGCGATCTTCCCGTACGCCTCGCCGGCGATCTTCTCGATGGCGGTCGGCTTCTTCGGTATCTGGCTGTTCTCGATCACCGACAAGGGCCCGCGCGCGCGCATCGACCGCGCCGGCTTCGAGGCGCAGGAAGTGCGCGCCGAAACCGGTATCGGCGCTGCCGGAGCCTCCGGCCACTGATCCCGGTGTTGCACACTAGCGTTTCATCCTGAAACGCGAATGAAACAAAGCGCGTGTGTTTCTTCGGAAGCCACGCGCTTTTTTCATGCAAGTCCTTGAAATGACAGGTTCTTGGCGCTGGGGCTCGAGCATGGCATGGCGCTTGCATAGGAAGGGCTATCTTCATGCATTCATTCGAAAGGTCTTTCATGAGCCATCTCTCCGCCGGCGCCGCATTCCGCCAGGCCGTCCAGGAAGAATCGCCATTGCAGGTGGTCGGGGCGATCAACGCCAACCATGCATTGCTGGCCAAGCGCGCCGGCTTCAAGGCGATCTACCTGTCGGGCGGGGGCGTGGCCGCCGGCTCGCTGGGCCTGCCGGACCTGGGCATCTCGAACCTCGACGACGTGCTGGTCGACGTGCGCCGCATTACCGACGTATGCGACCTGCCACTGCTGGTCGACGTCGACACCGGCTTCGGCGCCTCGGCCTTCAATGTGGCGCGCACCGTGCGCACGCTGTCGAAGGCCGGCGCGGCCGCCTGCCATATCGAGGACCAGGTTGGCGCCAAGCGTTGCGGCCACCGTCCCGGCAAGGAAATCGTCAGCAAGGACGAGATGGTCGACCGCATCAAGGCCGCCGCCGATGCGCGCCTGGACCGCGACTTCGTGATCATGGCGCGCACCGATGCGCTGGCGGTCGAGGGCCTGGACGCCGCGATCGAGCGCGCGGTGGCTTGCGTCGAAGCGGGCGCCGACATGATCTTTCCCGAAGCGATGACCAGCCTGCAGATGTATAAACAATTCGCCGATGCGGTCAAGGTGCCGGTGCTGGCGAACATCACCGAATTCGGCGCGACCCCGCTGTTTACGGTCGATGAGCTGGCCAGCGCCGGGGTCGGCCTGGTGCTGTACCCGCTGTCGGCCTTCCGCGCGATGAACAAGGCGGCCGAGAACGTCTACAACGCGATCCGCCGCGACGGCACCCAGCAGAACGTGCTCGAGACGATGCAGACGCGGGCCGAACTGTACGACCGCATCGACTATCACAGCTACGAGCAGAAGCTCGACGCACTATTTGCCCAGAACAAAGCCCAGTAACAGGAGACTTCACGCATGAGCAGCCAGAACGACCAGAACAACCAGCACGGCGAACAGCCTGCTTTCAAGCCGAAGAAATCGGTGGCCCTGTCGGGCGTCGCCGCCGGCAATACCGCCTTGTGCTCGGTGGGCAAGTCGGGCAACGACCTGCATTACCGCGGCTACGACATCCTGGACGTGGCCGGCGCCTGCGAATTCGAAGAAATCGCCTACCTGCTGGTGCACGGCAAGCTGCCGAACGAGGCCGAGCTGCGCGGCTACAAGGCCAAACTGCGTTCGCTGCGCGGGCTGCCGGCGGCGCTGAGAAGCGCACTCGAGGCGCTGCCGGCCGGCGCCCATCCGATGGACGTGATGCGCACCGGCGTGTCGGTGCTGGGCTGCACGCTGCCCGAGAAGGACGATCACCAGCTCGCCGGCGCGCGCGACATCGCCGACCGCCTGATGGCGTCGTTCGGCTCGATGCTGCTGTACTGGTACCACTACAGCCACAACGGCAAGCGCATCGAGGTCGAGACCGACGACGATTCGATCGGCGGCCACTTCCTGCACCTGCTGCACGGCTTCAAGCCATCCGACAGCTGGGTGCAGGCGATGCACACGTCGCTGATCCTGTACGCCGAGCACGAGTTCAACGCCTCGACCTTCACCGCGCGCGTGATCGCGGGCACCGGCTCCGACATTCACTCGGCCATCACCGGCGCGATCGGCGCGCTGCGCGGACCGAAGCACGGCGGCGCCAACGAAGTGGCGCTGGATATCCAGAAGCGCTACGAGAACGCCGACGAGGCCGAGGCGGACATCCGCAACCGCGTGGCCAACAAGGAAGTCGTGATCGGCTTCGGCCATCCGGTGTACACGATCTCGGACCCGCGCAACAAGGTGATCAAGGAAGTGGCGCGTTCGCTATCGTCCGAGGCAGGTTCGATGAAGATGTTCGACATCGCCGAGCGCCTCGAGTCGGTGATGTGGGAAGTGAAAAAAATGTTCCCGAACCTGGACTGGTTCTCGGCCGTGTCGTACCACATGATGGGCGTGCCGACCGCCATGTTCACGCCGCTGTTCGTCATCGCCCGCACCTCGGGCTGGGCCGCCCACGTGATCGAGCAGCGCATCGACAACAAGATCATCCGCCCGAGCGCGAACTATGTCGGCCCGGAAGACCTGCAGTTCGTGCCGCTGGTGGAACGGCCGTGAGCCGTCTGGCGGAATGGTCACGACGCCAGCTGGCGGGTTGGCCACGACGCCGCTTGCGGAATGGCCACGACCCATTCAGTACCACCACCATTCGCACGTCGTTCCCGCGCAGGCGGGAACCCAAGTTTGCTGGCGGGCCGAATGACCATCGAGGCCAGGCAGGCGAGATTGGATCCCCGCCTGCGCGGGGATGACGGTTTTACGGACACTGGATCCCCGCCTGCACGGGGATGACGGTTTTACGGACACTGGATCCCCGCCTGCGCGGGGATGACGGTTTTTACGGACACTGGATTCCCGCCCGCGCGGGGAAGACGGTCCTACGGCTAGCGCCACAAACAAGCTCCATACAGGTCATGTCATGAACAGCAATTTTCTCAAGCCCCTCCCAGGCACCAGCCTGGACTACTTCGACACCCGCGCCGCCGTCGATGCCTTGCGGCCTGGCGCCTACGACGGCTTGCCGTACACCTCGCGCGTGCTGGCCGAGAACCTGGTGCGCCGCTGCGATCCGGCGCGCATGAATGACGCGCTGCTGCAGATCATCGAGCGCAAGCGCGACCTCGACTTCCCCTGGTTCCCGGCGCGTGTGGTGTGCCACGACATCCTGGGGCAGACCGCCCTGGTCGACCTGGCCGGCCTGCGCGACGCCATCGCGCTGCAAGGGGGCGATCCGGCCATGGTCAATCCGGTGGTGCCGACCCAGCTCGTGGTCGACCACTCGCTGGCGGTCGAATGCGGCGGCTTCGATCCCGATGCGTTTTCCAAGAACCGCGCCATCGAGGACCGCCGCAACGAAGACCGCTTCCACTTCATCGACTGGACCAAGAAGGCGTTCAAGAACGTCGACGTGATCCCGCCGGGGAACGGCATCCTGCACCAGATCAACCTGGAACGCATGTCGCCCGTGATCCAGGTGGAGCAGGGCGTGGCCTATCCGGACACCCTGGTCGGCACCGATTCGCATACGCCGATGGTCGACGCTCTGGGCGTGCTCGCCATCGGCGTGGGCGGCCTGGAAGCCGAAAGCGTGATGCTGGGCCGCGCGTCGTACATGCGCCTGCCCGACATCATCGGCGTCGAGCTCACCGGCAAGCCGCAGCCGGGCATCACCGCCACCGACACCGTGCTGGCGCTGACCGAATTCCTGCGCCAGTCGAAAGTCGTGTCGAGCTACCTCGAGTTCTACGGCGAAGGCGCATCCGCACTGACCCTGGGCGACCGCGCCACGATCTCGAACATGGCCCCCGAATTCGGCGCCACCGCCGCCATGTTCTACATCGACGAGCAAACCCTCAACTACCTGCGCCTGACCGGCCGCGAAGATGCGACCGTGCACCTGGTCGAAGCTTACGCCAGGCACGCCGGCCTGTGGGCCGACAGCCTGGCGAACGCGCGCTACGAGCGCACGCTGTCGTTCGATCTGTCGAGCGTGGTGCGCAATATCGCCGGTCCGTCGAATCCGCACAAGCGGGTGCCGACCTCGGAACTGGCCGCACGCGGCATTTCCGGCATCGTCGAGAACGCGCCCGGCCTGATGCCCGACGGCGCCGTGATCATCGCGGCCATCACCAGCTGCACGAACACCAATAACCCGCGCAATATGATCGCGGCCGGCCTGCTGGCGCGCAACGCCAACCGCGCTGGCCTGGCGCGCAAGCCCTGGGTCAAGAGCTCGCTCGCGCCGGGTTCGAAGGCGGTGGCGCTGTACCTGGACGAGGCCGGACTGACGCCCGAACTGGACCAGCTCGGCTTCGGCGTGGTGGCCTTCGCCTGCACCACCTGCAACGGCATGAGCGGCGCGCTCGATCCGGTCATCCAGCAAGAGGTCATCGAGCGCGACCTGTACGCGACCGCCGTCCTGTCTGGCAACCGTAACTTCGACGGCCGTATCCATCCCTACGCCAGGCAGGCTTTCCTGGCGTCGCCGCCGCTGGTGGTGGCCTACGCGATCGCCGGCACCATCCGCTTCGACATCGAGAAGGACGTGCTGGGCCTGGACCCGGCCGGCCGCGAGATCCGCCTGGCCGACCTGTGGCCGTCGGACGAGGAAATCGACGCCGTGGTGGCCGCCAGCGTCAAGCCCGAGCAGTTCCGCAAGGTCTACGCGCCGATGTTCGCGCGCGTGGTGGACGATGGCAGCAGCGTCAGCCCCTTGTACGACTGGCGCCCAACGAGTACCTATATTCGCCGGCCGCCGTACTGGGAAGGCGCGTTGGCCGGCGAACGCACGCTGTCCGGCATGCGTCCGCTGGCGGTCCTGGGCGACAACATCACGACCGACCACCTGTCGCCGTCGAACGCCATCCTGCCCGACTCGGCCGCCGGCGAATACCTGGCGAAGATGGGCCTGCCCGAGGAAGACTTCAATTCCTACGCCACCCACCGGGGCGACCACCTGACGGCGCAGCGTGCGACCTTTGCCAATCCGACCCTCAGGAACGAGATGGTCAAGGATGACCAGGGCAAGGTCGTCGCTGGCTCGCTGGCGCGCATCGAACCGGCGGGTGAGGTGACGCGCATGTGGGAAGCGATCGAGCACTATATGGAGCGCAAGCAGCCGCTGATCGTGATCGCCGGCGCCGATTATGGCCAGGGGTCGTCGCGCGACTGGGCGGCCAAGGGCGTGCGCCTGGCGGGCGTGGAAGCGATCGTGGCCGAAGGCTTCGAGCGCATCCACCGCACGAACCTGGTGGGGATGGGCGTGCTGCCCCTCGAGTTCAAGCCGGGCGTGAACCGCATCACGCTCGGGATCGACGGCAGCGAAACCTTCGATGTCGTCGGCGAGAGCACGCCGCGCGCCGACCTGACGCTGGTGATCCATCGCCGCAACGGCGAGCGCCTCGCGGTGGCCGTGACCTGCCGGCTCGATACCGCCGAGGAGGTGGCGATCTACGAGGCGGGCGGGGTGCTGCAGCGCTTTGCCCAGGATTTCCTGGAATCGTCGGCGCCAAAGGCGGCGGTGTAACGCAAGCGTCGATGCGAACGTGGCGTGAACGCGTGGGCGGCGATGCCGCTGGCGCGTTCATGCCGCACCCATCGACCCCGGCGTTCATCCCGCGTCCATCGACCCCGGCGCCCAAGCGGCGCGCATCGGCCTAGCCGCCAAACAAACCATGGATACCATCATGCCCCATAGCCCCCAGATCAAGATCCCCGCCACCTATATGCGCGGCGGCACCAGCAAAGGCGTCTTCTTCAAGCGCGGCGACCTGCCGCCGTCCGCGCGCGACCCCGGCCCGGCGCGCGACGCCTTCCTGCAGCGCGTGATCGGCAGCCCCGATCCCTACGCCAAGCAGATCGACGGCATGGGCGGCGCCACGTCCAGCACCAGCAAGGCCGTCATCGTCGAACGCAGCAACCGTCCCGGTCACGACGTCGACTACCTGTTCGGCCAGGTCGCGATCGACAAGCCCTTCGTCGACTGGAGCGGCAACTGCGGCAACCTGTCGTCGGCGGTGGGACCGTTCGCGGTCGCCAACGGCCTGGTCGACCCGGCGCGCATCCCGCGCGACGGCGCCGCCATCGTGCGCATCTGGCAGGCCAATATCGGCAAGACCATCATTGCCCACGTCCCGATCACGCAGGGCGAGGTGCAGGAAACCGGTGACTTCGAACTCGACGGCGTGACGTTCCCGGCGGCCGAGGTGCAGCTCGAGTTCCTCGACCCGGCGGCCGACGAGGAGGGCGCGGGCGACGGGGGAGGCAATGCCATGTTCCCGACCGGGAACCTGGTCGACGAGCTGGACGTGCCCGGGCTGGGCGTCGTGCGCGCCACCATGATCAACGCCGGCATCCCGACCATCTTCGTCGACGCCGCCGCCGTCGGCTACGACGGCACGGAGCTGCAGGACGCGATCAATGGCGACGCGCGCGCGCTGGCCATGTTCGAGACCATCCGCGCCCACGGCGCCGTGCGCATGGGCCTGATCGAGCGCATCGAGGACGCCGTCAAGCGCCAGCACACGCCCAAGGTGGCCTTCGTCGCCCGTCCCGCCGCCTATATGGCGTCGAGCGGCAGGCAGGTAGAGGCCGGCGACATCGACCTGCTGGTGCGCGCGCTGTCGATGGGCAAGCTGCACCACGCCATGATGGGCACCGCGGCGGTGGCGATCGGCGCCGCCGCCGCCATCCCCGGCACGCTGGTCAATCTCGCGGCCGGGGGCGGCGAACGCGGCGCGGTACGCTTCGGCCATCCATCCGGCACCCTGCGCGTGGGCGCCGAGGCGGTGCGGCAGGATGGCGTCTGGCGTGTCAGCAAGGCCATCATGAGCCGCAGCGCGCGGATACTGATGGAGGGCTGGGTGCGGGTGCCGGGCGATGCCGCGTGAGTGAAAAAAGGGCGGCAACCAGAAGTGTGTCGTTTTCTTGCCGGATGACTTACAGTTGATGAGTTTCCGGGGTATGATTCGACCCTAGTTGCCCACCGGCAACTTTGACAACCTTAAGCCGCTCAGCATCGACCGATGGATGGATTTTCAACACTGCAATTGACTGATGTTGTAGAGGGCCCGGCGCCCGACCTGGCGCTGCTGCGGCGCATGGTGCGCGAGCAGCGCGCCGTGTTCGAGAACGCGCCGGTCGGCATCGCGGTCACCCAGCCCGACCAGGTGCGTTCCTTCAACCCGCGCCTGGGCGAGATGTTCGGCCTGGGGCCCGACGACATCGGTACGGTCTCGCCGCAGGAGCTGTGCGTCAGTCCCGAGGCCTACCAGCACCTGATCGCCGACGCGTTCGCGGTGCTGGCGCGCGGCGGCCTGTTCGAGAAGAGCGAACACCAGTTCCGCCGCCGCGACGGCAGCACCTTCTGGGCGCGCCTGCGCGGCTGCGCGGTGGAACCGGGCAACCGCGGCGCCGGCACCATCTGGATCGTCGAGGACGTGACCGAAGCGCGCCAGGCGGCGGGCGAGGTGGAGGCGATCCTGAACAACGCCTCGATCGGCATCATGTTCACCCGCAACCGCGTGATCCGGCGCGCCAACCCCGCCTTCTGCCTGATGTTCGGCTACGACGCGGAAGAACCGATCGGCGTGTCGACCCGGGTGCTGTATCCCGACGAACGGGCCTACCGCCAGCTCGGCGCCGACGCCTACCCGCAACTGGCCAATGGCCTGCCATTTCGCACCGAGCGCACGCTGGTGCGCAAGGACGGCGCTTCGGCCTGGGTGCAGATGATCGGCTACCAGGTCAATGCGAGCGACCCCGACAAGGGCACCATCTGGATGCTCGAGGACCGCACCCGCGAACGCAGCGACGAGCAATCGCTGCGCGAGGCACTGATGGAAAACCGCGCCATCCTCGACAATGCGGTGCTGGGCATCGCTGTCGTCGATGGCGGGCGCACGCTGCACTGCAACCGCAAGATGGAAGAGCTGTTCGGGGCGCCGCCGGGCGGAATGGACGGCACGCCGGTGCGCGCGCTGTACCCTGACCACGCGGGCTGGAAAAAGGCGCGCGAGCTGTCCGGACGCCAGTTCGCGCTGGGCCAGGCCCATATGGGCGAATACGAGATGGTGCGGCGCGACGGCACCCGCTTCTGGGCGCGGCTGTCGGGCCGCCTGTTCGACCAGGCCCAGACGAGCGGGCGCAGCGTGTGGCTGGTGGACGACGTGACCGCCCGGCGCGAAGCGGCCGACGCGATCCTGGCTGCGCGCGACGAGCTCGAGGTGCGGGTGGCCGAGCGCACCGCCGAACTGGCCGGCGCCAACGCCCTGCTGCAGGAAGAGATCAACGAACGGCGCCAGGCCGAGGCGCGCGTGCACCACATGGCCTACCACGACAGCCTCACCGGTCTGCCGAACCGCGCCATGCTGTCCGAGCAGCTCGACGCGGCCATGCGCGCCGCCGCCGGGGCCGGGCCGCAGGCCGGATCGAAGCTGGCGCTGATGTTCCTCGACCTCGACCGCTTCAAGCACATCAACGATTCGCTCGGCCACCTAGTCGGCGACAAGCTGCTGCGCAACGTGGCGCTGCGGCTGGTGACGGCGGTGCGTCCGGGCGACCTGGTGGCGCGCCTGGGCGGGGACGAATTCGTGGTGCTCATGCCGGGCATCGGGAGCGGCGCCGAGGCGGCGCTGGTGGGCGACCAGATCATCGCGGCGCTGGCGATGCCGTGCCAGATCGATGGCCACAGCCTGCACATCTCGCCCTCGATCGGCATCTGCCTGTATCCGGACGACGGCGCCGACGTCGAGACCCTGATGCGCCACGCCGACGCCGCGATGTACCAGGCCAAGGCGGCCGGCCGCAACAATTACCAGTTCTTCACCGAACACATGAACCTGGCCGCGGCGCGCCACTTCGAGCTCGAATCGAACCTGCGCGAGGCATTGGCGCGGGGCGAGTTCGAGCTGCATTACCAGCCGATCATCAGCACCGGCACGCGCCGGCCGTGCGCGCTGGAAGTGCTGTTGCGCTGGCGCCGCGGCGGCAATGGCGACGGCACCGGCGGCGTGCTGGTGGGGCCGGACGAGTTCATTCCGATCCTGGAAGAGAGCGGGATGATCATGGCGGTCGGCGAATGGGTGATCCGCACCGCCTGCGCGCAGAACCGCCAGTGGCAGCGCGAAGGCGTGGACGTGGTGCCGCTCGCGATCAACCTGTCGGCGCGCCAGTTTACGCACCAGGGGCTGGTCGAGTCGATCCGCGAGATCGTCGAGGAAACGGGGATCGCGCCGGCGCTGGTGGAATTCGAAATCACCGAGACCGCGCTGATGCAGCATGGCGGCCAGACGCTCGAGATCCTGCGCCAGATCAATGCGATGGGGATGTGCCTGTCGATCGACGATTTCGGCACGGGCTATTCGAGCCTGGCCTACCTGAAGCGCTTCCCGGTGCGCAAGATCAAGATCGACCGCGCCTTCGTGCGCGAGCTCGAGGCCAGCGCCGAGGACCGCGCGATCGTGGCGGCGGTGATGGCGCTGGCGAACAGCCTGCAACTGTCGGTGGTGGCCGAAGGGGTGGAGACGGAAGGGCAGTACGCCTTGCTGCGCTCGTTCGGATGCCAGTATGCGCAGGGCTATTTGTTTGCGCGGCCATTGCCGGCGGATCAGGTGCGCGGCTTGCTGATGGGGTTTTAGCGCCTTATTGCCGGGACACGTCGCATGCGTGGGCGGCGCTGGCCGCGACGCGTGTCCGGCCGTTGGCGGCGCGTGCGCGCCGCCGGTCAGGGAGTCAATCCGCCAGCGTCGCCACCACCGGCGCATGGTCCGACGGCTGCTCCCACTTGCGCGTCTCGCGGTCGATGTGGCACGCGGTGCAGCGCTCGGCGAGCGCGGTCGACAGCAAGATGTGATCGATGCGCAGGCCGCGGTTGCGGCGGAACGCCATCTGCCGGTAATCCCACCAGCTGTACTGCTTCTCGGGCTGCTCGAACAGCCTGAACGCGTCCGCCAGGCCGAGCGCCATCAGCTCCTGCAGCGCCGCGCGCTCGGGAACCGAACAGTGGATGCGGCCCTCCCATTCGGCGGGATCGTGCACGTCGCGCGCCTCGGGCGCGATATTGTAGTCGCCCAGGATCGCGAACTGCGGGTGGGCCGCCATCTCGGCGGCGACCCAGGTGGTCAGGGCGCTCAGCCAGCCCAGCTTGTACGCGTACTTGTCGGAACCGACCTCCTGCCCGTTCGGCACATAGGCGCAGATGAAGCGCACGCCGCCGATGGTGGCGGCAAGCAGGCGCTGCTGGGCATCCTCGTAGTGCGGATTGTTCCGGACCACGTCCTCGATCGGGAGCTTCGAGAGGATGGCGACGCCGTTATAGGTCTTCTGGCCGGAGAACGCGACCTGGTAGCCGGCGGCGTTCAGTTCGGCCAGTGGGAACTTGTCATCGGTGAGTTTGGTCTCTTGAATGCAGACGACGTCGACCGGATTCGCCTCGAGCCACTGCAGCAAATGGCCAAGACGGACTTTCAGGGAGTTGACGTTCCAGGTAACTATTTTCATTATTCTAGAAATGTGTGATGGTAAAGTGCATGGCTGTAATACACAGCCGTGTGGCAGAGTTGCTTGCCAAACAGCTATTATGTTCGCCATCCACCTGTCCATAGGGAAAATCCCATGCTGGCTGCGTGGTTACGATGCGTTCTGGTTGGTTTAATTGCAACGAAGAGCGAGAATTTTGATTAATAGACTGCCAAATATTATTGCTCCCGGTTCGCATCGGGGCTATAACGTGATAAAGGTCACCTTGACTTGCTATTGTTGCGGCAGTGTATCTATGTTGCTTATTGGTAATAATAAAATTGCGTAGGTGCAACTTCCATTGTACCATTGACGTATCGTGGAGCAGGTAAGGTCTAGCACGTTACACAGTTGTCAAAGACCATCTACGTACGGTAGTGGTAATATTGTGAAATATTCGGTTTCACGAGTTAATAATCCGAACGCAGATTTGAAAAGGACAGAAATGCGCAGTGCATTTGAAGCGTGGGCCCAGCGTGAAGGCCACATCGTTCGCCGTCGCGAAGACAAGCCCGAGGAATACCTCGTTTTCGAAACCCAGCGCCGGTGGGTGATCTGGCAGGCAGCCCTGGCGCATGGCGCCAGGACCGCCGCCGACGCACCCTCCAAGTTCGCCAAGGATGGCAGCGCAGCGCCAGCGATCGCCCAGGACGAAGCAGCCGTGCGCAACCGCGTGCTGAATGAAGTGCTGGACGCTTTCAGCGAACTGGACGAGACCGCGGGCATGGAAGGCGTGCTCAAGGTCATCCAGGGCCTGAAGAAAAAGCAGAAGGCCGAGGCCGAAAAGGTCTGAGTCGGCTGCCGTATGCGCTACCGCCACTACAAGGGCGGGATCTACGAGCTGGTCTGTGAAGCGCGGCTGGAGGCCGACCTGACCCGGGTCATGGTCTACCGCAGCCTTGATGGCGCCGTGTGGGTGCGACCCCGCGAAGCCTTCTTCGAGAGCGTCACGGTCGATGGCGTGGCGCAGCCGCGCTTCGCACCGTTGGACGAGCCGGCATAGAGCCTGCTGGCCGCGCCGTTCCGGGCGCCGTTCAGGGCGCCTGGCCGGGCGTCCCTGCGGGATGCCCCTTCAGAAACCGCGCCATGCTGCCGTTAAGAGAGCATCAGCCTCCCGATGGTCGCCATGTCGCCAGTATCTCGCCCACTATCCTGTTTGTTCGTCGTCGCCGCAGTTGCCCTGCTGGGTGGATGCGCGACCGTGTCCGACTCCCCCGTGCAGCAGCTCGAAGTGCGCGCCATCCTCGATTACCGGGAGATTGGCGGGGTTGGTTGCATCCTCAGCAATGACACCGGCCGCTGGTATGTGATCGCGCCGGGCCGCGTCACCGTGACCCGCAGCCGCCAGCCGCTGACGATCGACTGCAAGAAGCCGGGCGCCGCCGTGGCGGCGGACGTCGTGCGCGCGCGGCCCGACATGAATAATCTGGTGGGTAATATCGTCACGACCGCCGGCATCGGCCAGCTGGTCGACCGCGAGTCCGGCGCCGGCTACGGCTATCCGTCGACGCTCACGGTCCTGATGCAGCCCGCCGCGCCGCCGCCGGAAGCCGCCGGCGCGCACCCGTTCGCAGCGCGCATGTTCTGACAAGGCGTGCGGGTTCTGAAAAGACGCGCAGGCTCTGAAAAGATCAGCAGGTTCTGAAAAGATGCGCAGGTTCCGAGACCGCGTGCTGCCCAGCGCATCCTGCATTAATTGCCAGGCCCAAAACGTCGTCCCCGCGCAGGCGGGGACCCAAGTCCAGCGCATACCACGCGTGTAACTTCAGTGGCGACGCTGGAAAACTTGGGTCCCCGCCTGCGCGGGGACGACGTGGTTAACGCGCGACGACGTGATTAGCGCAGCACGACGTGATTAGCGCAGCACGACGTGATTAGCGCAGCACGACGTGATTAGCGCAGCACGACGTATCTCGCGTCCGACAACCTATCTTGCGCCGGACAACCCATCCGGCGCCCATCCGATTACACGCGGTTCATCAGGAAGGTCGTCAGCAGCGGCACCGGACGGCCCGTTGCGCCCTTGTTGGCGCCCGATTTCCAGGCGGTGCCGGCGATGTCCAGGTGGGCCCAGGTGTACTTGCGGGTGAAGTTCTCCAGGAAGCAGGCCGCGGTGATCGACGCCGCGCCCGGGGTGCCGATATTGGCCAGGTCTGCGAAGTTCGACTTGAGCTGGTCGTTGTAGATCTCGCCCAGCGGGAAGCGCCATGCCACGTCGCCGGCCTGCTTGCCGGCGGTGAGCAGCTCGTTGGCCAGGCCGTCGTGGGCCGCGTCGTCGCGGGTGAACAGGCCGCTGGTGTGGTGGCCCAGGGCCACGATGCAGGCGCCGGTCAGGGTCGCGATGTCGACCACGGCGGCCGGCTTGAAGCGCTCGGCGTAGGTCAGGGCGTCGCACAGGACCAGGCGGCCTTCGGCATCGGTATTCAGGATCTCGATGGTGGTGCCGTTCATCGCGGTGACGATGTCGCCTGGTTTGCTCGCGCGGCCCGACGGCATGTTCTCGCAGGCGGCCACGATGCCGACCACGTTCAACTTCAGGCCCATCTCGCCGATGGCGCGGAAGGTGCCCAGCACCGAACCGGCGCCGCACATATCGTATTTCATCTCGTCCATGCCGGGACCGGCTTTGAGCGAGATGCCGCCGGTATCGAAGGTGATGCCCTTGCCGACCAGGACCACCGGCGCATCCTTCGACTTGCCGCCGTTGTGCTTGAGGACGATGAACTTCGGCGCTTCGTCGCTGCCCTTGGTCACCGACAGGAAGCTGCCCATCTTGAGCGCTTCGAGCTGCTTGCGTTCCAGGACTTCGATGTCGAAGCCGTAGTCGACGGCCAGCTTGCGCGCGGTCGTGGCCAGGAAGGTCGGGGTGCAGACGTTCGGCGACAGGTTGCCCAGTTCGCGGGTCAGGTTCATGCCGTTGGCAATCGCCGCGGCCTGGGTCAGCGTTGCCTTGTCCAGGCCGGCCGCTGGCGCGGCGACGACGATCTTGCGCACGCCGGTGAGGGCCGGATCTTTCTTGCTCTTCTGGCCGTCGGTACGGAATTCGGCGTCGCTGGCGCCGATCACGAGTGCGCGCAGCGCCCAGTTGGCGTCGCGCTCTTTCACGCTATCGAGCGGGAATGCGATAATGGCGTCCGCCGCGCCCAGGGTCGAGAACACCTTCAGTGCGGCAGTGACGCCGGTGGCGAAGCTTTTCTCGCTCACGGTTTCATCGGCGCCGAAGCCGACCAGCAGCACGCGCGCCGCGGTGATACCGGCCACGCCGCGCAGCAGCAGGGTCGAACCCGGCTTGCCGCTGATGTCGCCCGACTTGAGTGCAGCGCTGATGTCGCCGTTGACGTCGAGCGCCTTGGCTGCAGCCGACAGTTTCTTGTTCTCGAACACCGCTACCGCCACGCAGCCGGTTTTTGCAGCGGCCAGGGTGTTTTTTGTGTCGAATGCTTTTATGCTAAAGTCCATTTGGTTCTCCGGTTCGATGTTTGGCGGCGGACTGCCTAATCTGCAATTATAACGACTCTACTGAAT
>Ga0265780_10003373_pt1 | contig 21047 bp, 15 predicted proteins | sample P1T30metagenome_FD_192432 | JGI IMG/M metagenome (GOLD analysis project Ga0265780, IMG submission 192432) | Plant litter microbial communities from East Loma Ridge, Irvine, California - P1 T30 | ecosystem: Environmental > Terrestrial > Plant litter > Unclassified | place: USA: California...
GGGCAGCGTCTTCGTCGAGCTCGGGCAGCACTTCTTCCTGCCGTCGCGGTTCGCGACCGTCGACGACGTCATCGCGAACACCGCGGGCGCTCTGCTCGGGTCGATCGCCGGCGTGGTCGCCCTGTGGATGCGGCGTTCGAGCCGGGTGGCGAGGAGGCGCGCGCGGCTGCAGCGCCGCCGGTCGCGTGAGCGCGTGGGAGTCCTGGCATCTCCGAGGTCCCGCCTGGTCGCAGGAGGGCAGAGGAGGGATGCTCTGAAGGGGGCCGATAATCACGAACGTGAATGACGTGGGCACTCGGTTCACGGTCGACTCCACCTGCGGACGTCGCGAGAGTGTAGCGCTGCCGGCGGCGGTACGCCTGGCGTCATCCCGGTCACGAGCCACCCACGAGATAATTTCCCTCCCGTGGCCTGAAACCGGGGACGAGACCATCACAACTGCTCCGCTTTGGTTGTTTCTGAGCACAAGGGCATCAGCTTTTCGCCGGCACTATTAGTCCCGATTCCGTTCATGAGGCGGCGGTAGCGACGACTTAGTCTGGCGATAGGCTGTCATCGCTGGCGTCCTGCCAGTCATCTACCGGCCGAAGGCAGAACAGTGGTGCGCGTCAGGCAACGTCTGACGCCTCGGTCACATGCGTGAACGGACCACGAGATGCCGCCGATCACCCCTGGATCAATTGCATGGATATTTTCTCGACACAGAACTCCACCGGCAGTCATTTTCGGATACTGACGGTCTGCACAGGAAACATCTGCAGGTCCCCTCTCGTCGAGCAGTATCTGCGACATTCGCTTCATTCCTTCCCGCAGATCAGCGTCGAGAGCGCCGGCACGATGGCACGCGACGGGCAGGACATGCCGGAACAGGCGAAAGACCTCGCGAAGCGGCGGGGATTGCCGCTCGACGGGCACTCCGCTCGGTACCTGCAGGCGCAGCATGTCTCCGGGGCTGATCTGATTCTCGTCATGGAGCGAGAACATCGTCGTGCCGTCGTCTCGATGTTCCCGCGTGCCGCCGCATTGACCTTCACCGTCCGCGAGTTCCAGCGGTTGTCTGCTGGCCTGACCTCCGCTGAACTCGCTCCCACGGATGCGAGAAGCGACGTTGCAGGACGCTTGAGGGCGGGTGTGGCCGCGGTCGCCGCCCGTCGGGGACTCGTCCCCGGGCCAGTCAATGCAGCTGATGACGACGTGGTCGACCCCTATCGCCTGGCCGACGCTGTGTTCGACCAGTCCGCGTCGCAGATGTATCCGGCGGCTGACGCCGTCATCAGAGTCCTCCGAGCCTCTGCGCTCGACGTATCGCCTGATGGAAGATGAAGACCATGCCCAGAGATCGTCGTAGTAAGCCGCGTTCGTCGGGGCGGAGGGCTGTCGTACTCGCAGCCCTCGGCGCATTCGTCTTGGTCGACGTCGTTCTTGTCGGATACGCCTTGACGAGCGACCGAGGCGATTCGACGGGTCAGGGGGTGCAAGCCCCGGCAACGACTTCGGCTCCCGCCGCGACCCCGACGCCGACCCCCACGACGCCCCCGACCCCTGTGGCGCTCACGTCGCCGTCGGTCTATCTTTCGGCCGTGGACTCGTCGACGGCCTATCGAGCCGTGGCGGGAGCGTGCCCGGCTGATCAACCTGCCACTTTGGAGAAGACCACTGATGGCGGCGTCACCTGGGTCGGCAGCACTGTATCCACGGGGTTGACCTCGATTGCCCGTCTGCAGGCAGTCGACTCCACATTCGCCTACGTCGTCGGCAGCGGCGGAGCTGAGTGCGAGTTGGGGTTCACTGCCACGTACTCGTCCGGTCTGGGCTTCCAGACGTACCCTGATCGTCTTCTTGCCACCTGGTATCTCGATCGCAGTCAGGCGCTTCCTGTCCACTCGCCTGTCGGATCCTTCGAGGCCCCGTGTGACGACATCGTGTCGCTCACGCCCGGGAGCGATGCGCAGGCAGCAGCGCTCTGTTCGAACGGGACAGTATTCCAGACTCAGGATGGGGCGGCCTCCTGGGATTCTGGGGTTCAAGTCGCCGGAATTCAGGCAGTGTCCACAGCATCTGACGGCGGTTACCTACTCGCGGTCAGTGGTTCAACACCCGAGTGCACGGGCATGAGCATCTCGACATTGTCGACGACGGGCGCACTCGACCTCGCTGGATGTAACTCGGCTGAGCAGTCCGCTGACGGCGTCGCACTGTCTCAGACGGATAGCTCGATCTGGCTCCAAGCTGGCGGACAGGTGTCCGTCTCGGCGGACGGCGGCACGACGTGGAGCAGGGACTAGCCCGCAAGTCGACTCTCCGACGACGCGGATCGCGCATTCGGCGTCGAACGCTCGCAATCAGCTGCAATGGAAATGTGATGGATCATGGCTAGAAGAGTTTTTGTCAGAGGAACAGGGCAAGAAGACAACATCGGAGATGTTGTTCTAAGGCGGGCTCTATTCGATCGACTTCGGCAGGCTGGCGAGCTTCACATCTACCTCGCGGATGCCAGTACGGACTTCATCGCCAGCTTGGAACTCGGGCCTCGAGATGAGGTCTATCGAGACATGCGTACATGGAAGATCGCCCTCCTCAGGTCGCTCGTCCGTAGGTCGACCTGGTTCGTGGACAAGCCCGGTGAGGTGCTGCTCACCAGCGACATCTACAAGGGCCAGAGGAGCCTTCTCCCCCTACTCATAGCCGTTCGCCTCAGAGGCGGCAGGGTTCTGCGGCTCGGCGTCGGGCAGAGATCGCCGAACCCGGACATGACTCCGTCCTTCCGAAGGCTCTACCGTATCTCCAACGCTGTGCTCTGGCGGGACTCGCAAAGCGCGAGTGACTTCGGCATCGGCAACGTCATGCCCGACTGGGGCTTCGAGGCGCCTCGTGCGCTGCCAGTCGAGACGAAACGTGACTTGCTCGTCGTCTCGTACCGGGGCGATCGCCCCGAGCTGTCGCAGACGACGCTCGACCGTATCCGAGCCTTCGCTGTCGAGCATGCCCTTGAGATCGTCGCGGTCACCCAAGTCCAGCGTGACGGAGATCGATCGGACGAATTGGCACGTGCCCTGGGGGGTGTGGCGGAGCCGTGGCCGCTCGACAAGTCTCACGCCGAGCAGGAACGGGACCTGCGGAACATCTATCGGAGGACCGCGATGGTACTGAGCGACCGCCTTCACGTCCTGATCGTGGCAGCGACGGAGGGAGCTGTCCCCGTCAACCTCGTCGAGGTGCCAGACATCAAGGTGGCTCGACACTTCGACGTCATCGGTTATCGCTCCATCACCGTCGCTGCCAGTGGTGACGGTGCAGGTCGCGACCAGCAAGACGTCAGCGTGGCGCTGTCGGCGCAGATGGAGAGAGCCGACGAGATCAAGACAGCCATGGAGACAGCCGCCCGGCGCATTGAGGAACTGTCTGCGGCGGTTTTGGGGTTGCCCATCAAGGCATCGGCTCCCGTTGTCTGATTCATTAGGGAGTCGAGCCCTCGGGGGGGTCAGCGCGACGCTGTTGTGGCAGACGCTCCGGATCGGTCTCCTCGGCGTGTCGATCGTCGTTCTCGCACGGCTCCTCTCGCCGTCCGACTACGGCCTGTTGGCCATGGTGACGGCCGTGATCGGCGTCGGAGAACTACTCCGAGATCTAGGCCTCTCTGTGGCTGCGGTTCAGTCACGAACTCTCAGCGCGGGCGAGAAGTCAAACTTGTTCTGGGTCAACACCTTAATCGGTGCCGTACTCACGGCATTGGTGTTCAGTCTTTCGTGGGCGATCTCGGCCCTCTATGACCAGCCCGAGCTCGTGACGATCACACAGGTGCTGGCTCTCACCTTCTTCCTCAATGGGATAGCCGCTCAATTCAAGGCGCAAATTAACCGGGATCTCCGCTTCATGGTGCTGGGTGTGTGCGAGGCAGCGCCGCAGGCGATGGGGCTCCTGATAGCCATATTGGTCGCGCTGCAGGGAGGCGGCTATTGGGCCCTCGTCGCACAAGCCATGGTGGTCGCAGGCTCTGCTCTAATCCTTGATGTGCTCTGCGCTCGGTGGCGTCCCGGACTCCCTGATCGCCGTGTCTCGATCCGTCGTTTCCTGAGATTCGGCGGGGCATTGGCAGGGACGCAGGGCCTTGCCTACGTGGCGAAGAATATTGACAACGTGCTCCTGGGCGTTTTTTACGGGTCCGGCGTTCTGGGCATCTACAGTCGCGCGTACCAGTTGATCGTTCTGCCCTTGAATCAGATGACTGCACCTCTGTCGCGCGTGGCCATACCGATCCTGTCTCGTTTGCAAGATGACAGAGAGAAGTTCGTCCGGTACCTGAAATCAGGGCAGTTCTTCACAGTCACGCTCTCGGCGGTCTTCTACGGGAGCATGATCGGACTGGCGGACCCGATTGTGAGGGTGGTCTTGGGGGACCGTTGGCTTGCCGTCATCCCAGTTCTTCAGGCTCTTTCGATATCTGGGGTATTCCGAGCCATGGGTCAGGTTCCTTACTGGATCTTTGTAGCCCTCGGCCTCACCGGAAGGCAATTCAAGATCTACGCGGTCTCTCAGCCCATCGTCATCATCGCGATTCTCCTAGGTGTCCCTTGGGGCGGCGTCGGGGTAGCTCTAGGGTGCTCCATCGGCTATCTGTTGTTCTGGTTCGTGCAGATGTGGTGGGCTGGCCGGGTCTCTGGCATCTCGACACTGTCGCTCATCGGGTCCGGGTTGGGCCTCGTCTGCCTCATCGGAATCCCCGTCGTTGCGATAGGTTTCGCCGTGACGTCAGCTTTCGACTCGGCGATGTCGTCTCTAGGTGTCGGGCTCCTCGGGGTCTTCGCATACACCGCCATCATCACTTTGGCGGTCCCGGCCTATCGACGACAACTGCAAACCGTCTTCACGATCCTTAAGCGTCGCCGTGCATAGCTGGATGCGGCCTTGGCGTCGCTGATGAGTCCATCCCGGAATGAGGGTCGCCCACTACCAGCCGGGACGGCGGGCATCGTCCACTGGTAATGCTTGAGGAGCAACCGCAACGTGGTGGAACACTTTAAATAGCGCCCCGGCACTAGCCGATTACGGTCAGAGTGCTTTTCCCCCCGACGTTCCCGGCTGTATCCAGTGACCAGACGGTGAGCGTGTATTCATGCCCCGCTTGAAGTTCAGGCAGCACGGCGCTGGTCGCACTGATCCTCGTAACTGAGGTTCCACTTGTTGAGATCGATCCTGCGCCCTCAGCTCGGGACAGGCGAGCCAACGCATTCGGGGAATCCGTTGACGAGGATCCCTTCCATGTGGCCGTCCGGACCCCGTTAGTTGAGTTGACACGAATGTTCGTGACGGGTGCAGGTGCTGTTTTGTCTATTCGGTCGCGCCACTTCAACGATCCAGTCATGAGACCGGGCTGGAATTTGCACTGAAGGGTCCACGAGATATTAGCTGTTTGCAGATTGCCGGCACTGCCGACAATGAAGGATGCGATCGTAACTCTTCCTGTATATGAACTACACCCGCGACCGTTACCTGTCACCAGAAGCCCGTACTTAGCGGACGACTCTGCATCTGGACCAGTCACATTGCCAGTCTTATAAGTCCCGGGCTTTATCTGGCCGTAATCGTATTTCACCAAGCGGACGGAGGTGCTTTCCGCGTCGTTATCGAGTCCATAAGGGCGGGTTGGCGTAAAAGTCCAGCCAGTCTGCGGGGAGCCGCTCACGACGTTTGAGTTCACCCCGTCAGGGAAGGCATGAACCGTTCCGCCGGACACGTAGTCGTCCCCGGAGTACTTGATGTAAGTGCTGCCTCGAGGAGCGCTCCCGGAGACGGAGATCGTCTTCGTCTGAGTACCGGTCTTGACATTTACGGTGCCGGCTCTCGGGCCCGCTTTGGTCGGGGTGAAACCGACGTCGAAGGTGCAAGTGGCACCGGGAGCCAGCGTCTGTCCTCCGCAGCTGTCTTGCGCGATACGGAAATCGCTCACTGCACCACTTGCGACGGTCGGATTGCCGACTGGCACAGACGATGTGCCGGTGTTGGTCACTCTCTGTTGAGTCCAGATCGGCACCGAGCCGATGGGCGTGTTGGGATACTGAATGTTAGTCGTTCCGAGGATCAGCCCTGCGTCGGTTTCCTGTCCCATCCGGATTTGGCCGAAAAGTGCATCGGTCGGTGACTCTGTGCGATCTCGGAACACGACGTCGAACCGGGTCACATTGCCCATGGCGTCCGCGGCAAGATCCAAAATCTCGACGTCGCCGACCAGGTCGATACCTGTGCTCCCAACCGCCAATCGCACGTCATACGCGTTCGTCCCTTGCGGGTCATACGGGATGACGTACCGGCCGATCCGCAATTGCGTACCGGTGGCAGGGGCGATTTCGAACGTAAAGGCGTCGTTTGCTCCTGGCTGGCTGGCTGCCCCCGTCATGACAATGCCCCCACTCAGCGTTGCACGGCTGACTGTTGCCGACGCACCGAGCCCGGAGTGCTGCCGCCCCATGAAGTACTGCGGGTCGGACGTGCTCGTGACGGATAAGACTGTTGGACCGGAGGGGGCTGCAGAAGCGGGGGTGGGCGATGCGGCCAGTAAGCTAGCGGCGACCAGCGCTACCGCCACCCCAAAAGCCTTCTTCGGTCGGGATGGACGTAATTTCATGTGAGCGCTCCTATGCGTTCAGGTTGCGTTGGCCCTTGAGTCTGCCTTGTTCCAAGTAGTTACATTTCGTTCGAGCGTCCGGCAGGTAATACAGATCCAACTGAGCGGCGGTTTTCCTTCGATTGGGCGCTGTCTGCTGGGGACTTGGCAGTAGCGGGCACTCGGCTCTGAGCGCACGGACGTCGCTGCAATCAAAAGCCCGCGGCCCGCCGCACCAGGACAGCAGACAGGAACCCTGATGATTCGCGCCTACTGAGAATCAGGACGAGCGTATTCCTGGACGACTCGGTTCCTCACGGCACCCCACCAGCCAATACCACGAGTTATATAGCTCGTGTCAACCAACCGGAGGCCTTGTCCTCGAACGAGGGCCAGGGCCGTCTTCGGGACGCCAATGAGGATGCTAGTTGTCGCCCTCATCGCAAGCGATCGGCGTGACGTGGTTTCAAGAATTATCCGGCCGGATACGTTGTTGATTCGGATGTACCGACGCATGATCCACTTGAAAGTCAACCGGTCGAGGGGGACCCTCTCGGAGACGGCAGCCTCTGGAATCCAGACGATCACGGGATCCAGAGCTTTTAGTCTCGAGAAGAATTCTGTGTCGCTACCGCCGGTCTGTGAAAAAGACTCGTCGAATCGCGGTCGGCCTGCGCGGTCAAGCAGGCGTCGCGACATCAGCGTGTTATTTGTCGCAGGGGAGCGCGAAGTCACGCCGCGCGCCTCAGCGGAACGCTGGATGTAGCCGCCCCTCTGTACCCACGCGGGTGCGTCGCGCGGAAAGACCGACTGCACTGGGCCGCAGACGATGTCTGCTTCGAACTCATCAACGGCTGCCATGAGGTCTCGCATCCAATGCGGGGGCACGGTCTCGTCATCGTCGACGAACGCGATGTGACTCGTTTCGTCATCGAGGAGATTTAGAGCAGCATTGCGAGCGGCGACTATTCCTGCGACAGGCTCGACGCTGTAAGAGGCGAAATGCCCGAACCGCAGTGCGACCTCATGCGCTGAGCCCCCTGCATCATTGTCGATGATGATGGCCGTGAACGGGTGTTCCCTTCTCGCGACCTCCAGGGAGTCCAGCAGCTCCTCGAGCAGATCAGGTCGTTTGTAGGTCGCTATCGTCACAACGACGCGGCGGTTCATCGTCGGGCTCCAATCGCTGTCTTGACGATGGCTCCGAGCGCGTAGATGATTGCAGCCGTGCCGGGGCGTGCAACTCTCATACCCGACACTAGGACTCGGCACATCAGCCACACTGAGCCAGTGCGTCGGGCGAAGCCAAGGGATTGGGTGAGGATAAAATCGCCCATCGTCCGCCGGTCCTGCTGCAGCCTCACCTGTGCCCAATTGATGGACGCCATGGGATCGATCCTCTTTGAGACAGAGCCCTGGGTCGAGTTGTAAGTCACCAGGGGCTCCCACACTTGGAGAAGCTCGACCTCGGGGAGTGCCGTGGCGACGTCCACCAGCCAGCTGATGTCTTGATGGAAGCGGAGGGTTCGATCGAACCCAACCGATACACCCAGATGGCGAGGAAACATGAGCGTCGACGCCTGGAGGAATCCGTGTCCAGCGCGTGGGCTGGACTTTCGGAACATGTAATGAACGATCGACTCATCAGGTCCGAGTGGCCTGCCGGGTTGAATTAGAGAGTCGGTCTTTGACCGACGGAGGACGACACGCGAGGAGATGATCCAGTCCGAGGTTAGGGCTCTGGCTGCTTCGTCCAGCTGCATTCGGACCTTGTCTTCATGCCATTCGTCGTCATCATCCAGAAGTCCGATCACATCGCCCTCCGCCGCGTCGATGCCGGCCTGCCTCGCCGTATTCCCTCCCGCAGCGGGACCCACCCTGAGAACTCGGATACGGATATCAGCAGGCAGATCAAATTCGTCGAGAGTGTCGGCGACGACGAGGATCTCGGAGACCGGTTCAGACTGCCGCAGCACGGAGTGGACGGCTCGAGCCACATCGGCTCGTCCGATGGTCGGAATCACGACTGAAACAGTGGGTCTGTTCACCAAGCACCTCGGTTTGACATGAAATCGGCAGTTGTCGGCTGCTGCCTCGGTAAGTTGCGCAACCACACGAGTCTAGATGTTGCTGTTCCACGCCACGTTCTCATGTGTTGTAATTCCAATGCAGGGCCCACTGGGCAGCGGCTCTTCCGCTCACCAGGGCCACCGCTGCATCTGAAGTCTTGATCGAGGGGCCAAGCCGACTTGTCTACCGAATCACAGCGCGTGGCGTTCCATCGGCGCCGAGTTCTCGCCGTCACCGCGGTGGTCATCGCCGCGCTCCTGGGGGCGTTTGTGACTCCCGGGGTCGCGACGGCCGCTGCGACCGAGCGGATTGTCGAGTCGTTTAACGGGGGTGCCTCTTCGTGGCTGCGTGCCCTGGGTGGCGTAACGCCTGCCGGGTCCTCGGACGCGACGGAAGGAAGCAGCTCGCTCGTCATGACCTACGACCTGGCGCAAGGGTCGGCGGAACTCGGCAAAGTTGCGACTCCCACGCCGTGGCCGACGGAGGCTCTGCGCTCTGTCAAGATCGATGTCAAGGGCGACGGCTCATACAACACGCTCTATCTCCGCCTACAGGACGCCACAGGCGAAGTTCTCTACTATCGGGCTGGCAACCTGGCCGAGAAGTCGTGGTCCACGTTGACTGTTGATCTCACGAGAGGGCCTGCCGCGTTCACCGGTGGAGATGCCAACGGTCGCATCGACGGCAGTCTCTCGTTGTATCGACTCGTCGTGGTGCGCAATGGTTCTGAGCCAGTGGCGGGCCGAATCCAGGTGGATAATCTGCGGGCCGTAGGAGACGGCTGGACTGGAGCCTCCGCAAACCCGCGATTCTTCAGCGCGGCTTCGGAGTCCACGACGATTACAGTGCCCGTCGGCTCTGCCGGCGACTTCAGGTTGACTGTCAGGGACTCGAGCGGGCATGAGCGAGTCTTCGAACAGACGGCGGCGTCATCTCGGGCGACCATCGCTTGGAATGGTAAGACCGATGACGGCGAAGCTTTTGAGGGGAACATATCTGGGGAGTTGAGCCACGACACAACTCCGAACGGAACGGTGACCAACGCGTCCACCCTCGGCATCCCCTATCTAGCCGGAGTCTCGGCCCGGACGAAAGCCAAAGCCTCCTCTACCCTTGCTGGCGTCAACAGCAGCATGTCAACGTACGACACCATGGCCAGCGCAGACGCGGAAGCCAAGCTCATGGAGAATGCTTTCGTCAACTACGCGCGTGAGGAATTCGAATGGAATCGGGTCGAACCGCGTAACGGGTACTTTGAATGGGCGAAATTCGACCGTGCCGTGGCTGCTGCCGAAGCCCGCAATATAAAGATCGTCGGCAAACTGGTCTACACGGCCGACTGGGCTTCAAGTGCTCCCGCATCTGCCGCAGTGGCCGATAAGCGCTACTACCCACCCAGTGACCTCAATGACTGGCGCGAGTATGTGCGACAGACCGTCGACCGGTACAAGGGGAGCGTCGACACATGGGAGGTCTGGAACGAGCCGAACAGTGACAAATATTGGAAGCCGTCACCGAGCGCATCGGGCTACGCGGCTCTATTGAAAGCCGCTCACGCCGAGATCAAGGCCGTCCAGCCGCGAAGCACCGTTCTCATCGGTGGGCTGGCCAACGGATTCCCTGAGTCCTACGTGAACGCCCTGATCGCGGCGGGTGCCGGCGACAGTTTCGACGGTCTGGCACTGCACATGTATGTGAGCGGTTCGCCGGAGCCGAGCATTATCGACACATGGTTCACAGGTGCAGAGACCTTCATGTCACGCAAACTGCCCGGTCGGACCCTGTGGATCACCGAGGTGGGTTGGACGACGTGTGCTTCTTGCGCCGTCAGAGTCTCAGAAGACCTTCAGGCGCAGTACCTGTCTCGCTTCATGCTCGAGGCATCCACACGTGACGTGCGGGGTGTGATGTGGTTCAACCTGCGGGAATCAGGAAATTCGACGAACTCCATCGACAATTATGGGCTGGTTCAGCGGGATGGCCGGGCGAAGCCCGCTTACACCGCCTTAGCTCGATTTGGTGCCGCCACTGTGCAGACCGTACCGATAGGTGTGGCAAATCCGAGCCCAGACGGCAGAACGACGGTCCTCTCCGATATGGCATCGACGTCCGGGTTCAAGGGTCAATCGCTAGGGACTGGAGGAACGACAGCTCTTTCTGCTTCGACTGGCCGGCTGGGGGGTGCTGGGGCTCTCAGTGTCAAGTACAACTACGGTGCTGATACCGCGACCGGTGGCCTCATCGGTACCAACATTCCTGTCTCGGGATCACCAGGCGCTCTTTCGCTGTGGGCCTATGGGGATAACAGCAACAATCCGATATTCCTCAAGTTCACGGACGCGACGGGTGAGGCTTTCGAGTCCAAGGTTGGCAACCTGGGTAGAAAAGTCTGGCAGCGAATGGTCTTCTACATCGACGGGCAGAATGCGAACTTGACCAACAAGGGTGGCGACGGGGACGGCAAGGTCGACTATCCGATCACAGTTACGCAGATCCACGTCTACAAAGCCGCTTCGTCTGGCGTCTCCTCGGGGCAATTTATCCTCGACGACCTGTCCGCGCACTATGGCGGTATTGTTCGCGGTGCCGTATTCCATGGACGTGGATTCATCACGCAGGCCGTCTATTCCGTGCAGCCCAAGGATGTCAATCTCGCAGTGCCGAACTCAACCGCCTACATCTACGACCGGGGTGTCGTCTCCGGCCTGAGTGTCAGCTCGAAGTCGGCGAAGGTGACTTTGACATCAACTCCGAAGTATGTTGTCAGCGCCCCCGAGGTCAGCCCACTAAGCGGTCCCCGTGGTACTCCCGTGACGTTGTCCCTCGTGACCGGTGATAGATCGGAGTTGACGGTTCAGGTCTACACACAGGCTGGCGCGCTCATCAGGACCTTGAGTTCGGGCCAAGCTCTGGTCTCTGGACCGAGAGCTGTGGCATGGAACGGCTTGAAGTCGGACGGAGCACCGGCTGCGGCGGGTTCGTATTTGTTCCGCGTCATCGCACCTGGGGCAGACGGGCTCAAGGTGTCCGTAACGCGACCGTTCACTCTGCGGTGATGTCTCTAGTCACGCTGGAAACGACGCGAGGTTCTAATCTCATCGATAGTGTCGACGTAGTACGGCTCCCGGAGGCTAGTGCGTAAGTAGACCGTTTTACCCACGGATCCGCTCATGACATTGCTCGTGATCTCAACGCCTGAACTGCCCGACGCCACGAGAATCGCATGTTCCATTTGCGATTCGTCAGAGCTGCTGCTTATGACGTTGCCCGTGATGACAAAGTTGGAGGCGGGGCCCGCGTCAGTCGCTGTGAGTGCTATGCCGCAGCGCCACTCAACCTGTTGATCCCCGCCTTGGGCTGGATTGTTGATTATATTTGCGGAGATGACGAAGCCCGAGACGCCTTCTGCCTGAATCCCGGTTTTACCTGAAGACATGATGTGATTCTGTGTCACGATGCAGGCTATTGCTGATCCTTCTCGGTCGAACAGATGTATTCCGAAGTCTCGAGTTGATCGGATGCGATTGCCTGAAATCAGACCACTCCGTGCTCCGCTGCCGAAGAATATTGCGACGAGAGTCGACGCGAGAACGTTATTCGCGATAGTGACATGCCGGGTCTTGTCTCCAGCGACGAGCACTGCCGTGTCTTCGGACGCCTTCACTGTGTTCTCGCTAACAAGAATATTGACACCCCTGACGTAAATAGCCGCGGGGGACGGCGCCTCCCCCTTGCTCACGTCGATAATGGTATTACGTTCGATATAGACCTCTTCGGAGCCTTCAGAGGCTCGAATAGCAAAGTCGACGATGTCGCTAAAGGTGTTGTCGTGAATGCGGACATCGGAGGAAGGTGAAGTGCCCGACGAATACACGTGAATGGCATGTTTCATGCGGACGAAAGCGCACTCGAAGACGTCAACGACAGAGCATCCATCGATCTGGAGAGAGATTGCCTCGGTGCCCTGATCTCCGCCATCGAATGTGATCCCCGAGATCTGGATGCCTGTTTCATCTGTGGCGAGGATGAACGGGGCTCCTGCGCCGTCTGCCAATCGGACAGTGGTTGATCCCCGTCCGGCGCCCCGGAGACCGACGCCAGTGGTGAGGCGCAGACGGTCTCCTATCAGGTATGTACCAGAGGGCAGGAAGACGTCGTGGCCTGCCGGGGTAGACGTCAGAATCTCGTTCAGAGCGGATGCGACATCGGTTCGGCCGTCGCCGACGACCCCACGCTGCGTCACATCTACGTATTCGCGATTACCACTCGAGTCCGATTCTTCGGGTGCCGCTGGCGCTGGCGCAGGCGGGTCGCCGCGGGGATCGAACTTCCCTGCGATGGCACCAGCGACCGCGCCGACCGGTATCGCGGTCAGTATCGCCCGCCGAGAGACTCTGTTTGGACGCCCCTGATTCTCGCTCAACTGGGCGGGCTCATTTCCAGACGGAGGCGGCGAAACGTCTGAATCGCCGGGCGCGACCGCGGTATTCCTCGCTAAGGCTGGGAGAACGTTTGGCTCGGACCATGAACAGCGCTGCGCGTGTCAGAAGACCGCCGCTGAAGATCAGTCGCCAGACGAGCCGCCGCAGCGCTCCGGCCTCGAACTCCTGCGAGTAGTAATCGTATGTATTGTCCGCCCACATCGTCGACACGAGTCCACCGGATTTATTCACTGACGAACCGATGAGGTGCGTCGCCCGGACAGAGGGAGTCACGACGACTCGATATCCTTGTTTGCCCACCCGCCGTGCGAACTCGATGTCCTCCCCGTACATGAACCACTTCTCGGACAGCAGCCCGACTTCGCGGAGAACAGCTCTGGGGACGTAGAGGGCACAGCCTGACACCCACTCGACCTCTTGCTCTTCGGCAGAGTGGCTTGCCATGTACAGGTGCCTCCCTCGCAGGGCCTTGACGTGAGGGAAGGCCCGCGCGAGCCCGGAAAAATGCGTGAACAGAGGCCAGATGGTCGGTTGACGTCCGGCGGCCATGACGGCGACCGTGGGGCCGCTCTCGACGAGCGGGGCGAGAATTCCGATCGTTGGGTCTTCGCGGCACATTTGGCCCAGCTTGAGTATGTCGGCACCGCGTATTTTCGCGTCTGGATTCAGGAGGAAGACATCCCCGCCAGTCGAAGCCTTGATCCCAGCGTTGACAGCCGCGGCGAATCCAACATTCTCATCGGACAGACTAAGGACGTCGATGCGGCCCGTATCCTTCAGCCGAGTGAGCACCTCTCGCGTACCGTCATGCGACGCGTTGTCCACCACGATGACCTCGAGGCCAGATTCGTCCTCCAGATAGTTCAGACAAGTCTCGATATCGTCTTCGGAGTTGTACGTGACGATGACCACTGAGGTTTGGACGTCTGCGTCATTCATTCAGGCCTCATTTTCAACGGCGGGTCTTGCGGGTGGTTTCGACAGCGTCGACGACGGCCGCGTCGTACGCCTGGAGCGAGAAGCGGCTCAGCACGCTTTCTCGGCCTGTCGCTGCGATGCGCCGGGCGAGCTCAGGGTCATGGATAAGTTCCGTGATGGCTTGGGCGAGTTTCACATGGTCGCCGACCTCAAAGCGGCGGCCGACAGCGTCCGAGTCGACGATCTCAGTCAAGCCGTCGATGGACGAGACGATAGTAGGACGACCTGCTGCCATCCCCTCGGCGGCGACCGTTCCGAACGGCTCGACCCGAGAGGGAACAAGGGCTACCGTGGCGGTCTCTAAAAAGTATCCGGGGTCGGCTTGGAATCCCGCGAACTCGACTTGGTCGACGAGCCCGAGGTCGGCAACCAGCTCACGCAACTCAGTCTCGTACCATTCGTAGCCCGGATATATCGAGCCAACGAGCACGAGGCGCGCATCCACGCCTCCCTCGATCACCTCAGCCAAGGCCTTTATCGCAACATCCGGGCCTTTTCTGGGGCTGAGGCGTCCCACGAAGACCAGGTTCGGCGATGTGACATCGGGTTTGAAGTCCGCACGGAAGTAAGCCGCCCAGTCCTTGCCGTTGTACACGACACGGCTCTTTCTCAGAAGGCCTTTGAACTGCCGTCCGAGATGTGTCCGTGTCGACTCGGAATTGGCGACGATCTGGTTGGCCAGCGCCAGGGGAGCGGTCAACACGCGTTGCGCGAGGGGCGATATCTCGGTCTCTGCTTCGCGGACGTGCACCAGTGACGGAGTTCCCGTCAGTCGCGCCGCAGCCAGCCACCAGGGCTGCGTGATGGTGTTCACATAAGCGACTTCGGCACCCACGTCCTTCAAGGCCCGGCGGGCCAGCGCGACGATTCTCGGCATTCGGGCGACAAGACGCAGGAACGACGTGGGCTTGAGGAGCGACTTGCGGAGCACGGGCAGGTTGAGGATGGTCACAGAAGCGCCGGCTTCTTTGAACAACGCTTCGAGCGGGCCCTGCGTAGGAAGGACCGCAGTGACCACGTGGCCCGCATCGACGAGCGCCTTAGCAGCCGCGACGGCCATGCGGTCGCTGCCGTAGAGCTCTGCGCCGGGGTGCGCCAGAAGGATCCTCATGAGGTCTTCCGATCCGCCAGTTGTCGCAGCGCGGCTTCATACCTTGCATTGACGCCGGCCCAGGAGTAAGCATAAATCGCCCTAGAACGAGCCCCGGTGCTCATCTCCTCCTGGAGGCTGGGGGATCCCAGGACCTCGCGAATCGCAGCCGCGATGTCCGTCGGTGTCGGGCTGCAGAATCGACCGGTGGTCGACAGCACCTCGCGGTTGTAGATGGTGTCTCGAGCTACGACAGGCGCGCCACACGCCATGGCCTGGACCAGCGCTGGATTCGTGCCACCGACGCTGTGTCCGTGGAAGTAGACACCGGCGTGCTGCCAAAGGGAATTCAGACGGTCATCGTCCCGGAGGTGTCCCATCCATCGGACATTCTCGAGGCGAGCATCGAGTTCCGCGACTGACTCCTCCAGTTCCCCGCCGTAGCCCGAGGACCCCACGATCACGACCGGTACATCGTGCGCGAGGTCCTCCACAGCACTGAGGAATTCGCCGATGGTGTTCTCGGGCACGAACCTGGCCACGACGAGAACGTAGCCGCGGCTCACCAGGCCCGGCTCGACAGGCATTTCAGCTGGCACGTCTCCTCCGTAGGGAATGAAGACGCCGTTCGTGACCGAGAAGTCACGTCTCCATCGATCGCCGATGGCCTCGGCGTCGAACACGAGCTCGTCTGCGAACTTCGCGGTCGCGCGCGCTCCGGCCATGAACGTGCGACGAGCGGCTTTGCCCCACTTGTCCCGATCCCACTCGATGCCATCCACGTTGACGAGGGACGGAATGCCACGGGCCTTGAGCGCCGGCAGCCAGAAGCCATTGGCGACATTCATTACCAGGGCGACGTCCGGTCGCCTAATTGCTGCGTCAACTGACGATGTCAGTCCATGACTGAGCGTGCTCACCGACTTGCCCTCGACTCCCCAGGTGTCGCGTCGGGTGACGCGGGGGTCGGCGCCCTCCTCGGAGGTGGCGCCCTTCCGGCCGTAGACGGTGACGCTCCAGTCGTGTTCGGCGAGGTAGGGGGCTAGGCGCCTGACGGCTGTCTCGAAGCCTCCGTAGTAGCTCGGATATCCGCGTGTCCCAATGATCGCGACAGATCTGTTACGTACCAAGGTCGAACCCCCTCTTTTGCATATAAACCTATCGTCTCTTGTATCTACGCCTTGTTCGGGTGATCGCTCTGGAAGCGGCCTGAGTCGACAGCCAACATCCTCAGCGCCTAGCATCAGCGCATGCATCAGGGAACTCTCGCGGCGTCGCGGCGATCGGACCGCGGCCGCGGCGTCGCCGTTCTCGCTTCCTCCGTTGCGGGACTCATCGTGATCCCGCTCGCATTGCTCGCCGGTCTCGAGATCGCCATCACAGCAGTGGTCGGCCTCATAGCCGTCTTCCTGATCGTCCGCTATCCGATACTCGGTATTTATGCTCTGATCGTGCTGTTGCCGTTCAATGGTCTGGTGTCTCAGGTGACAGCCGATACTGCCGTGCCGACGCTCTACGGTGCGGCCAAAGACGTCATCCTCCTGTGCCTCTTGCTCGTGGCCGTAATCTCCGGAGGCTTGCGTCGCGTACCAGGAGTCGTCGTCGCCCTCGTCGTCGGTTGCGTCGTCGTAGCCATGCTTTCGGTATTCTCGACTGAGGACTTCGTGCAAGCGAGCTACGGGTGGCGCAACGATTACGAGCCTCTCCTGCTTTTGATCGTCGTCCCGGCGATTGTTCATCATGCCCAGTTGAAGCGTGTGTTCGCCGCAGTCATCCTCAGCGGCCAGATATCGGCGCTGATCGCGATCGCCACGTGGTGTCTCGGCGTCCGTTGGCTGTATCTGATCGGGCGGCTGCCCGTCTCGACCCCCGAAGAGTTCCCTACGTCGCTCTTCAGCTCGGGTAATGAGTGGCCCAGGGCGTTCAGCCCGTTCGTCGCGCCGAACGAGATGGCGGTAGTCATGGCGGCCGTTCTCGCGCTGGTCTGGCTCGTTCCGGGTCGGAGAGGGATAGTCAACGTCGGGCTGTCCGTACTACCCCTTGCGGCCATCTACCTTTCCGGTTCGCGAAGTGGAATTCTCGGGGCCGTAGTCGTGCTGGCGGTGCTCTGCGCCCGTGCCGTCTTCGCGCGCTCACCGCTGCTATCGATCCTGTTTCTGCTCTTCGCGGCCTTCGGCGTTTCGGCGGGCGCGGCGCTCTACATCACCAACCGTCTTGGTGACTCGGGGGACCCGTCTATCGGCGGTCACTCGGCGAGCATGGCTGAGGGCCTCGAGATGCTCCTCGAGCATCCGTGGGGGCTCGGGCTCGGTCTCGTCGGACCGCGCACGACAGGTATCGAGGGGTCTTTCCAGGTGGAGAGTTTCTGGCTCCTCATCGCACTGGAGTCCGGGGTCGTCGTCCTCGCAATCTTTGTGGTGCTTCTGCTCGTCCTCACCAGGCGTTCCGTGGTCAGTCGCACCCAGATGGGTTTTATCGCCGCGGCCGTCATCGCAGCGAGTCTCGTCAGTCAACTCGTCCTGCCGACATTCCAGGAGGGGGCGGTCAGCTTCGCCATCTGGCTCATGGTGGGTCTATCGATCGTGGCGCAGGAGCACGCTCGAGCGGAGGCGCCCACCGCTGACGGGCGATCAAGCGACAAGGTGTTACGCGGCGGGAGTGCTCGCGCTGGTGCTTCTGTGGACCTGTGATGTCGTCTCTGCCCGGAGAAAAGCCAGGGCAATCTGCCGGTCGACTTTTTCGAGAGATCGGGTGCGTTTAGCGCCGGCTTGGATCGTCTCCGGCGAAATCAGCGGGGCGACTTGTGAAATCCCGAGACTTTTTCAGGTGCGTGGAAGTGTGACAGGATGGCCCACGGTGCGGCCTCCGAACGGGAACCGTCGCTCTGTAGCGTCGCAATCATGAACTACGAAGGGCAACAGAAGAGTGATCCTTGAAGATTACGTCAGAGTACTCCGCAAGGGCTGGATCTACGTCGTTGCCTGGCTGTTAGTCGGGATCGCCATCGGCGCTGCCCTTGTTATCGTCGCGACACCCAAATACGAAGCTCAGACCCGCGTCTTCGTCTCAGCTCAGAGCGGGGAGGCCTCAAGTGCCGGTGAACTGGTCTCAGGCACCAGCTATGCCCAGCAGCGCATTCGTTCCTACCTGGACATCGCAGTCAGCCCGTCCGTCCTGCAGCCGGTCATCGACGAACTCGCCCTGAATCGGTCTGCAGATTCGTTGGCCAGTCAGATTAGTGCGAGCTCGCCGGCGAACTCGCTGATCATCGAGCTGGCAGTCGTGGATTCGGACGCCGCCCGAGCAGCGGCTATCGCGAACGCCACGGCGAGCAGCCTCGAGAATGTCATAGTCGCTGAATTCGAGCGGCCTCTGGACGGCGGGCCGAGTCTGGTCAAGCTCCAGACCATCCAGCCTGCCAACGCCCCCAGCGAGCCGTTCAGTCCGAACGCCCTCCGCAACATCGGACTCGGTGCTGCCCTCGGTCTCATCGTGGGTCTTGCGGCAGCTGTCCTGCGGTCCGTCCTGGACACGCGTATTCAGGGTCGGCACGACATCGAGACACTCACAACCGCGCCCATCCTTGGCGGCACCACCTTTGACCAGGACTGGTCGACACATCCGCTCATCGTCCGCACCGATCCGCGTAATCCGAAGGCGGAGTCGTTCCGCGCGCTGCGAACCAATTTGAGATTCGTGCACCTCGACAACGGCAGCCGGGCATTCGTCGTAACCTCCTCAGTCCCGGGTGAGGGCAAGAGTTCGACGACGGCCAACCTCGCCCTAGCCCTCGCCGAGACCGGGGCCAAGGTCGTTCTCGTCGATGCTGACCTCCGCCTGCCTCGCATAGCCGCGAACATGGGTCTCGAGGGTGGCGCCGGTCTCACGGACGTGCTCATTGGACGTTTCCCTGTGCAGGACGTTCTTCAGCGGTGGGGGGACACCTCGCTCTATGTCCTCCCTGCCGGACAAGTCCCCCCGAACCCGAGCGAACTCCTGGGTTCGGCGGCGATGGTGGATCTGGTCGAGGCGCTGAGTCAGGGCGCTGACTACGTGTTGCTGGACAGCCCCCCGCTTCTGCCGGTCACTGATGCGGCGATCCTCAGCAACCTGACCGCCGGCGCGATCCTGGTGGCGGCGACTGGGAGGGTGAAGAAGGCTGAGTTCAGCGCGGCCATCCGTAACCTCGAGCACGCCAATAGTCGCGTCGTCGGAGTCGTCATGACGATGTTGCCGAGCAAGGGCCCCGATGCCTACGGTGGGGCGCAGTACGGCTTCTACGGCACCGAGACTGAGGCTGCCCCCTCACGCGAGAAGGCCGCGAAGGGGAAGGGCTGATTCGCCACTCGACTGGCATGTGCGCGGAGCGCTACCCGGCTGGTGCCACTAGTAGTCAGCCCCATGGTCTAGGCCAACCCTGCCTGAAGACGCCCGTCATCACGGCGCGCGGGTACTTGTGGTGAAGACTCAGGGCGCCTTCCACATACCTTCCTTGGACGGTGTCCGAGCCGTGGCCGTTCTGGTCGTCTTCGTCGGACACGGATACGTGGCGCCAGAGGCTTGGCCCGGCCACGTGGGTGTGAGCATCTTCTTCTTCCTCAGCGGATACCTGATCACGACGCTGCTTCGTAGGGAATACGACCGGACCGGTCGTATCCGTCTCGGCCGGTTCTACCAACGCCGCCTTCTAAGGATCACTCCTCCGGCTCTCATCGCCATCAGCGTGTGTGTTGTCGTGGGGCTGGCGGGGCTCTTGCCGTCCACGACGACAGGGTGGGGAGTTCTGGCAGAGGTCTTCAACTACACAAATTACTATCTTGTGGCTACGGGAGGTCGTGGGGGGCTGCCGCCGGAGTCGAGCATGCTGTGGTCTCTCGCGGTGGAGGAGCACTTCTACCTCGTCTTTCCCGCCCTCCTGATTGTTTTCCTGTGGCGCAGGCTGAGCTATCGCCAGATCGGTTACATCCTCCTCGCGGCAGCGGCGGCAGCGCCTGTGTGGAGACTTGTTCTCCATTTTGTTTTCGACGCCAGTTTCTTCCGGCTATACGTCTCGACTGACACCCGGTTCGACGGGCTCTTGGTTGGCGCGGCGATGGCCTTGCTCTGGAACCCTGTCTTCGGCGATCGCACCCCCCTGCGCCTCTCCGAAGGCATGCTGACGAAGACGGTGGCGCCACTGGCTCTGATCATCTTCGCGGGTTCTGCCCTCGCCTCCGAGAACTGGCGACTGACGGTCGTGGACTCTGTGCAGTACGCGTGCCTGATCCCCATCTTCTGGTTCATCGTGACTCGACCGGATTCGATCATCGGAAGGGTCCTGAACAGTAGAGTTGTCAGCCATATCGGTGCCCTGTCCTTCTCCATCTACTTAGTGCATAAGGTCGCTCTCGCGCTCGTAGCAAAGAGCTTTGACTCGGCTCCACTGATCGACGTTGGCGCGCTCGTCGTGAGCATCCTCGCAGCCCAGGTCATCTACGAGCTCGTCGAGCAACCCCTTGGTAAGGTGCGCCGACGTCTCGAAGGCAGTCGGCAGCCATCTGCCGCGGTCGACACGGCCCTGTAGCCACCCCGCGTGGCGTCGGAGCATGTACCTGCCCTCGACGGGCCGACGTGCCCAGCGAGCGACGCGAGCAATGATCTCCGGCGATGCGCTCGTCGCCGGCCAGCCCGGGCGCGAGCATTCCCTGTCTGGCGAGTTCCAGGCTCTCTCCGCGCCCAGCATTTCTGGAGGGGCGCAGGGCTAGTACGCGCCGCTTCCACGGAAGACGGCGCGTGCCGTGCGTCCGAGCAGGATCAGATCGTTGAGGACGGACCAGTTCTCGACGTAGTAGAGATCGAGGCGGACCGAGTCCTCCCACGACAGGTC
>Ga0265780_10003374_pt1 | contig 21043 bp, 18 predicted proteins | sample P1T30metagenome_FD_192432 | JGI IMG/M metagenome (GOLD analysis project Ga0265780, IMG submission 192432) | Plant litter microbial communities from East Loma Ridge, Irvine, California - P1 T30 | ecosystem: Environmental > Terrestrial > Plant litter > Unclassified | place: USA: California...
ATAGCCGAGCACGTTCGGCGGCAGCGGCGACTCTGCCTTGATGGCCAGGCCCTTTTTCAGCAGCGCAATGTCTTCGGCATTGTTGTAGCTGAGCGCAATGGCGCGGCGCAGCGCCACCTTGTCCTTGCTGTAGCCGCCGAGCACCGGATCTTCCATATTGATCCAGACGTAATAAGTCTGCAGGACCGGGAACCGGTAGAGCTGTATGCCCCTGGCGGCCAAGGCCGGCTTCAGCTTGCCCTCCTGCAGCACCATGTCCGTCATCGCTTCGGGGACCTGCTCCAGGTAATCGTATTCGCCGCCGAGAAAACCCAGCATGCGACCCTGGAACTCTTCGGCGATCTTGATGTCGATGCGGTCGACACGCGGCAGGGATTTGCCTTCCAGCGCTGCGGCAAGCGCTTTGTCGGCGGGGTCGATGTTGCCGGAGGCGTGAAACACCGCGGTGGAATCCGGGTTCTTGTCGAGCACGATGCGGTCGCTGCGCTTCCATTCGGCCAGCATGAACGGGCCGGTGCCGACCGGGTGGTTGCCGGCCTGGCCCGGATAGGCCTCGATCACTTCCCTGGCGACCACGCTGGCGGCGGGAGTGGCGAGGTAAAACGGGAAGTTGAAGTCGGGGGCGGTGAGGCGGATGCGCAGGGTGTAGCGGTCCAGCGCCTGCAGGCCTTCGACCGGCGTGGCATAGCTGAAATGGGCCTTGAGGGCGGCATCGCCCAGGATTTTTCCTTCGAACAGGAAAACAAACGGCGACTTGATCTGCGGGTCGTACAGGCGGGTGAGGCTGTAGACATAGTCCTGCGCCGTGACTTCGCGCTTCTTGCCGTTGAAGGCGGGATCGGGCGTGAAATAAATGCCGCGGCGCAGGTGAAACGTATAGGTTTTTCCGCCATCGGTGACTTCCGGCAGGGCGGTGGCCGTGTTGCCGATCAGTTTCACGGGACGGGCGAGGTAGTCGTAGCGCAGCAGTGGATCGAACAGGTTTTCCAGCAGGCTCAGCGTGGCCAGGTCGGACGCGACGGCCGGGTCGAGGCCGGTCTCGCTGGTGGAAAGGAACATGTGCAGGACTTTGGCGGGCGTTGCGGCCGGGGCTGATGTTGCCATGGTGGACGCAGCGGTTCCGGCGATCAGGAACAGGGAGGTGATGGTCTTGCAAAATGACTTCATGGCGGGCCCGGGTGGTTTTTACGATGATAGGGGCTGGGGTGTTGGGCGGCAAGGGACGGCTTGGTTTGACTTTTGCGGCTGTGTTGAACACGCCACTTCGTTCGCCTCACGCTGATCCGATAGCGCTGCAGAACGGCATCGGCGCGGGAATGTCCGCCTTCCCCCTTCGTACCTCCATCCCACACATAAGCTTTTCGTATGGCCCACGTGTATTCTTTCATCGGTGCAGCATGCACACCGCCTATACTCTCGCTGCACAATCGCGCTCATCATGCGGAACACAACATGGCATTGAATTACATCTGGTCGGTCTTTTTTCTGGTTGGCTTCCTGGCGGCGCTGGTGCAGTGGCTGTTCCTGGGCGATACCGATATCTTCAAAAAAATCATCGACGGTACCTTCGATTCGGCCAGGGCCGGCGTGATGGACATCGCCCTGCCGCTGGCGGGCGTCATGACGCTGTGGCTGGGAATCATGAACATCGGTGAAAAGGCCGGGATCGTGACGTGGCTGGCGCGCGTGATTTCCCCGTTCTTCTCACGCATCTTTCCCGAAGTGCCGAAAGACCACCCGGCCACCGGCCACATGGTGATGAACTTTTCAGCCAACCTGCTTGGCCTGGACAATGCCGCCACCCCGTTTGGCCTGAAGGCCATGGAGAGCCTGCAGACGCTCAATCCCCAGAAGGACACGGCCAGCAATGCGCAGATCATGTTCCTGGTGCTGCACACCTCCGGCCTGACCTTGATCCCGCTGGCGATCATGGCCCAGCGCGCGATTCTTGGCGCAAAAGACCCGTCGGATATTTTTATTCCGTGCATGATCGCGACCTACGTCGCCACCGTCACCGGCATCATCGCCGTGTCGATCCGCCAGCGCATCAATCTGCTCAACCGCGTCGTGCTGGGCTGGCTGGGCGGGATGACGGCCGCCATCGTTGCGCTGATCTGGTATTTCACCGTGTTCCTGACCAAACAGGAAATCGAGCTGGTGTCGAAGGTGGCCAGCAACCTGATCCTGTTCTCGGTGATCATCGTGTTCATCGTCGGCGCCATGCGCAAGGGCGAGAACGTGTACGAAGCTTTTATTGAAGGCGCAAAAGGCGGCATCACGACGTCGCTGACGGTGATTCCCTACCTGGTCGGCATGCTGGTGGCCATTTCCGTGATCCGCAACTCCGGCGTGCTGGGGTTTGTCGTGTCGGGCCTGGACTGGGTGTTCGTCCACCTCGGCATGCGCACCGAGTTCACGCCGGCGCTGCCCACCGCGCTGATGAAGCCGCTCTCGGGCAGCGGCTCGAAAGCAATGATGATCGACGCGATGCGTACCTACGGCGTCGACTCGTTCGTCGGGCGCCTGGCCTGCATCTTCCAGGGTTCGGCCGACACCACGTTCTATATCGTCGCCCTGTACTTCGGTTCGGTTGGTATCCGCAAGACGCGCTACGCGATTTCGTGCGGCCTGATTGCCGACTTCGCCGGCATCGTCGCCGCCATTTTTGTCGCTTACATGTTCTTCGGTTAAGGAGTCTCCCGCATGCGCCGTTCCCTGCGTTCCCGGATCACCGGTCTCATTCTGCTGGCCTGGATACCCCTGGCGCAGGCCCAGTCGACGCTGCCCGAACCGGTCGCGCGCCAGCTGGTGGCCGGACAGTTGCCCGACGATGCGCTCAGCGTGCTGGTACTGCGTGGCGACACCGTGCTACTGGCGCACCGTGCCGACCGGCCGATGCACCCCGCCTCGACGATGAAACTGGTGACGACGCTGGTGGCGCTGGAACAGCTGGGACCGGTGTTTCGCGGCCGGACCGAACTGCGCACCAATTCGCCGCTGGTGGACGGCGTGCTGAAGGGCGACCTGGTGCTGCGCGGCGGCGCCGACGTCGATCTCAGCAGCGAAGTGCTCGACACGATGCTGCGCGCGCTGCGCAACCAGGGCATCCGGCACATCGACGGGCGCCTGGTGCTGGACCGCCAGCTGTTTACCCCGGCGCGCAGCGACCTCGGCGCGCCACCGTTCGACGACGCGCCGGAAGCGTATTACAACGTGATTCCCGATGCGCTGCTGATCAACAAGAACATGGTGCAGCTCGACCTGCGCGCAACCGATAAACGCCTGCAAGTGAACAGCCAGCCGGTGTTCGACAACATCACATTCGGGTCCGGCATGTCGCTCGTCGCGGCCGATTGCAATGCCTGGGAAAAAGGCTGGGAGGCGCCCCAGATGGAGCGCGACAGTAGTGGCAGCAATGACGGTGGCAACGACGGTGGCAAGATTCGCGTCACGCTGCGTGGCACCTTCCCTAAAAATTGCGCCCGTACGTACAGCATCAATGTGATCGACCGCCAGGATTACGTCGACCGCCTGTTCCGCCTGCACTGGAAGCAGCTCGGCGGCAGCTTGCGCGGCGCCACCGTGGAAGGCGTGATGCCGCAGGATGTGCGCCTGCTGGCGGAACACGCCGCGCGCGCGCTGCCGGAAGTGATTCGCGACACCAACAAGCCGTCCGACAATGCGCTGGCACGCACGCTGTTCCTGTCGCTCGGCAGCCTGGAAGCCGATCCGGCCCTGGGCAGCCACGCGCTGCCGGCCACCGGCGAAGCCACCGCGGTGCGAGCCGAGCGCACCATCCGCGGCTGGTTGCGCAGCCATGCCATCGACGACACCGGCGCCGTGTTCGAAAACGGCTCGGGGCTCTCGCGCGTCGAGCGCATCAGTCCGCTGCAAATGGGCGCCCTGCTGCAAGCCGGCTTGCGCAGCCAGTGGGCGCCGGAGTTCCTCTCCAGCATACCGATCGTCGGCATCGACGGCACCATGCGCCGGCGCCTGCGCGACAGCCCGGCTGCAGGCCATGCGCGCATGAAAACCGGCACGCTGAAAAACGTCGTTGCCCTGGCCGGCTACGTGACCGACGCAAGCGGGCAACAATGCGTGGTGGTGGCCATGATCAACCACGACCAGGTGGGCGACGGCAAGGGCCGCGCCGTGCTCGACGCGCTGGTCGACTGGGTGGCGCGCCTGCCGGGTGTGGGCATCAGCGCCGCGCCGGCAACGCAACCCTGAAGCGGTGCGCGTCCCGTCGCCGCAAGACGACGTGGACGAAACGCCCCCTTACAAGCCCTTTGCCGGCGCATCCAGCCACGGCGTGCCGACGATATCCGGCTTGGCCTCGACCAGCACCACCTGCGCGCTGGTGCGGGCCTGAATGGCGCGCACCACGTCCAGCATGGTTTTTTCGGTCCACTGCTCCGGCGTGCCGAACACCGCGCCCGACAGGCGGCGCGGGTATTTCAGCCAGCCGCCATCGGGCCGGCTGAACGCGGTGTACATGTCGAGGTGGTAGCCGCCCTGGTAGGGAAACAGGCAGGCGACGACGCTGACGTTCTGGCCGCCGCTGACCTCGGGGTTCGCCTTGGCGGTCCAGGTGGCGCCTTCGCAAGAGGGGCTGCCCGCTGCGGCGGCGCCTCCCGCGGTCGCGCCGACCTCCTGCAGGACGATGCGCCCCGGCTTGACCTGCACTTCCTTCACCGTGGGCACGGGCGTGGCCAGGGTGGCGCGCAGGATGTTGCGCTCGATACCCGTGCTGGCCGCGGCGGCGATGGTGTCGTTGCTTGCCGTGGTGCGGATATCGAAAATACGGAAATACTCGACTGTCTTGTTGTGGGATGCAAACATGCCGCTGTCGGTCGTACCACAGGCCGTCACTGTGGCGGCCGTCATACCGGCCAGCCCGAGGGTCACCATCGTGCGTTTCATCGCGCCACCTCACCAGGAAAGTGTCAATAAAGGGTAAAAAACGGGTTAGAAAAGTCGCAGAGCCGGCAGCAGCTGGCGGTCGAGAGCGTCAAGACCGCGGCTTTGTGCTGAACTGCTAACGATTTTCGTGCTGGAGATGCGCGTTAAGGCTGACTAGCGTCAAGTGTGTATGCGGAGTCAAAGTACGCGTTTGAAGGTCGCGCGCACCAGATTGCGGTCACCGCAATCGAAATGCCACCACTCTGTATTGATTCCGACAAAACCGGCCTGGAACATGGCGTCCCGGAGCAATTGACGGTTGGCGATTTGCTGCGCGCTGAGATCGCCACGCGCCAAAAAACCTTCCTCCAGGGCGGGATGCGACAGTTCGGTCATGTCGTCGAAACCGGTGCCCATGTCGAGTTCGCGGCCGTCCTCGCCGAGCAGGGTGATGTCGAGCGCCATGCCGTAGGAGTGGATCGAGCCGCGTGCCGGGTCGGCCAGGTACATCTGCAGGTCGGTGCCGGCCAGCGCATCCCACAGTTCCTGCTGGACCCTCTGCGGGCGCAGCGCGTCGAGCACCAGGGCGCGCGCGCCGGGACGCCGCTGCGCCAGGTACGCCACCACGCGTTCGAGCGCGCCGGCGGCGTCGACGTGCAGCCAGGCGCAGTCGTACGGCGCATACAAATCGCGGCCGATGAAATTGTCCGGACCGGCATAGCGCAGGTCGACGGCGATGCCGGCGATGGTCGACAGGTGGCGGAAATCGGCCGTGGCGGCGATGTCTTCGCTGGCAACCGTCCCGTTCATGCGGCGTCTTGCGCCAGGCAGGCGCGCGCGGCCGCGCCGATGGTATTGGCCAGCTCGCGCGCGCCGTGCGACAGCGGCGCGTGGCTGGCGGTGAGCAGGTACAGCTGCACTGGAATGGCCGGCGCCCAGCTGCGGCACTGCACCTTGCCGGCCACGGCCGATGCTGCCGTGAACGGATCGAGCACCGCCATGCCGGCGCCCGCTTCCACCAGGGAACGGGCGATCTGGTATGTCTGCACGACCGTGTTGAACACCGGGTGCACATCCTGCGCCTCGCAGGCGGCCACCATCAGTTCGCCCAGCGGATCGTCGCCGGCCAGGCCGATCAGTTCGCCCGTCAAATCCAGCGGGCCGAGCGGCAGCACGCATTGCGCCGGGCTCCAGGTGCCGGCCGGGGCCATGGCCGTCAAGAACCCCTGCGCGATCGGCTCGGCGACAATGCCCGGATGGCGCGGGTCCTGCAGGGACAGCGCCAGGTCGGCCTCCCCCAGACGCAGCGTGTTGACGATTTCGCTGGTGTGGTGGGTGGCCAGCGCGCAGCGCGTATCGGGAAACGCGCGCCGCCATGCGGTCATCGCCGCCGGCAGCACGCTGATGGCGATCGTTGGCGTCGATACGAGCCGCACCGTCTCCACCGCACGTCCCTTGAGGCTGGCGGCAAGGCGGCGGATACTCTGCAAATCGCGGTTGAGCTTTTCGGTTTCGATGAACAGGCGATGCGCTTCCGGCTTCGGATACAGCTTGCCGCGCACGCGTTCGAACAGCGGCATGCCCAGCTGCAGCTCGGCATGCTGCAATACCTTGGTCACGGCCGGCTGCGAAATGTGCAGCACCTGGGCGGCGCCGCTGATGGTGCCGACCTGCATGATCGCGTGAAAAACTTCGATGTGCCGCAGCCGCATGCGTGACCTTAATTGACGGCAGCTGGCGCGGGCGTGGCCGCCGGGACTGCGGGAGCAGGGGGCACAGGCACTGCGGGGGGCACAGACACCGCGGCGGGGACAGGCACCGCGGCCGGCACCAGCTTCGGTACCGGCGCCGTCAGCACTTCGAGCAGCGCCGCGCTCTCGGCATCCGGCTGGCCATCGTACCTGGCCGGGCGGTATTTCATCTGGAACGCGCCCAGCACGGTGCGGGTCTGCTCGTCCAGCTCGCCGGTCTGCACGATGGCGTAACCATGGGCCGACAGTTTTTGCTGGAACCAGGCCACGTCCGGCAGCATGGCCTCGAAGGCGGGCTGCACCGCGGCAACGCGGGTGGCGTCGGGCCAGGCGATCAGGCCGGCCTTGGCCAGTTGCATCCACGGGAACATCGGTCCCGGATCCTGCTTGCGCAAGGGCGCGATGTCGCTGTGGCCGAGGATGTTTTCCGGCGCCACATGGTTGCGCGCCACGATGTCTTTCAACAGCGGAATCAGCGTGTCGATCTGCGCCTGCGTAAACGGCGCATACACGCGGCCCTGCGGCGTATCGACCCAGCCCTTGTTGACGATTTCGATGCCCACCGAACTGGTATTGAGCTGGCTGAACGCCTTCCAGTTGGACACGCCGGCGTGCCAGGCCTGCTGGCTTTCATCCACCAGGCCGTAGATCACCGGTTGCGGGTCGTCGGTCAGCAGGTAGTGGGCACTGACCTGCTCGCGCGTCAGGGTGCGGATCGAACCTTCCTTGTCGCTGACGGTGTAATGCAGCACGATGAACCGCACCCGGCTCGATTGGCCGATGGCGTTGTAGGTATGGTCGATGCGCGGACCCGTGGCGCAACCGGTCAGGGCAAGGAGGGCGAGCAGGATCGGTGTGGTCAGCAGTTTCATCGGTCGCGGTTCAAAGGTGAATTCAAAGGTCGGTATACCGTCAGGATAAGGCCGCGGCACGGGCCGCCGCAAGGTGGGCGTCGCTGCTGGCCAGGCGGATCGGTATATGGACCGGCAACACGCCGCGCATGCTGGCGGCAATCATCGGATGCAGGCCGGCGGCGCGCCCGGACAGCGCCACCGGGCGTGCGCCGTAGCGGCCGACCAGCGCCCGTGCCAGGCGCGCCAGTTCGCGTCCGGCCTCCTGCAGGATGCTCGCCGCGGCCGGATCGGCATCGGCGCTGGCCGCGACCGCCAGCGCCAGCTGCCCGATGGCGCCGCGTTCCTGGCCATAGATGAACTGGCGTGACAAAGCCCAGTCGCTGCCGCCGATATGGCCGAACACGGCGCGCGCCATGGCGGAGTCGTGCCAGGCGCCGGGATGCTCGTCTTCGATGCGCCAGATGTGGCGCAGCGCCTCGCGCGCAATCCAGAACCCGCCGCCGCCGTCGTCGAGTACCACGCCGCGGCCGCCGGCGCGGTGGAAGGCGCCGGCGGCATCGATCCAGGCGCCGATGGAACCAGTGCCGGCATAGATCAGATAGCCCTCGCCGGGCTGGAAACAGGCGGCGTAGGCAATTTCGATGTCATTGCACAGGGTGATGGCGCAGGCGGGGATGTCGAACAGGCTGGAAAGCCACTGCTGCAGCTGGGCGCCCTCCCCGCCGAACCCGGTCAGGCCGGCGCGGATAAAGGCAGGCCGGCCATGCGCCAGCACGGCGCCAGCGAGCGTGCTCAAACGTGCGTGCAGGCCGGCGCGGCCGGCGTCGGTGCCCATCTGCAAGGCCGACAAGCCCTCCACCTCTCCTTCGGCAAGCACCACGCCGGAGCGGCGCGCCAGCGCCCAGCGGGTGCGGGTGCCGCCCGCGTCGATGCCAAGGCCGAGCTGATCAGGTAAATCGAAAGTAGCCATGGATCGAGTGTACATTCCGTCAAGTTAAGGCGCGCATGAATGCTGGCCGTATGCGCATAGCCAAATGTTATACCCGAATCGACCACGGCCGCATCAGAACACTTTTACGCGCGCGCTTTCATTGCCGAGCCGGTCAACGGCGCTGACCACCACGGCGTTCGCCGCGCCAAGGCGCGCGTCGTCGGCCAGTTGCCAGTCCACGCGCGCGGCGGGCACGACGCTGAAGCGCCATTCGTCGCCGTAGTGTGCCCAGACCGCATACAAAGCATTGTTGCTCCCGGCGCTGAACGTCAGCCTGGTCGCGTTCGCACTGTGTGCTGCTTTTACAACAGGGACGCCCGGTAGCGTGCTGCCAAGCCACGGCGTCGCGGGCACCAGCGCCTGGCCGGAGTAGGACGCCACGCGCAGGCGGTCGACGATGCCCCGGCGGTTGTCCATCAGCGGGGCCATGCTGAAGTGGATGTGGCCACCGGCGGCGGGACGCGTGCGCGTCACGTCGATCTGGTCGACGATTTCCTGCGGCGCGTATTCCTTGCTGGCCGCACCGATGCGGCTGGTGTACAGGCCCGGCCAGACATGGCGGCCGCGGCGGTTTTGCGCCAGCCAGTAATCGAGCAGCACATCGTAGGCCTGCGGCTTTTGCGCGATGGGCCAGTACAGCTGTGGCGTCAGGTAATCGAGCCAGCCGTTTTCCAGCCACAATTCGGCATCCGCATACAGCTTGTCGTATTGCGAAAAGCCATTGATGCCGGGTGGGCGGCGGTCGGGCCGGCCCAAGCCGAACGGGCTGATGCCGAAGCGCACCCAGCTTTTTTCGCGGTGGATGCCGGTGTACATGGCTTCGATGAGTTTATTCACGTTCTGGCGCCGCCACGATGCGCGGTCCAGCTTGCCGCCGCCGGCCACGTAACGCTGCCACGAGGGCGCGTCCGGAAAATCGAGCTCCTGCTTGCCGCCCTTGCCGTCCAGCGCGCCGCTGTCCTGGCCCGTCGCGTCGATCGGGTAAGGATAGAAATAATCGTCGATGTGCACGCCGTCGATGTCGTAGCGGCGCACCACGTCGAGCACGACGTCAAGCGTCTGGTTGGCGGACGCTTCTTCGCCCGGGTCCATCCACTGGAACCTGCCGTAGTTCTTGACGGCGCCGGGGTGCAGGCGCGAAAAGTGGTTGGCGGCCGTGGGCTTGCCCACCGTCTGGCGCGCCCGGTACGGGTTGAACCAGGCATGCAATTCGATGCCGCGCGCGTGCGCTTCCTTGATCCAGAATTGCAGCGGGTCGTACAAGGGCCTGGGTGGCTGGCCCTGCACGCCGGTCAGGTATTCCGACCACGGCTCGATGTTCGACACATAGATCGCATCGGCGGCCGGGCGCACCTGCAGCACGATGGCGTTCAGATTCAAGGCTTTGGCGCGCTCGAGGATGGCAATGGCTTCCGCCTGCTGCTTCTCGGCCGGCAGGTTGGGCTTGCTGGGCCAGTCGATATTGGCCACCGTCGACACCCAGGCGGCGCGAAATTCGCGCGGGGCGGCAGGCGGCATGGCGCCGCCGCGCACGACGGCTGGGTTCGGGCGGGCCGGGCCGGCCGGTGCGGCTGGCGCAACCGGCTTCGGTTGTTTGGTGGTGCAACTGGCTAGCAGGGCGCCGAGCGACAAGGCGCCGGCGAGCGCAAACGCGCGCTTTTTCAAATTGGGCACTCTTCACATCTTTCACAAACCACTGAAAGGCAGAGCATAAAGCATGGACGCGCCCGGCTCATGCACTCTTCTTCCCAAAGGACGGATCGATCTTCACCAGCGCCGCCATGATGAACGCCGGAATCGTCGCCAGGCAGACCCAGATGAAGAAGTGCTGGTAGCCCAACCACTCCTGGATGCGGCCGCTGAACATGCCCGGGACCATCATGCCAAGCGCCATCAGGCCAGTGCAGATGGCGTAATGCGCGGTCTTGTGCTCGCCGTCGGCCACCATGATCATGTAGAGCATCATCGCCGTGAAACCGAAGCCGTAGCCGAACTGTTCAACGGCAAGAAAGGCGCTGATCAGGTAGAAATTGCCGGGCTGGGCGCTGGAGAGATAGACGAACACCAGGTCGGGCAGGTGCACCGCGAACACCATCAGCCACAGGCAGCGTTTCAGGCCGTGGCGTGAAATCAGGTAGCCGCCGGCCAGGCCGCCGATGGTCAGCGCGATCACGCCGACGGTACCGTAGGCAAAGCCCACCTGTTCGGTCGACAGGCCCAGGCCGCCCTTGGCGAGCGGGTCGCGCAGGAATGGCAGCACGAGTTTGAGCAGCTGCGACTCGCCCAGGCGGAAGGTCAAAATAAAACCGAGGATCAGCCAGATGTCGCGCTTGCCGAAAAAGGCGGTGAAGGTGGCGATGAAGTCGGCAAACGGGTTGGCGCTGTGCTTGACGGCATGGTCATCCACCGGCCGCGGCAGCACGAACTGGTGCCACAGCACGAACAGCGCAAAAATCGCCGCCACGATGCCGAGCGCGATCGACCAGGCCCGCGCCGGATTGCCCAGCGTCTTGATCAAATGGCCGGCAAAAATCACCACCGGACCCTGCATGGCCAGCGAGGCCAGCCGATAGAAGGTGCTGCGCACGCCCACATAGGCGGCCTGCCCTTTTTGCGGCAGGCCCAGCATATAAAAACCGTCGGCGGCAATGTCGTGGGTGGCCGAGGCCAGCGCGACGACCCACATCAGGCCCAGACTGACCATGAAAAAGCCGGGCAGCTGCAGTACGCCGGCCGTGGCGCCCACGCCCAGCGCAACAATGAGTTGCATGCAGATGGTCCAGCCGCGCTTGGTGCCGACCATGTCGACGATGGGCGACCAGAGCGGCTTGATCACCCACGGCAGGTACAGCAGGCTGGTGAAGAACGTCGCGTCGGCATTGGACACGCCCAGGTCCTTGTAGACCAGGGTCGACAGGACCACGACGATGACATATGGAATAGCCTGGGCAAAATAAAGCGGTGGCACCCATAGCCAGGGGTTCTTGACGTGCGTTGTTTGCATGGCTCTTTCGTGGCGGCGGCGCCGCCGTGCTCAGGCCAGTGCCTGGCGCACGCTGCCGCGCGCTGCATCGAGCAGGCCGCGCGCCTGGTCGACGCTGATCTGTTTTGACAAGGCCACAATGGCAACCTTGACATGGAAATCGCACTGTTCCAGTACTGCGCGCGCAGCGGCTTCGTCGGCGCCAGTAGCAAACCGGGTCAGGCTGACCGCACGCAGCACCAGCTTGGCGTTGCTTGCCTTCAAGTCTACCATCAGGTTGCCGTACACCTTGTTCAAACGCACCATCAGCGCACTCGAAAAGGTGTTCAGGGCGATCTTCTGCGAGGTGCCGGCTTTTAGACGCGTGCTGCCGGAGATCACTTCCGAACCGGTGTCGAGGGTGACGCCGATTTCCGCTTCGAGCACCACCGGCGCCTGCGGATTGTTGGCGAAGCCCACCGTCAGCGCGCCGGCCGCCCGCGCCGCGCGCAGGGCGCCCAGCACATAGGGCGTGCCGCCCGACGCGGCCAGCAGCAGCACGACATCATTCGCCGTCACATCGACCGCGAGCAAGTCGCGTGCGCCCTGCTCGACATCGTCTTCCGCCCCTTCGACCGCGACGAACATGGCGCCGGCCCCGCCGGCCAGCAGCGCCACGGCGCGCTCCTTGGGCCACGAGAAAGTCGGGTACAGCTCCACGCTGTCGAGCACGCCGAGGCGGCCCGAGGTGCCGGCGCCCACGTAGACGATGCGCCCGCCTGCCTCGATGCGCGGCAGGGCGGCGGTGACCGCGGCGCTGATACGTGGCGCCGCGGCGCGGACTGCCTCGACAGCGGCAAACTGGTCATCGACCAGGGCATTCACCAGTTCCACGGTGGGATACTGGTCCAGCTGGGCGTGGCCAGCCGCAGGCGTTTCAGTGTTCAGCATGCGGCCAGTGTAATGCCAACTGTGCAAGCCTTGCCATGAAAGGTGCTGGCGCGCGCATGCCAAAAGGTTATGCAGGCAGCGGGCGTCGCATCTCCGCGACGAAATCGTAGTGGTCGCTGCGGCAATACGAATGCGTCAGTTCCACCGGCACCCCGGACGCAAGGTAACCGGTGCGGGTAATGAAGAGCACGGCGCGGCCTTCCGGGACGCCCAGGCGCTCGGCCAGCAGCGCCGGCGCGTTCATCGCGCGGATGTGCTGGATGGCGCGCACCGGCAAGTTCCCGCTGCGGTCGAGGTGGGCATAGAGGGAAGTACTCACTTCCTGCGGACGCGGCAGCACGGCTGCGGGAATCACGCTGATCTCGTAGGCCATGGCGACCTGGTCGGCCAGGCGCAGGCGTTCCAGGCGCGCCACGCGGCTGTTGTGCGGCAAGCCCAGCGCCAGCTGTTCCTCAGTCGTGGCCAGCACGATTTCCCGGCGCAGCCAGGTCGACGACGGCCGGTAGCCACGCTGTTCGAGCTGCTCCGAAAAGCTCGACAGCATCGACAGCGGCTGCTCGATGCGCGGCGCCACGTAGTTGCCGGAACCCCGGCGGCGCACCACCAGGCCCTGGTCGACCAGCTGGTCGATGGCTTTGCGGGCCGTCACGCGCGAGATGTCGAGCTGCTCGGACAGCAGGCGTTCGGACGGCAGCGCCTGGTCGACGCGGTAGCGGCCGTCGCGCACATCCTTGATCAGCTTGCGGGCGACCTGCATGTAGAGGGGCGAATTATCGTTGCTGTCGATGGCGAAATCGGTGGACACGGAGCGGATGGCAATGGTCTGGGGATGGGGAACCGATCATACGATACGCCTCCCGGCTTGCATATAGTTATGTTATGACCGGCATGCGCGCTGTCATTTGGCTGCAACGCCGGCGCGCGCTATGCTGCTTCGACAATTTTCGGAGGAACGGCATGCTGCGACGCGATTTGCTCGGACTGGGTGCGATGGGGATGCTGCCGCACGCGTGGGCGGCCACGCGGCCTGCTTCCGCTGGCGCGGCGCTGGATGCGCAGCTGGGCGCCCTGGTCCGCGACCCGGCCTGCCCGCTGGCTTCGCTGTCGGTGCTGGCCATTCGCGAGGGCGCCATCGGCTACGCGCAGCAGTTCGGCTACCGCAACATCAGGGACGGCCTGCCGGCGGACGCCCATACCTTGTACCGCATCGCCTCGGTGTCGAAACTGGTCACCACGCTGGGCCTCATGCGCCTGCTGGAAGAAGGCAAGCTGGCACTGGACCGGGATGTCGCCGCCTACCTCGGCTTCCCCTTGCGCAATCCCCATTTCCCGCAGCAGGCCATCACGCTGCGCGTGCTGCTCAGCCATACATCTTCGTTGCGCGACGATGCCGGCTATGCATTTCCGTTCAGCGTGACATTACGCGACGTGATGGTTCCCACGATGTGGTCACCCCGTGCCGCGCCCGGCGCGTATTTTACGTATTGCAACCTGGGCTGGGGCATCATCGGCACGATCATGGAACGCGTCAGCAGCGAGCGCTTCGATCGCCTGATGCAACGCCTGATCCTGGCGCCCCTGGGCCTGCACGGCGGCTACAACGTGGCCAGCCTGACGCCGGCGCAGCGGTCGAACCTGGCGACGCTGTACCGCAAGCGCACCGTCGACACGGAGGTGTGGAACCCGCAAGGCCCGTGGATCGCACAGGTGGACGACTACGGTGCGGAAGGACCGAAACCGCTGCCCGGCATCGCCGCTTACGCCATCGGCACGAACGCCACGCCGTTCAGCCCGACCGGCGGGCTGCGCGTCACGGCGCAGGATCTCGGCGTCGTGATGCTGATGCTGATGAACGGCGGCATGCATGAGGGGCGCCGCATCTTGCGGGCGTCGACCTTGCGCACCATGTTCGCCCGCACCTGGACCGACAATGGCGCCAATGGCGACACCGACAGCGGCCTCTACCACGCCTGGGGCCTCGGCAACCAGCAATTCCCGGTCTCCAGGCCGCTGCTGCCGAACAGCGCCGTCGACGCCGTCGGCCACCTCGGCGACGCCTACGGGCTGCGCGCCATCTTCGCCTGCGACCTGGCACGGCGCTGCGGCATGGTCGTGCTGGCGGGCGGCACCGGTGTCGATCCCGCCACCCGGCCCGGCCGCTATTCCGGGCTGGCCAGCTTCGAGGAAGCCATCCTCACGGCGGTGTACCGGCACGCCATCCTCGACGCATGACTGGCGGTTATGCCATGGGGCTGTCAATTCATTAGCGGCAAGGCAAGCCAGCCCCTAAGCTCACCGGGGTGATCAAGAGAAAAATGGCTGCATGAAACAAGTGATCGTGATTGGCGGGGGCGTGGTCGGCCTCACCTCGGCCTGGTGGCTGCTCGAAGCGGGCTTTGGCGTGACCCTGCTCGAGCGCGCGCCTGGCGTCGGCAGCGCCGCCAGCGCGCGCAACGGCGGGCAGCTGAGCTATCGCTACGTGGCGCCGCTGGCCGACGCCGGCGTGCCGCTCAAGGCGCTGGAATGGCTGTTTGATAAAAACGGACCGCTGCGCTTTCGCCCGGAGGCCGATCTGCGCCAGTGGCGCTGGCTGGCCAGCTTCCTCGGCCACTGCAGCGCCAGCATCAACCGCAAAACCACGGGCCGGCTGCTGCAGCTGGGCGAGTTGTCGCGCCAGGCGATGGCGCAGCTGGAAGCGCACGTCGGCCTCGACGATTTCGCCTGGCGCGACGCCGGCAAACTGGTGGTCTACCGCAGCGCCAGGACGTTCGCTGCGGCTGCGGCGCGCCCGGACGCGGGCACCGTGCTGAGTGCGGCCGAGTGCGTCCTGCGTGAACCGGCGCTGGCGGCGGCCGGCAACGTGCTGGCCGGCGGCATTTACAACGGCGGCGAAGCGGTGGCCGACTGTCATGCTTTTTGCCAGGTACTGGCGGCGCGCCTGCAAGCCCACCCGCGGTTTCGCGGCATCGTCCAGGCCGACGCGCACAGCCTGGTGGGCGACGGCCGGCGCATCGTGGGCGTGCGCACCAGCACGAGTAACAGCGCCGCCATGCTGCACGCCGACGCCTATGTCCTCGCCGCCGGCATCCAGAGCCGCACGCTGGCGCAAACCGCCGGCATCTATCTGCCGTTGTATCCGCTCAAGGGCTACAGCCTGAGCGCGCCGATCCGCAGCACGGATATCGCACCCGAAATCAGCGTCACCGATTTCGAGCGCAAGGTGCTGTACGCGCGCATCGGCAGCCAGCTGCGCGTGGCCGCGATGGTCGATATGGTGGGCGAAGACACGCGCCTCGATCCGAAGCGCCTGGCCACCTTGACGCGCCAGGTGCGCGAGACGATGCCGCATGCGGCCGATTACGACAACATCGTACCGTGGGCGGGATTGCGGCCGGCCACGCCGGGCAGCGCACCGATCGTCGGGGCGACGGGGTTCGACAACCTGTGGCTGAACGTGGGCCACGGCCCGCTCGGGTTCACGTTTGCGTGCGGGACGGCTGCCATCCTGGCCGATCTGATGCAGGGAAAGGCAGCGCCGATGCCCATGGATGGGCTGAGCCTGCGCTAGGATGACGCAGGTAATGGTAGAGTTGTCGCGCAGCCGGCAACCGTCGGCGCGTGCCGATTCCCTCTTATCCAAAGGAAAACCATGAAGCTCGCATACCAGGCCGCCCTTGGCCTGACGCTGGCCTTCGCCATCCCCGCATTTGCCGCCGCGCCTGCAACTGCAACGCCGGCCGCGGCTATCACGCCCGCCCACATCCAGGCGGTGCAGGATCTGCTGCGCGCCATGCAGGTCGAAAAAGTCCTGAATGGGGTGGCCGCCCGTAGCCGCTACCAGAGCGAAGCGCAGCGCCAGGCCGTATTTGCCAAGCTCGACAAAACGCCGCGCGAGGAAGTCTACCGGCGCCTGGCGCCACCGCTGGCGCCCGTGATTTCCAACGATACTGCGCTTGAGATGACCCGTTTCTACAGCACGCCGTACGGAAAGCAGTTGATCGAGAAGAAATTCAACAGCGGCCCGCAGATCATGATGCCGGGGATGAAGGCGAGTGTCCCCGCGCAAGAAAAAGCGGAGCGCAAGCGCGCGGCCTATGTCCAGGCCAGCAAGGCGCTGGCGGACGCGGAACCGGTCATCGAGCGTGAGGCGTTCAAGCTGGTGCAGATGATCAACAAGGAAAAGCGGTAACGCTCGTGGCGATCCAGGAAAGCACTTCATGACACCGGGACTTCGTGCCGGGATCGCTGCACTGGTAGGAAAGTGACACGCCTCCGGTTGTCCCGCTCGGCTTTTTCTTCACAGGCAATGATGAGGAAGAGTCGATCGCTCCGAACGTCTATGTCGGATTACTCCGGAAATGGAATGATCCTGGGTACGCCGATACAGGCAAGCTGATCTACAGACTGGCCAGGGACGGCAGAGCAGACGATCCCGTACAGCCAAGAACATACTTAAAAATACGATGAATAAAGCCAATCCCGATGCTGCGTTGAAAGCAATGCTGAAAGATCAGCCGATATTAAGGCTGACCTTGCGAGACCGTGATTATGGCGCGCCCTGCCCGGTGGATCGGTGGCAGGTTAAATCAGCGATCGATCATCTTTTGATGCCATCACATATGGGCATGGTGCTCTACGTTGACGTCCTTGAAGACGACGACGGAGTCTGCGACGACGTTCTGGTCATCGGTGTCGTCAATCCTGAAGCGGCACTACCGAAATTGCGTGATTTACTCAAGAATTTGAATGTGCCGGCCGGCGCAACCTTGGTGTTTGAGGGCAGTGACGAAAACCAGGTACCCGAACTGCCCACTCGAGATCAACTGGTACGCCAGACGACCGACGGTATGATCCAGATGGTTCTGATGGAGTGCATCAAGTGTGCACCCAAGGACTGGCAAGCGGGAACGCTGACGATCCAGTGCGATGGCAGCTGGCTTGGCTATAAACTGAAAAACGGGCAGTCCAGAAATGCAGCAACGATCAGTGCCAGTCTTAGCGCCTTATGTGAAGAATTAGCCGTGTTTATGTGGAAGAACGGACAGCAATGGCGAGAAGCAATCTTGCAGTACGAAGGAAAAAGCTTCAACGTTGGATTTACGTATGAGGAACCGCTTGATCCGATTCCACGCGTTACGCTTCCCCCGACGCCCAAACCCTGGTGGAAGCGATGGTGACGCGATAAAGCATCCTGCGAGTCCGTCGCTCATCAGCGTAGTGAAATTTCAGCGTTAGAGCGGTCGTACGACATCAAACCGGCCGGTCACACGGTTCGCTGTCTCCATCTGAAAAGATGCCGCAGCCGGCTTCGAAGGCCGCGCTGCCAGTGCCCATCGAAGCCACCCGCACGCGGCCACCCCGTTATGGCGGATAATGCCACCATGTCAAAACCATCATCGCCCGCCCCGTGCCCCTGCGGCGGCCCGTCGTATGCGGCATGCTGCGGCCCCTACCTGGCCGGCGCCGCCATTCCGGCCACCGCCGAACTGCTGATGCGCTCGCGTTACAGCGCCTACACGCTGCGCGACGAGGCTTATCTGCGCGCCACCTGGCACACCAGCACGGTGCCGGTGGACACCATCGTCGACCCCGACGAAAAGCACCAATGGCTGGGACTTGAGGTAAAATCTGCTTTACGTTTACGTCAACGTAAAGCAAACTTGCCTGAACAGCAAGCTGGGCCAGGCCAGCCGGAACAGGACACCGTCGAATTCGTCGCCCGTTTCAAGGTGGGCGGACGGGCACACCGGCTCCATGAGGTGAGCCGCTTCGTGCGCGAGCCCGATGCCCTGGGCGCGCTGCGCTGGTTTTACGTGGACGGCAGTTTCCCCGCGAAGTAACCGAGACCAGCAGAGGCCAGCAATGCCGCACATCGAGAGCAAACTCAATCCGCGCAGCGACGATTTCCAGTCCAACGTCAACGCCATGCAGACCGTCGTCGACGACCTGCGCGCCAGGGTCGCGGCCATCGCGGCGGGCGGCGGCGCGGCGGCCAGCGCGAAACACGTCGCGCGCGGCAAGCTGCTGCCGCGCGACCGCGTGCAGATGCTGCTCGATCCGGGCACGCCCTTCCTCGAATTCTCCCAGCTGGCCGCTTACGACATGTACGAAGGCGCCGCGCCCGCCGCCGGCATCATCACCGGTATTGGCAGGGTCGCTGGCCAGGAGTGCGTGATCGTGTGTAACGATGCCACCGTCAAGGGCGGCACCTACTATCCGATGACGGTCAAAAAACACCTGCGCGCGCAGGAGATCGCCGACCAGAACAACCTGCCCTGCATCTACCTGGTCGACTCGGGCGGCGCCAACCTGCCGAACCAGGACGACGTCTTCCCTGACCGCGACCATTTCGGGCGCATCTTCTTCAACCAGGCGAATTTGTCGGCGAAAGGCATTCCACAGATCGCCGTCGTCATGGGCTCCTGCACGGCAGGCGGCGCCTACGTACCGGCGATGAGCGACGAGTCGATCATCGTCAAGGAGCAAGGCACGATTTTCCTGGGTGGTCCGCCGCTCGTGAAAGCGGCAACCGGAGAAGTGGTGAGCGCCGAAGACCTGGGTGGCGGCGACGTGCACACGCGCCTGTCCGGCGTCGTCGACCATTTCGCGCAAAACGATTTACACGCTTTGTCATTGGCCCGCACCATCGTCGGTAACCTGAACCGCGTGAAACCGGTGCAAGGCGCGCAACGTGAGAGCGTGGAGCCAAAATATCCCGCGCAGGAGCTGTACGGCGTCATTCCCGTCGATACACGCAAGCCGTTCGACGTGCGTGAAGTGATCGCGCGCGTGGTCGACGGCAGCGAGTTCGACGAATTCAAGGCGCGCTACGGCACCACCCTCGTCTGCGGTTTCGCCCATATCTACGGCGTGAAAGTCGGCATCATCGCCAACAACGGCATCCTGTTTTCCGAGTCGGCGCTGAAGGGCACGCATTTTATCGAGCTGTGCTGCCAGCGCAAGATCCCGCTGGTGTTCCTGCAAAATATCACCGGCTTCATGGTGGGCCGCAAGTATGAAAACGAGGGCATCGCCCGCAACGGCGCCAAGATGGTGACCGCGGTGGCCACGGCCGCCGTGCCGAAGTTCACCGTCATCATCGGCGGCAGTTTCGGCGCCGGCAACTACGGCATGTGCGGGCGCGCCTTCTCTCCGCGCTTCCTGTGGATGTGGCCGAACGCGCGCATTTCCGTCATGGGCGGCGACCAGGCTGCATCGGTGCTGGCAACCGTCAAGCGCGACGGCATCGAGAGCAAGGGCGGCCAGTGGTCGGCCGACGAAGAAGCCGCATTCAAGCAGCCGATCAAGGAGCAGTACGAGCACCAGGGCCACCCCTACTATGCGTCGGCACGCCTGTGGGACGATGGTGTCATCGACCCGGTTGACACGCGCATGGTACTGGGCCTGGGCCTGTCGGCATCCCTGAACGCGCCAATCGAGGACACCAAATTTGGCGTCTTCCGAATGTAAGGAAAAAGTAAAAAATGGATTTCCAGGCTATCGACATCACGATGTTCGAGCGTGTCGCCACCGTCACGCTCAACCGCCCCGACGTGCGCAACGCCTTCAATAGCGCGACCATCGCCGAACTGGCGCTGGCGTTCGACGAACTTGGCCGCGACGAAGACGTGCGCGCCATCGTCCTGGCGGCAAATGGCGGCGCCTTCTGCGCCGGCGCCGATTTGAACTGGATGAAGGAAATGGCCACGTACTCGGACAGCGACAACCTCGCCGACGCGACCCGCCTGGCCGACATGCTGCGCACCATTTACCTGTGCCCCAAGCCGGTCATCGCCAAGGTACAGGGCGACTGCTACGCCGGCGGCATGGGCCTGGTGGCCGCATGCGACATCATCGTGGCCGCTGAAGCCGCCCACTTCTGCCTCAGCGAAGTGAAACTCGGCCTGATCCCGGCGACCATCTCGCCTTACGTCATCAAGGCGATGGGCGAAAACGCCGCGCGCCGCTACTTCCTGACTGCCGAGCGGTTCACGGCGCAGGAAGCGCAGCGCATCGGCTTCATCCACGAACTGGTCGCCGCCGACGCGCTCGACGCGCGCGTGGCCGCCATCGTCAAGGCGCTGGTCTCGAACAGCCCGCACGCCGTGCAGCAAGCCAAGGTGCTGGTGCGCGACATCGCCGGCCGGCCGGTCGACGATGCGCTGCTGGCCGATACGGCCCAGCGCATCGCGGCCATCCGCTCCTCGCTGGAAGGCCGCGAGGGCGTGGCCTCCTTTTTAGAAAAACGCAAACCATCGTGGCTGAATTGAGCAAGTCCGTTTCCAATGACTGGGTCGCGCGCAGCCTGCGCAGCGTGTGGCATCCGTGCACCCAGATGCAGCACCATGAACAGATGCCGCTGGTGGCCATCAAACAGGCGCGCGGCGCCTATCTGTACGACCATGACGGCAAGCGCTACCTGGACGCGATCAGCTCCTGGTGGGTCAACCTGTTTGGCCACGCCAACCCGCGCATCAACGCGGCGCTGAAAGACCAGCTCGACACGCTCGAACACGCCATGCTGGCCGGCTTTACCCACGAACCGGTGGTGGAATTGTCGGAACAGCTGGCCGCCCTCACCGGCCATGTGCTGGGCCACGCGTTCTATGCGTCCGACGGCGCGTCGGCGGTC
>Ga0265780_10003375_pt1 | contig 21042 bp, 24 predicted proteins | sample P1T30metagenome_FD_192432 | JGI IMG/M metagenome (GOLD analysis project Ga0265780, IMG submission 192432) | Plant litter microbial communities from East Loma Ridge, Irvine, California - P1 T30 | ecosystem: Environmental > Terrestrial > Plant litter > Unclassified | place: USA: California...
TCCGCTATCTCCGGAGAAGCACGCAGGAGAGTGGGGTACGTACCTCGTTGCGGACATGTTCTTGAACAGGTTCGATGTTAGCCATGTCCTTAGAAAGTTAGCTCAACGGTCATCGTCGACGGACATGCATTAGGCGAGGTGGGACACCTGTACATCATCTGTACCGTACTCCCACCGCCACTCATTGCGACATCAGCTCCGCCATTTGCAGGCAAAGAAAGCTAGTGACTGACTCGGACCGCAAGAGCAAAAGGAAGTGCTTGTCAGATAACGGTTGACTTGGGATGCAAAGTTTTGCAACTGCTCAAAGGGCCGATAAGTAAGTTATGGTTTGTCACATTGCCACATAACTCACTAGCAAGTGTTTCTTTTTCGCTACCCATCTGGAGTTTAGACAGGAGGGCGTTGTATGTTACAAAATCGTAGAGAGGCCATAGGCGACGGACCTTAGCGCTACACGACCCCGGCTACAAATGTTTCAATCACTCGGTGATCTACGAAACAATCATTTTACCCGGGCAATCAGCTCCACTCCAAACCCGTCTTCACAACGTCCAGATCACTCTACATTATTCTCGCCACAACGTCTTGATGCCCATTGATGCGGGGTTTTGGAGTGATCAAGTTTCCGAGTCCGCTGGCATACCTTGTACATGCAACGGGGCGGCAGACACATTTGAGACGGTAAAAGCCACCGAAATTCCTGCCTTGTCCCACTTTCCCACAAACTTTATTTTCCATGCCCGAGTCAATCCATCCCTCGGCGGTCAGATTGCGTCAACATCTCTGGGGCACTCTTGCCTCTTCAGTAGGTGCTTCCTACCATACGCGCCGGAGACTACAAGCTCTGATCACAGGAGCAAACACTCAACTGGTCACCATAAGCGAACGACAGCCATAGAATGGCCACAGGGAAGGAGGAACTATACCCACCACGTTTACAGAGTCCGATGACATGCAGGAACAGTCTGCAGTGATGAGAACATGCAGCGCCGCCCAACGCTAGTGCGGATCTTAAAAGATCTGTTATAGCACATCAAGTCTACGTTTCAGCTTCCATGACAACTGCCGTGCCTTCGAGACTTGTTCTGGCTAGGTCTGTTCCTGTCTTGGCCGCACAATCCCGCGTACTAGCACACGTGTGCTTTGCTTTGATCTACCGTCAATGGCCGGCTGTCAACGACTAGCTGTCAACGGCTGGTAGTTGCGGCATATATCAAACTACCACCATACAAATTAGATTCCATCCTGGAGCCTTGTCAATGCTCACACGACCGACATCACGCCGACAAGAAAAGCAAGGTTGTGTCCGAAGCCTCATAACAAGGGGTTTTGTGATATACTACCAACCATCTATCTCCAACATCAATCGCGGCTTGAACGCGTAGTTTCTCTTACTCCGTTATTACTCCAAAAGCAACCACACACCCACCATATCTAATTAACTCACTATGCCAACCCCAGCTGCATTCTCTACTCCCAACGTCCTACAGCCCAGCCCGGCCCCCGTCATCCCCGTGTCCTTCGCAAGCAGCAGGTATTCGTAATCCCCCGACTAACAGCCTCCTCCCAGCACGCTCTGCATAAGCGCCAAACGCGCACCGCGTACATCTCTCGCAGCCTCCCGCCTCGCCTCAACCCGTGTCACAACCCACGCGTGGGACTTATACGTTTTTGAAAATTCTTGCATCTGCCTACTTAGTCGTGCTGTACAACTAGCAGCAGGCGCTTACATTGTGGTAGGATGGGAAGCGCCCGCGCCAGTTGATCAAACGGCTCGGGGCATAGCACGATGCGGGCTGCGGAGACGGGTGCGCTGCCACACAAACTTTCGTTAATGGGAGGCGTGGGTCCATGGCGTTTTTGGACAGTGTGTCCATAGCGACTGGGGCAGGGGAAGGGAACAGGCGGTATAGACGATATCTTTGTTGTCTAGTTATCGTGATGTAATTGATAGAGGTGTGAGATGGTGAAGGAAGGTTCGTTTGCTAGTTGTTTCGCAGCTGTGGTGAGGGTGGGGGTACGAGTCAGACAAGAGCTTGTCTGGATAACGTCTGGGTCTGACTTTGGGGATGGATGACGGGCTATCATAGTTGGGTTGGGATACTGAGATATGGTTTGCGTGGATACTGTTGAGGCGCTTACAGAACGCTTAAAGACAGTACAATTTTCATCAGCTGTCCTATAACCAAGGTCAAGGAACATCATGGAGTTATTTAGCAAGGATTTCCGCACGCTATTTATGGAAAATTTCCACTCTTCACTCGATCCATCATTGACGTTGTGTTTTCTGTGTATTCTTGAGTGAATTCAGTGCCAGGATGGTGTCGAATCATTTGCGCTAGCATAAATGAATGGATACAGAATACTGGGTATAGCTTGAGTGGAAGATGTCGCGATTTGGCATGTGCTGGGTTATGGTGTGACCATTGGACGAAAGAGTGTGTACAGTGTTACTACGTGGGCGTAGTACTGCAGGTTGTCCTAGGACGGAAAGGAAGCAAGGGTATCTGCTAGCTAAATACAGTACCACCACAAGTCAATTGTGGCAGCAAGGCCCTGTGTATAGCTCTAGGCACTCTGGTAACTTTCCGTAGTAGGTGAGAACCTGCAGTACGAAGCAATGACCAATCTCGCGGGTATGCGATTTTTCGACAAGATGCTTGTGAGCTCCTATATGAGAGTTGGTGGTATTGCTGGGGTAACATTTCCAACCCAGGTGTGCGTTTACAATAGCAGTGATCGGGAAAAGAACACAACAAAGAGTTTTGGAATAGATGTATGTTAGCATCGTTACCGCTGAACAGTAAAACGTTGGAACGTAGGTCAATCGAGAAAGAAGATCACATGAGCATCGAGGAGGAACATAGGGCAGTATATATCTAAGACAACCTCTCCAGCCTCCACCACCCTCGTTTTGAATCTTCACGACTCGTCCATTTATGCAACGCGAGCAAGCACCTCAGTACCCAGATTCTCCGGGCACGATACTATGACATGGTCCACTCTTCCCAAACATCTTCTGCAAGTCATCAGTAATGACATCCGGACGCTCATACGCCGCGAAATGCCCTCCTTTATCATTCACACTCTCGTGCACCACCGGGCCTATACATGTAGGTTAGCACAATCCACACCCCCTGCCAACGCCTTCCAACTTACCCAGAGTCTTGCCCCAAATCCTCGGCACAACCGTGATCTCCCTCGGGAAGTGACTCAAACCCAACTTGACCTTCCCAACCCACTCGCTCGCCCTCTCGCGGCTCGGAACCGCTTCGGTCGGGTTGTGACTCGCTTCATAGTAGATACGAATATGCGCGTTCGGCCCCGCAGTACTGAACCAATAAATACTAATCCACGTGAGAATCTCGTCGTCAGTCCACTCATATCCATCCGTCCAATCGACCAGTTTCTCGTAGATCCACGCGAGCAGGGCAACGGGACTGTCTGCAAACGCGTAGGAAAGAGTCTGGGGCTTTGTGGCCTGGAGTTGGCGGTATGCTTGGCCTTGTGTAGTGAACCATTCGCTGCGCTGCATGCCCTTTTGCTCGGCTTCGGTATACGGCGTGATGGCATGCTGGAGAGAGATGGCTGGGTGGGACGTGAATGACGGGGCGAGCGCGCGTACCATGTTGATATGCGATGCGAGGACGTAGTCTGGATACAAAATCCCCATGATGCGTGTGATGTAGAAACCCCAATCGCCGCCTTGCGTTACATACTTTTCGTAGCCCAGGTCTTGCATCAGGCGGTGACATGTTTCCGCGTACTGCGAGAGGGCGAAGCCGGGCTTGAGGATCTTCTGGCTGAAGCCGAAGTTGGGAAGTGAAGGCGCTACGACGTGGAATGCAGGCTTGCCCTCCTTTTCTCCTGCTTCAAGTAGCGGGAGAAGTTTGGTGACTTCGATGAATGAGCCGGGCCAGCCGTGGCAGAAGAGCAGGGGTATGGCATTTGGGTTAGAGCTCTTCTTGTGGACAAAGTGTATGTCGATGTTTCCGAAGCCTTCGACATTGACCGGTTTCCGGAAGTTGGGCAGCTCATTGAGCTTCGATTCTACTTTGCGCCAATTGAACTCCTTCTCCCAGTGGTTCGCTAGTCGTTTGATGTCAGAAAGCGGCGAGCCGTAGGGCCATTGATCTGCGGTGTCAAGCTCATCTGGATAGTCGGCATCTGATAGCTTCCTCCTGAGCTTCTCAATCGATGAGTCAGGCACGGATATCGTGTATGGTTCAGGCGACGCCATGTTGTGTGCGATGATATTATATCAAATCAGCTTGATATGGTTGTTTCACAGCGTTAGCCGAAGCGTAATTGAAGTCGTTGGGATGCTAGCAAGAGAGCTGTTCAGGCTTTATGAGGGCTCCGACGCCCCTCATTCGCACCTGCATTTCAAAGCATGACACCCTACCTACGACATTCGTTGACATCATACGGCTCTCCAGACCACCTTTCCTGCGGAAATCACCAGGTGTCACTGTGCATGAACAAGTACGAATATATGTGATGCTTATTCATCGCGTCGTGTCTGCGGCTAGGCTTCGTATCCGCTTCTCGGGGTGGCAGGGCTGTTGTCAGCCAAGGCAACCTTCTGCGTCTGGACAAACGTATCCTCCGTCAGATACAGCACCTTAAGGAGATCTCGTGACTACATATCGAACAAACTGCAGCAGATCTCTAATACGAAAGACCTGGACGTGCAGGTGGCATAGATCGATGCAGTAAGCGCTTGACGCTGACGCAGCGGGGCCGCTTCACTGGCGAGGAATAAATGTCTGGCACCAAACCTTGTGTACAAAGTACAAAAACACGTCCTATGTAAATCAGGGGCGCGAATACGACAGGCTTTCATGGACTGTTGTCATCATGAGTTGTGTTAAACCGCTACGGACGCGAGCACCGCCCGGTCATATCGTGAAGAATATTAAGGTGAGCTGCAAAATGCATATGATCTGCCCGCCTTCACATACCTGAGGCATCACATCGCTGCAACGAGAGGTTTCATGGTGTTTTCGCAAGGAGATCCCCTCGTCCGAATGCGGGCAGCCAAAAATAGCGGCGCACGGGCTCTCATAAGTTCGGGGGATGTGTCGTACCTGGCTGCACCACCTTGGCTCTCAATCTCTCGCGAAGATCAGCAAACACATCAGGCAAACTGTTGTTGTTGTCGCGAAGTCTAGTGTGATTCGATATCGCTCCTTTTTTGACAGGAAATGTTTAATCCTGTCTGTATCAACCAGGCTCTGGGGACAACTGACTGAATGCATTCAGCTGTTGTCTCATCCATGCCGACTTACCCTATGGCGCCTACCAAAGGGGTTAGACCTTGCATTGTTTCGGCCAGGAACCATGCATCTGGACCGTAGCATCCGCGTGCAATACGAGCGGGCTTTCTTTCCAATAGCCTTCAAATATAAGATGCTGGTCGTGACCACAGGGCTGAGGGGTTCAGCCATTCCTGGCCGAGTCACTCTTTTCACCCACATCTTCTTGTTTACCGTGATACCTCTCACCCACAATGCAACTCATCTATTTCTTGGTCGTACCGTTGGTTAGCGCGAGGGTGGTTAGGACGACGCAACAGATTCCGGTTCTTGGAGACGTCGCGGAGGTCGTGAAACAAATTGCGCGAGAGGAGTCTGCACCGGCGATTGGAGTCCATTTCACAACTTCTCACGCGGTCGCTGCGGCGCGGTATCAGAATGGAACGCGGGAGTTGGTCAGGGTCGCGGCTGATGCGGAATACATTGACCTCTTATCACGGTGGACACAAGGGCAGAATGATCACAAGCAAGAAGACTGGTAAGCAGTCGGTACATCACGCATGGACATGGCTAACGATGTATCAAGTCATGTTCCATCTCGCCAGTCAGGTGTTTCCAAGGATATTTCGCGGCGCTATCGTTGTACCATGCGCTCTCTGCGACGCAGTTCCCGCCGAATGCTTGGCCTTCCAGCAAGTCGCGATGTAGCCATACTATCCGATTTCATGAAGAGAGTGCACTCAGCTATTGAGGCAGAAACACTTGCACCGGTTACAAGTATTACCCCGGCTTTTCCACGACTTTCACATTCCCAGGAAGAAGATGTCCGAGAAGCTCTGTCCATTATTGGCCTCACATCTACCCGACTCCACACAAGTCACACCGGCACCGTCGTGTATCAAGATGCGAATGCAGCATACGCAGGCCTCGGACACGGCCTGTGCGAATGTTGGTTGTCCAGCCCAAACTGCCAGTCTGCAGCCAAGGACCAATCCGTCCTCTACTTCAACTTCGACAACTCTTCATTCGGTGTCGGAGCGATGACACTGAAGAATGCGTTTCAAGAGCACCGAACATACGCCTATGGATCCGACACAACGCTTGGCTGGTGGGACCTGCCAGTTCACGAGATCCCGAGGGCGAAGTTCTGGGCGCGAATTCACGAAATGATCCTAAATGTCCTCGCACCGATGCCAATGCCACCGAACCGGATTGTTCTATTAGGCGAGCATGGCGCAGATGAGGATTTTAAGGAAGTCGTGAAGGCTGCGACATGGGAGAAGTTCGAGTTCGATGTTGAGCTGATGCTGCAAACGGTCAAGAAGGGGGATGTTGGTTCATTAGCAGCGAGAGGCGCGGCGGAGCTGGGATGGCGAGACGAGGAATTCAGAAGAGAAAGTGTCGCGCGGAGAAGAGATGGAGAGGAAGCAAGTGAGCTATGAAACGAACTTTAACGAATAATGTATTAATTAGGTACTTGTCGCTTGGTATAAGCACAAGAGTATTAGTAATGATAATTTCTACATGAACATGATCGATGCACCACTATTGCACGTTTTCGTGATTACAGCTAACCAGGCAACTTTTCTTGCACACTATGAAGCTACCGCAGCAGTGCAATATCGACAGCTTCCTCAGGCATGCATGACTCAACTTCCATAATTACCGTCAATTTCCGCGAACGTACCTTGTTTTCCATCAGCCATATGCTACTCAGGTACGAGACACAAATGACTGTGCTCTTGCAGCTTCATTATGTCATATACACAGCTCCAATATGCCTCGTCAAGTACTAACGCACGCCGCCATCTTCACGAAGCACACGTCATCATACCCCAAATCCCTTCCTGCCCGTGACGCGCCACCACCGCGACAAGGTCATATGGCTTGTGTCAATGCCCTTCCACCAACAAAATGCAAAGCTGACAACCCACGTAGTCGACAAAATAATCCCAAGACCCACAAGGTTGGAGTTTTTCCAGGACCAAGCTTCCTTGCCCTGCATACTGGCGTCAATTGTCCGCATACTCATAGCTTGTTGCTAACTCTTACATTCTGGATGCCGCCCTCGAGATCTGAGGACTGTCGAACGGCTTTGACGGCTTTGATTTCGAGCGAGAAGTCGCCTTCTTGACTGCCAAAGAAGCTGGGATTGCTCTGTCAGCCTAACATGGCACACATATAGCGGCAACAGGGAGAGCGTACCTTCTACTCATAATACTAAACCTCCTCACGTTCTTCAAGTCCAGTTTCCCCGCATCTTTCTTCTCTTTGCCACGATACGTCGGCTTAAGCGAACTCCACGGGATATACAACCCCTCAGCTCCCGCCTCCGTGAAATCATACCTACGAATCAACATATCAGCACATATCCCCCAACCAAACCAAGTCAAAACACAAAACAAAAACAACTCACTCCCAACTAATCGTACTCTGCTCCCTCCCATCCTCCATCAACGGCAAAATCTCATCCTTGATCACAAATGTATACTTCTTCCCATCCGCCTTGCCCAAATCAAGATGCACCCCCGAATACGACGACAAGTCCCACGGCTTGTCGTCCAGCGTCGTGCGCTGGGATGCAAAACCCGCGCCCCCGAGCGTCTTGATGTCCAGGGTGCCGTGGAACCGCGCAGTTGCGGACGAGCAGTCGAGATAGGATTGGGAAGCGCCGCCGCGCACGCGGTCGTCGGACGCGGTCCAATCTGATGCGTTCCAGCCTCTGTGGGATGGTTAGGGTATGGGGTATGTGAGGGAAGAGGTAGGAGTTACTTTGAGCCGCCGAATAGAACGAGGATTCTATGAGATTTTTCCATAATGCTGGGATTAATTGGTGTCTGAGGTGGGAGGATTGGCGGGAGATGTGGTGGTGGGAGATGCATGTCTGAATCGGGCAATGACCTCACCAGCTTCGGTGGATTGGATTGGTCTGTGCAGACTTCACTCCGCAGCACTCCGCAAGTGCTCCACACGTTGATCGAGTTGAGGGGAATAGACAGGATGGATTTCCGAGACCCGAGCCATGTTGATGAATCTGATGAGGCGATTCTTGAGCAGCCGTATCGCCCGTTTTACAGTCTCTTTGGCGGGAAGCCGATTCTTGTGAAGCAGTAGGACTACAACTCACCCCACACTGTCCAACCACACTAACGTGATGCTAGACACAACGAGTACGATCGCGTAGTCTTTCGAGAACGTCCGTTTCTTGGTGTGCTCTTGTTCGACAATGTGTCGTCAGACGCGCGAGATCATGCTGCGAACGAGCGGAGTACGTCGGCAATGAAGCACGCATTCAGAGTAGCGAGCTGACGGCGTTGTAGCTTTTCTCTCGTGGCTGAAGTTGAGCGTGTACATGGCTATTGTGTCCGTCGCGATTGTCTTGTCTTTTCATCTCAAGTCCAAGCCGTCGAGCTTAGGTATGAACCCACTTGATCACATTCTACTGAGAACTGCTAACACCTCGAAGAGAAACGCATCGCACTGCCACTCGGGATAGTGTTTTGGGCCTTGTCGCTACTATGCCTGGCGTCTGGGCTAGCAAACTATATCCAAACAGTCACAAAGTACAGCAAAAGAGAAGCAATGGTGCAGACAGGGTGGAAGACGCAGATTGTATTCACAGTAGTGTCGACGTCGATTGTGGCAGCTTGTGTGTTGTTTCTGTCTACTAACGCGCAGAGACAGTAGGTATTTCCATCGTTCCTTCATCTGAAAGACATTCCCGCGAGGCCGCCCCGTGATTGACTTTGCGCTCGACCTGTCCATCAATCGTGTCCTTTCATTCGTTGCGTGTCGCATCTCAAATCCTTATTCTGCCTCGAGGACAGCCCAGGTCTGGTCGTCTACGGTGGTGTAGATGAGGCCGCCAGCCAACAAGTCATCTCCAGCCCTTGCTACATCTGCCGTGTCCATGCCGAGGTGTGCTGAGATGGCATGTTGGTGAATGCCCTCGTTCGACTGCTCCGTTGATCTCAAGTAGTTGAACACTTTCCTCGCGGCTGGAGTCAAAGTGCGCAGGTCATAGCCACCATAATCTCCGCCTCCAGCCTCCTGCTGCCCACCTCCGTTGGTGGCAGCGGCAGCACCTGCGCCCGTGTTTGCACCGCCAGGAGGTCCTCGTGTGAAGAACAGATGTACTGATGTAGCTTCGAGCAAATGGTATGAGACTTCGTTCATGTCTTCAACCGGCCGAATGATTTGCGCGCCGACAGATCTCCGATCGTTGAAGCTCTTCAGCTTGCCCCACGCTCTGCAATATGCGCCCTCGACGAGCTTCGCCTTTGTAGGGTTGGTCTGGTCAACCGCGTCCGAGTCAACCCACTGCTTGACTTCAATGCTGCCGGTTCCGTCGTCCAGCCGGTAGGTGGTGTTCGTTGTTTGCGTGGAGATGTTCCGTATTTGGCCGACGAAGGTAAGCTGCACTCGCAATTAGCTTGTGTCGAAGTAGGCTGTAGAATGGCGCACCTGTGAAACCGGTGAACCGTCAATTTTGAACGTGTCATTGCTGCCAGGCTCGAGCTGAGCATCCAGCAACTGTTTGATGGTCACGGGACGCAGCGAATCCTGGGTGTGTTCGCGCCTGCCGCCTGGGCTTTGCTGACTGCCATCTCCGGGAATGAAGCCTCCCCCACCGGCGCCGCCACCTGCACCATACGACGTGTATGAGGTCTCGTAGCCGTTGTAGTCTAAGCCAAGTCAGCACGTATGCATTAATGAAGAGAATCAGGAGTGCATACTCATGCTGTTGCGCTGTTGCGTTCAATGTTGTTGTGAGATGTGACGATGTGTGTTCCGAGTGTTTGGTGAGGGCAAAACGCGTCGACGCGCCTGCCAAATCGCGGGGCACGTGAAACAGGATGCCCATTAAGCTTGAGCCCACCTGGACCTAGCGCCCGGACCCATAATAATTTCTCGAACTCTTCACCGCGGTAGAAGATCCTCGCAGACGTCACGCCCCGTCAAGACACGCACGCCGCGTCCTACTTTTTTCACCGACCGACCGACATGGCTCCTCGCGCGAGCTCACCGGCGCTATCCGAGAACGAGTTCGACATCTTCGACGCACTGGCTGGCGGCGATGAAGCGGCGCAACCCATGCGAGTGACAGCAAATCTTGGAATAGACTTGGAATTTGGCAGCGATGATGATGGTTCAGATGACGAGGCGTTCATCGCTGCAAAGCAGGCAGCTGCGAACCGGAAAAATGCAAACGCACCAGGAAAATCCGGCAAGAAGGGCGGGGGATTCCAAGCCATGGGCTTGAATGTAGCCCTGCTCAAGGCCATTGCACAGAAAGGCTTCAAGATACCGACGCCGATTCAGCGAAAAGCAGTTCCGCTCATTCTGCAAGGCGACGACGTGGTCGGCATGGCCAGAACGGGATCCGGAAAGACGGCTGCATTCGTTATCCCCATGATCGAAAGGCTCAAGACGCACTCGGCCAAAGTTGGCGCGCGAGGTGTGATCATGTCACCTTCTCGCGAACTTGCTTTGCAGACGTTGAAAGTCGTCAAGGAGTTCGGTCGAGGCACAGATCTCAGGACTATCCTCTTGGTCGGCGGTGACAGTCTGGAAGAACGTACGTATGCTCATTCTGGAGCGCAGGGCCAAATGCTAATGACCATGCAGAGTTTAACTCTATGACTACGAATCCGGATATCATCATCGCAACACCCGGTCGCTTCCTTCACTTGAAGGTCGAAATGGGGCTGGACTTGTCCTCGGTGCAATACATTGTATTTGATGAAGCTGATCGTCTTTTCGAGATGGGGTTTGCGGCACAACTTGCAGAAATTCTCTACGCTTTGCCGACTTCAAGGCAAACGCTGTTGTTCAGTGCAACCCTTCCAAAATCGCTTGTTGAATTTGCGCGTGCTGGTCTACAAGAGCCGAAGCTCATCCGCCTGGACGCTGAAAGCAAGATTTCTCCCGATCTCAAGAGCGCCTACTTCACCATCAAATCGGGCGACCGTGATGGAGCGCTGATCCATCTTTTAGAAAACGTCATCAAGATGCCAGTTGGACAAACTGAGGTGTGGAAACAGGCCAAAGAAGAGGCCGATAACCTAAGCAAAGGCAAGAAGCGCAAGCGTGGTAGCGGAAACCCCAAGGATGCGCCAGTTGAAGAGTCTACAATCATCTTCGCAGCCACGAAGCATCGGGTAGAGTACCTCAGTACTCTTCTCAAAGCGGCAGGCTACCCAGTCTCCTACGGTAAGCTCGCTGCATAGAGCCCGTTTACTCAAATGCTAACTGCTACAGTATATGGAAATCTCGACCAGACTGCACGTCAGGAACAAGTCAAAGATTTCCGTGCGGGCCTGACGCGTATTCTTGTGGTCACTGATGTTGCCGCTCGTGGTATCGACATGCCGCACATAAACCACGTCATCAATTACGATTTCCCCTCCCAACCGAAAATCTTTGTCCATCGAGTGGGGAGGACGGCCCGCGCTGGACGCAAAGGTTGGGCGTACAGCCTGTGCAGACATGTAGATCTGCCATATCTCATCGACTTACAAATGTTCCTTGGCAAACCCCTAGTGGTTGGTAGATCGAGCACCGAGCCCAATTACGCAGAAGACTTTGTGGTCGGCAGTTTGGCTCCGTACCAATTGGAGCCATCTGTTGAGTTAGTAAACAAGCAGCTCACAGACGACGAAGATCTGGTAAATCTGCTGAACGTAGCAGAGAAAGGCGAGCGTCAATATCAGCGAACACGGAATCAAGCCAGTAATCAGAGCGTCCATCGCGCCAAAGAGTTGGCTTCGGATTCCAAGTTTGCCGAGACACATATGCTGTTTAACGACGACATGCACGACGCTTTGCGGGCAAAAGAGGACATGTTGGAGAGAATTCAAGGATTCAGACCTGCTGAAACTGTCTTTGAGATTGGCAAGCGCGGCACCAACAGCGAGGCTGCTGAGATCATGCGCAAAAGACGGGTTGCTGTTGAACGACAAAAGACGAAGCAAGCGTTCAACAAAGCAAACGATGAGTCATCTGGCCTCACCCGATCAACTGCAGATGCATCGCCCGACGACGAACCAGATTCGGAAGATGATCAGCAAGCTGCAGCTGGCGGCTACGATTCCGAATCCGACGAGCTCGAAGTGATGGTATCACAACCCGAGTCGAAGCAGTCCGGGAAGGATGATTGGCGCTCAGATGAATTCTTCATGTCGTACTTGCCTAAAGAAAACTTTGCAGAAGAAAAAGCATATGGAGTACAAGGTGGAGATGCTGGTAATTCCAACTTCGTATCGGCAGCAAGATCGGCAGAGATGTCACTAGTCAACGACGAGATTCAAGGCTTCGCCGACGCCAGTAAGCCTCGCATGCGATGGGACAAGAAGTCGAAAAAGTACGTCTCTCGCGCGAACGACGAGGATGGTTCCAAAGGCGCCAAGATGATCCGGGGTGAGAGCGGACAGAAAATCGCTGCCAGTTTCCGCAGTGGTCGCTTCGATGATTGGCGAAAAGCCAACAAGGTCAAGATGCAGCGTGTTGGCGAGATGGAGGCGCCGAACCGCTCCACGCAGTTCAATAGTAGTGGGCCACGCTACAAGCACAAGGCGGAGAAGGCGCCCAAGCAGGCTGACCGGTACCGCGACGACTATCACGTGCAGAAGCAGAGAGTACAAGAAGCCAAGGAGAAGCGCATCGGGCATTTCAAGGATGGGGGCGCCAAGAACGAGCTCAAAGATGTGGATACGGTGCGAAAGGAACGCAGAGTGCAGGAGAAGCGCAAGGAGAAGAACGCCAGGCCGTCCAAGAAGCGGAAGTTTTAAGTACATCAATCGATACCCGACTCAAACTCAAGAGGAGTCAATACAATATTCTGTGCCTGCGTCGTGTAACCTTCCCAAGTCGTGGCGTCCAGGGTTGAGTTTCCAAAAATGTGAGAATTGTCATTCATGACAAACAAACAAGACTACGCGGCGCAGCTTAAACTAGTGGGGCATGTCAGGCCACATTGGTATACGCCTTGCCGCTTGACTGCAAACACAATGTCACCACCTGGGCACTCGTTGCTGTGCCTCACAGGTGCTGAAGCGCGAAACTTTGTTGAAGAAGGGGGTTGGTGGAAGCCGGCAATAAACGAACCCTCCACTGGCATGAACGCGCAGTATTGAATCAATATTGGGCTGCACTCGATGGAAATCAAAGTTCAATACACGTTGGAGGACAACAGCGAGGGCGACAAGTCTTTTTGAACTATTGACAAACAAGTCTAAGGGGCGCAATTGGCTAGTTCGAATAAAGATTGACAGGCTGCAGGTACGGGCGTCTCGCAGCGTGCTGGGCCAGCTGAGCTCTGAAATAGAGTTCTCGCGTCTGCTGTCGACGTGCGATACAGTTGACACTGACAGGCGACCGCGTATTGACCGAGCGATAGATCTTACACGGCGTAAAAGCGTATACCGAGCCAGGTTAGGGGCAGCTCCGGCCGTGCATGGTGCAGGTACGTCATCCTGCAAGGAGATTTATGATGGCGGATGAGAGCTCCGCGATACCTGAAATGGCGCAGTCAGCGTGTATAGCGAGCGAGCCCCTGCCTAGTGCCAGTTACGGTAAGACACCAATACTATCATCCTTCGTGCACATGTAGGCTCCTGGCTTACCCGACGCACCACGCCGACCTTCTCGAAGACGCCACAGCAATATTCCGTGCGACCTGGCCTTGGAACTTCCCGAGGGGCACAGGTGTGCCGCTCCCTCCAACGCGTGGTGAGCTGCCGTGTCACGTATTGCAGGTCACCAATAGTTGCAACGGCTTTTTGATAACGCCAATAAGCCCGCTCCTTGGTCGCAATTTCTCCACGACATGCGAGGCCCATTGTCGCACTCCAATGAAGATGATCGGCCTCGCGGGCGCTCAACGGCGCGGAATGTCTGTCCACGGCGGCGACGCGCAGCCGAGCATCGCATCTCGGTAAATGGCTGACCACCTTACAGACGGAAATTTCTCGTTCCGTCGTGGGTCGCGGACTTGATCCTTGAACCCAGGTTGCTCCATCAAACGCATCTCGACAAGGTTCGTGTGTGACGTTCTACTACGAGATCCTGCCGGCAGCCTGAGCCCAGTGCGAGCCGCATGGCTGTCGTGCGACCCTCTTGGATGCACGCGGCAGCAGTCAGCCATATGATATATGGAGCGCGCATCGACTGTACGCACACACACGCCCTCTGCGAGGACTCCAACCTTGGGCCGCCAGCCTGTTCGGCCCGCACCCACTCGCAAATCGAGAATGGGTCCAGGACAGGCTCGCATGCAACAACCCTAGTAGAAATGAGATGACCAGGCTTTCTGAGCATCGTAGCCCCTGGTAGCCGCCTTCTTTTGGCACAACAACGTGTCCAGAAGCCCAGGCACGCGGTTCGTAGATCCCCGCGGGCTGAATCCGTGACCCTGTTGCCACCCCTGCGAGCTGACTCGGCGACTGGACATCACAAAGGCGGGCTGCTCGCGAGTCGCGATACAGGGCCGCTGTGGCCGCCCACAGGTTCGCACATGAGAGGCGTGGGTGGTGTAACATTGGAAGACGCTCGACACCGGCTCCGGAGTGGCACGACACAAAAGCATAGTACAGTGTACAGACGCTCCATGTCTGAAAAATAGGGAGCTTGAACGAACCGTAACGAGAGATGAAGGCAATCTACAGGTGGTATACTACCGTCTGTTATCATTGACGCCTCTTGATGCCAATTTGGTACACATCTCAGCTCGGCTAATTACCTGGTCAAGCAAGGCCGGGGCGTTGGCGGTTGGCTCTATACCTACAGTATGTATATTTTCCGCGCACCGAGGTCCACTGTCACACGCCCGAATACGATGTCGTGGCTCAAGAGCGCATACAGCTCGCTCAAATGTTCCTTAACCAAGGTTAGTCGGCGCTGAAGCTCGGGGTGCTCGACCCGCACCGTGTGTGAAGAAGAAACGCTCCCGCATGACTGGATCTGGCTCCCTGCGTTTGCAAATCTCGCTACTTGCCGCCGAGACGACAGTTGTGTTACGCCAGCCGGGCATGCAGTCCACGACGTGCGTGACAAAGTGCAGCAGTCGCTGATCGTATTGTGTTGTATTGAGGGCCAGTAGACCGATTCCAAATTGCTCACGACGGAGCGTATACGGACGCTGTACAGCTGTCAATGGTGGAAGAGGCTATTCTTATCCTGCCTAATCTATGTCTGCCCCAGGCCCTAGCAGTGGTATCGATCTTCACCGACGGTCGGGACAGGCTGCCGCTATTCCGCTCTCAGTCACCCATCCGTAATGGGTCCGGCATGAACGGTGGACTTCACGCATCGTGTCCCTTCATTTTGCACAGCATCACATATCGTCGCGCCTGCCTGTCATCCTTCGTCGCACTTTCCTCATGCGACGGCGCACACTCGGCTAGCAAAATAGCTGGCTATTGGGACACTAAGAGCTCCTACCACCGCCGAAGACAGTGAGCTCTCCGCCCAGCTCCGCCTCGATGCCCTCCTTCACTGCAAGCTGCGTCGCCCGTCGATTGAGGTTCGAGGGTCTGCTTGCTTTTTCAATCACGCATGCATTGCGCGTGCAATATGCGTGTCACCGCAAGACCCAGCATTCGGCCCCGCAACGTCAATGCGACGCCCAATGCATCTCCAAGCAAATTGGTGGTAATGCTCGGACACTTTCGCGGGCGATCGTCGACGGCGCCAGGTTCGATCGATATCACCCACCGGAGTATTTTGTTTGGCCATCCCAATGCATCACACCCCACACCTATATTGGACGTCTTATAAGCCTGGCTTGTTTCGACGACAGTACTATGACTACCTCTGCGTTGAAGATTGGACGCCACCATTAGTGCATGATCGTGGGCGATTGGAACACAGCACACCCAGGTGCGGCCTTTTTGCAGCTATTGCAGGATCGACTGAACTGCAGCGAGTCCGTCGTTTGACCCTTCCTGCACGAGGTGCTGGGCATGCCTCAGCGCTGTGCGGCGTCATGCTAGCTAGATGAAGCTTGAGCGAGTTTTCTGGAACTGCACGGCATCCTGTCTTCTACAGCTAGCGGCAATCTTTTCGCTACCCGCCGGCTCTGCAGCTGCCAGGTCCTGTTCCCGCATGGCTTTGGACGCTTCAGTGCCCTGGCGCCGTGCGATTCAGCTTCCGTGGGTACACACAGGCGTCCCGAAGCTCAGGCGACAAAGCAGTGCACGCAAGCGGCCATAACCACATATACTTCCGGCAGCTGTACATTTCGCTCTATTAGTCTATGAACTCTATACCTGACTGGAGTGAATGAGGTCCGAGCCTAGAGTGACTACAAACAAGCGCTACCAGCACTTCTGAGCACAAGGCGTCGCCATCTCAGCCCACATTTGCAAGGCGGTGCCGATCAGCGTAGCAGCTGCGCTCATTGTCTATTGCACCAGGACTTAGAGTTTGCGGATGGCGGGTGTGTCATCGGGAGAGCAGTGCCGCTGGATTCGCTCCATCGAAAATCTGAAAGAGGCTTCTCGGCAGCGGATCAGGGAGGTCGATAACAGAGCCTCAGCTGTGATGGGCGGTCGGTGCTGCGCGGTGATGGACACGTTGGTTGGCCTGTTCTGCCCGGACGCTTGACTGACAGACACAAGCGTGGGCATAGTGGACCAAGGTTGCGGGCCTGTCAGTGGCAGCCACAATTCGCAATACTGACCACATCGCTGCTGGTGCAAACGCCTGGATGTTGGACGATTCATCAAACAGAGAACAATGTCAATGTCTGACTGACCGCTCTCTGGCTGAGCGTCATGCGTTCGTCCTTTGTAGGCTCAAACAACGGCTGCGGGGCATAAGCGCAGCCGCTGGCATTCGAGGGCTGGCGGTTTATGCTGTGGCTCGACTCGAACCGCAATGTTTGCATAGGCGGCTGCAAAACAGTGGTGCAATAGCGCACGCAGAAGCCCAAGCCATCGCTAGCAAGCCCTGGTCGAAAGACGGTTCGGAAAGCAGGGGGCAAGCCGGCGTGACAGGGCCCCCAGGCAGTGCCAACCCGCTGTGTCCATGCACACTCCACGCCCTGGTAGCCGTGCGTACTTCCGCGGGTGCGTCGACCGTCTGGGAGGGCGGCCTAGCATATGTCGAAGAACCATCAGCCGAACGAGACCAGCATGTCGTCGTCCCCGAAGCGCATGCATTCCCTGCTCCCGTAGCCCGGAACTCATCGTGGCCCCAGTCGCATGGATGTGGTCCGTCATCTGCGCTCGTGTACATGGGTTCAGTAAAGATCTGAGAGCAGAATCTCCATAGCCGATTTCTGGTTATTACTGGGGATTCTCCGCCGACTGGGCAGAATTCTGCTTTGCCTTTTTGCGTCGTGTGCTGCTCATTGGTCCTACCACACTGAACTCCATCACCACACCCGCCGCCGCCCTCGCCCCATTACTTGCAGCTCTAGCCGTGGCCTCCCCGTCAACCTTCGCCGGCCTGATCCGTTCTTCGACAGTCGCTGACGGGAGGACTTGTGAGCAAGACAGTCGTGCTACTGTGAGCAATATCAGAAAAGGTATTGGACAAGCTCCTTTTTCCCAGCGTCGTACCCCACACAGCATCATATCCTGCTTCGGTCCGTGTCCTTCTCTTTTTCCTGCTCGGCGCAAAGAGCAAATATTGGAAACAACATTCGTCCTACTATGTCTTTGGCTAGGGTCTGAAAGCCGAACTTTTCCTCGTCATCATCCGGCTACTTCATCGCTGCCCCCTTAGCTCACCACTAGTGGCTGTCCACTCCATTTACCACGGGTCTAACGTTCTTACTCAGTGGCTTCTCCTGCTTGTTACACCAAAGCGCATATCATCCGCAGCGCATCTGCTTGGACATACCGCTGTGCATTCAGACAATACGCTGTCCTTGCTGACGCGGTGGTCAAGCTATGCAGAGTCTGGTTCTACCTCGTCCGACCTCGTTCCTACCCACGCCGCTCGGGCACCACTCAGAGCCCGAGGACAGTCTGGCGAAGCTTCGTTTGAAACTCAGTCCTAGTAGGCCTGAACAGCAGAGCTATCCATCTCCTCCCATGTCAGAACCGCATTCACCAAGTCGTCGATCAGCACAGACATCGGACCCCTCACGTTACTCGTACCATGGACCAGCGAACGCAGCTCAAAGAAGCGAAGCAAATCAGCCTCTACCACCACCTTCATCCAGCCTGTTTGATCCTCGATCAGCATTGCCGACTCAGGGTGTTTCCCAACAACGGCAGGCTAACCCCAATGAGCTGCAACCGAGAGGGCAATCGTTGCACTATGCGCATGAACGAGCGGTCCAACACTCGCAATATGGCAACACACATGTTCCGCAGAGCTATGGGTCCTCATACTCATATTCTGGTGTCCAACCCTACGGCGGAGGCCATCATGCAGGGCCAATGGCACAACAAGCGACGATGATCCCGCCACCGCCCCTGAGAGCTACCAAGCCAGCAAGACGGACAAAGGCTCATGTCGCGTCTGCGTGCGTCAATTGCAAGAAAGCACACCTTAGTTGCGACGTGCAACGCCCGTGCGGTCGATGCGTGGCTTCTGGAAAACAGGTGAGTCCGACACACTCGAAAAGCATGCTACGAAACACGCCATGCAGGCATGAAACAGACTAACACCACTGGCAGGATACATGCAAAGATGTACAGCACAAGAAGAGAGGAAGACCACGCCTTCGAGACGATAGAGACTTTTCAAGACCGGAGGAGGGAAGACCGCCGAGCCAGATCTTGGGCGCCGTGCCTGCATCAGGGCCGGAGCCGTACTTTACACCGTACGCAGGACTTCGTCCGCAACGAACGCTAGACTCACCGCATTTTTCTGGAAGACCAGGGGAAGAGCACGGTCCGAACGTCTCGCAACACACTCCGGTGTCCAATCGGGGCCTGGCGGTTGCTGCTTCGCCGTATGCTGCGGGACCGAATCTAGCGTACCAAGCTCTGCCAGTCGCTTTCCTCAATCTGGACTTGGTCGTACAAAAGTCGAATCAAGCGTTCCAAGAGCTGGTAAACTTCCTGGGAGACCTGCGCGGTAAGCATCTTGGCGACCTTCTCGAAACACGGCAAAACGAAAGCCTGCAGCGTCTCCGCAATGAGCTGCAAGAAGAGCGGGATCAACGCGAACCGACGTACATGGCTCCTATCACCCCAGTCGGCCAGGATCCGTGGCTTCCTGTTATGGAGTCTTTGACAGACCGTGATGTCGATCACGTCAGTCAAGGCTCAACAGACAGGCCGATGTATTTGAGTTTCCGGACGGCAAGTGGGCAGCCCCAATCTCTCCAGGTTCAGATCCGACTGGCAAAGACGTCGTTGTACTTTGTAACTCTGGTCGTGCGAACACCACTAAGGCCATCTGGTCCCCCTCTTCAGACCAAACAGCTCGGCCCGCCGACCCCAATCCATGCATCACAGACAATGTCTGCGCCGACAACAGCGCCCGCACGAGACTTTACTCCGCACCAAGCTCGTCCCCCATCTTCCACGGGTTCAGCGCCGAGCTCGCCGTACTTTAATTTTTCGTCCGTCCGCACATCTCTGCCCGCATTCAGTCCCAGCTCTTACGGCAGCAGCCCATCGTACGGTTACTCGCCGACCACAGGCGGCGCAGTCGATTCCAGCTACTTCCCTCCCCCAGCGCAACTCGGAACGGGAGCATATCCCTCGCCGTATGCGCGAAACCCGTCGATCACCTCAGAACCCCTGCGGCAATTGAACCGCCCTGCTAACCTCGAGGGCCTGCATCTGCCGCCGATTCGCACGGGTCCGGCGCCCCTGGGGTCGCCGCTGCATCTCGAGCATCCGGGCGCGACAGATCGCGAACTCGTGCGACGTCGCGCGTCGTCTCCGCGTGCTGACGAACGGCGGCCTGAAACGCCACCAGAAGCGGGCAAACGTCGGCGCTTGAACATTCAAGAGGTGTTGGAGTAGTAAGCAAGTCGTGTCGCAGATAGAAGAGCAAGATCATGGAGGATGGCGGGTCGGAGGAAGAGAGGATTCCCGAGGTTCCAGTCGCTGGGCTTTATGTATGGGTGGTCAGTTGTTTTGGCCACGGCTGCTTTGGGGTGTCGTAGTTTTTGTGTTTCTGAAACATGGGATGACGAGACGCATGGGTGCGGGTATGTTGGCTTTACTTTGTTGTAACGTCACACCACAACGGGCGACGTGCACTGTGGTGCGACCGTTTGTGCTGCTCTCCAAGTGTCGTCATTCCCAATTGCGCAAGCTCCTTGTCATTCGCTTCGTTTTTGGCATTTCCATGCTTAGAGCTTTTGTCGTTCGCTTTTTCTTTCTGGCTTCCCGAGGCATTATAAGATACCACAGCGTTGATTTGCTTTCCCTTCTCTTTTCCCCTTCTCCAGCGCTTCGGCGTGGGCATTCGTTTCAAGCGCCGTTTCCTGCGCCGTTTCCTAGATCGATTCAAACAAGCAAGTTCGCAAGTAAGCTCAAGGCAAAAAGAACCCCGCCTGGTTATTATACCCCAACAAGCATCCTATATTCTTATTCAGACTCCCAAGCTTGTCCCCCGTATTATCAAAGTTTATGCTTTCCCCCCCGCAGCCCGTCATCTGTGCGGGCCATCCGTGCGCAATAAGAAGATTATTGTTTCAGACTCGTTTTTTTTTCCAATAGCGAGCTGCGAAAGCGGGAGCGGTCCGAGGGTTGGTTCGGTTGGCTCGCAGTGTAGTCCGCATTTGGATGCATGGCAAACGCGGAATGTACCCAGAGATGTACACCCATACTCTTGCTGTGTTTGGATGTGGAGAGTAAGAGTTTTT
>Ga0265780_10003376_pt1 | contig 21040 bp, 13 predicted proteins | sample P1T30metagenome_FD_192432 | JGI IMG/M metagenome (GOLD analysis project Ga0265780, IMG submission 192432) | Plant litter microbial communities from East Loma Ridge, Irvine, California - P1 T30 | ecosystem: Environmental > Terrestrial > Plant litter > Unclassified | place: USA: California...
ACGCCGACTACATCAACTACTGGGACTACATCGAGCTCGATACGCTGCTGAGCTTGCAGCGCCCGCTCACGAAGTTTCCCGACGAGGAGATATTCATTATCTACCACCAAATCACGGAGTTGTACTTCAAGCTCTGCCTGCGCGAGTACGAGCAGCTGGGCGAGCTACAGCAGCCCACGCTGGGCGAAGTGGTGCTGCGCCTAGGCCGCGTAAACCGCTACTTCGAGACGCTGATAACCTCGTTCGACGTGATGGTGGACGGCATGGACAAGCAGCAGTTTCTGCAATTTCGGATGAGCCTGATGCCGGCCTCGGGCTTTCAGAGCGTGCAGTATCGCTACATCGAAATAGCCAGTACGGCCCTCGAAAATCTGGTGCCCGAAGAAAAGCGCCGCCTGCTCGGCGACGCGCCCACCCACGAGGATTTTATGGGCTGCATCTACTGGCAAGCCGGTGCCACCGTCGAAGACACCGGCGCCAAGGCGCTGACCCTAACCGAATTTGAGCGCAAGTACACCGGCGAACTGGTGGCCCACGCCCGCCACTTCCAGCACCGCAACGCCTGGGCCGTGGTGCAGCGCCTGCCCGAGGCCGACCGCCAGCACCCGCGCCTACTGCGCGCCCTCAAGCAGCTCGATGTGAACGTGAACGTGAACTGGCCGCTCATGCACTATAAGTCGGCCGTGCGCTACCTCCAGCGCGACCCCACCGACGTGCCCGCCACCGGCGGCACCAACTGGCGCAAGTACCTGCCTCCCAAGTTCCAGCGCCGCATTTTCTACCCGCAACTCTGGACCGCGCAAGAGCTCGAAGACTGGGGCAAGGGCTGGGTGGAAAAGGTGTTGGAGGAAGTGGGCTGATTCGGCGAGGCTAGCCTTATTTTTCAAGCGCATGAAACTACGCCTGTCCGAAAAGCAACTCCAGCAACAAATTAGCTATTTTGCTTACTATCAGCTAGCAGGAGGCCTTATTACCGCAGGCATTACGCTTCTAGCACTCGCTAGAGTTGAGCACTTATCCAGTCTTTTACTTTTAGCCTACCTCGCCTTCCTATGCTTGTCTGGGTTTACTACTTACTGTGGCTATCTCTGCTTAAAACCACCAACCAAAGCCCGGGGCTTACGGCTAAGCCGACTTAGCTTGCTTGCACAGTTTTTGGGATTCGCGGCGGGAGGATTTTCGTTTCGCTTCTTCGCTGGGCCGTTTGTGGCCTTGAGTATCGACCTAACTAAAGAATTTCTTTTCAAAGCCGATGCTTCTTTGGGAGAATTTAGCTTTAAGATTAGTCCTGAATCTGATACGCTACTGCTATCCATTAATGTAGTAGCAATGCTGCTGTTCTTTCGCACGACTTTCTGGCTCAATGAATGGCGTATTCGCTATGACACTAGTGAGCCAGCCGCTAATTCAGTCTGAGTAGATTGTGCGCTATTTGCCAAACCATAGGCAGTTGCTGGCGGCAGTTCAGCGAAGCGGACTATTAATAGCTACTCCCACCCAAACTTCTCAGCCCTCCTGCCTATGCGCCCGCCCGTTCTTTTCAGCCTGCTGTACCTAGGTCTTGCCGGCGAGGCTAGTGCCCAAAAAGCGCCCCCGCGCGACTATCCTATTCAGCCGGTGGCGTTTACGCAGGTGCAGGTGCACGATAAGTTTTGGGCGCCCAAGATGCAGACCAATGCCGACGTGACCATTCCGCACACCTTGCAGCAGTGCCGGCAGGATGGCCACATCGACAACTTCCGGCGAGCGGCGGGCGAGCTGCCGGGCGACAAGCTCACGCAGTTTCCCTTTGATGACACCGACATCTACAAGGTGATTGAGGGCGCCTCGTACGCCATGCAGGTAAAGAAAAATGCGAAGCTGGACGCCTACGTCGATTCGCTGATTACGCTCATCGGCAAGGCGCAGGAGCCGGACGGCTACCTCTACACCTTCCGCACGGTGAAGGCCGCCAAGCCCCACGAGTGGATTGGGGCCAAGCGCTGGGAAAAGGAGGAAGACCTCAGCCACGAGCTCTACAACGCGGGCCACCTCTACGAGGCTGCCGTGGCGCACTACCAGGCCACCGGCAAAAAGACGCTGCTCGACATTGCCACTAAAAACGCCGACCTGCTGGTGCGTGACCTAGGGCCCGGCAAAACAGAAGTGTACCCTGGCCACCAGGTAGTTGAAATCGGCCTGGCCAAGCTCTACCGCGTCACGGGCCGGCAGCAGTACCTCGACCTGGCCAAGTTTTTCCTGGACGTGCGCGGCCCCAAGGGCGACGCCTACAACCAAGCCAACAAGCGCGTGGTGGACCAGGACGAGGCCGTGGGCCACGCCGTGCGCGCCACCTATATGTACTCGGCTATGGCCGACGTAGCCGCCCTCACCGGCGACCAGCGCTACCTCACGGCCATCGACGCCATCTGGAACGACGTGGTGAGCAAGAAGCTCTACATCACGGGCGGCATCGGGGCCACTGGCAACGGCGAGGCGTTTGGCAAGCCCTTCGAGCTGCCCAATATGTCGGCCTACGCTGAAACCTGCGCCTCCATTGCCAACGTGTACTGGAACCAGCGCATGTTCTTACTACACGGCGACGCCAAGTATGTGGACGTGCTGGAGCGCACCTTATACAACGGTTTGCTGGCGGGCGTGTCGTTGAGCGGCGACCATTTTTTCTATCCCAATCCGCTGGCTTCGATGGGGCAGCACCAGCGCGGGTCGTGGTTTGCCTGCGCCTGCTGCATCTCGAATATGACGCGTTTTATGGCCTCAGTGCCGGGCTACGCGTATGCCCAAAATGCCGACAATTTGTACGTTAACCTGTTCATGACCAGCACCAGCAACGTGCAGCTGCCCTCGGGCAAGGTCAGCATCGAGCAGCAAACCAACTACCCCTGGGACGGCCAGCTCGACCTGGCCGTGAACCCGGCGAAGCGGCAGGAGTTCACGCTGCGGGTCCGCATTCCGGGCTGGGCGCAGCAGCAGCCCAGCCCCGGCGGCCTCTATCAGTTTGTGGATGCCACACCGCAGCCCATTCTGCTCAGCATCAACGGTAAGCCGGTGCAATACACGCTCGACCACGGCTACGCGGTGCTGAAGCGGCGCTGGCAAAAAGGCGACCACGTGACGCTAACCCTGCCGATGGCTACTGAGAAGGTGGTAGCGAGTGCGCAGGTGAAGGACGACCAGGGCAAATTCGCCCTTCAGCGCGGCCCCCTCGTGTACTGCCTCGAAGGCCCCGATAATGCCAACGGCCTCGTGCAGAACATCACCGTGGACCAAAAAGCGCCCGTGGACGTGGTGTACCAGGATGGCCTGCTCAACGGCATCGACGTGCTGACGACCAACGGCGTGAGCACCCGCCGCCAGCTCAACTCCGACCAGCTCCTGACCACGCCGCAGGCCGTAAAAGCCATTCCGTACTACGCCTGGGCCAACCGCGGTCCCAGCGACATGACCGTGTGGGTGCCCTACGAAGTCTCGGCCTCCAAGCCCCAGCCGGCCCCCACGGTGGCATCGCGCAGCACGGCCAGCTCGTCGCTGAAAAGCACGAAAACCCTCAAGGCGCTTTCCGACCAGTACGACCCCATCGACTCGAAGGACGCTAACTACCCCTATCTGCACTGGTGGCCCAAAAAGGCTACTACCGAGTTTGTGCAGTACGACTTTGCCGAGCCCGCCACGGTGTCCGAGTCCAAGGTATATTGGTTTGATGATGGCCCGTGGGGCGGCTGCCGCATTCCGGCCAGCTATAAAGTTTATTACCAGAAAGATGGGAAGTGGCTGCCCGTAAGAAACACCACGCCCTACGCCGTGGCTAAGGACCAGTACAATACGGTCACGTTTGAGCCGGTGCGGACTACTGCGCTGAAGCTGGAAGTGCAACTGCCCGTGGACAATGCCACGGGTATTCACGAGTGGATGGTGAAGTAAGTACGAGCGGGGCGCATCACCCCCCGGCCCCCTCTCCTTTTCGGAGAGGGGGCTGGGGGGTGAGGCGCCCACGTCTGGGCACGCTAGGTTTGAGCAGTATAAAAAAACGCTCCGCATTTTTTCGTTTATGGACTTTTCCGCGTTTGCACGCACGGCTCGCCTGACGGGCTTGACCTTAGGAGTTCTCTACGCCAGCCCCAGCCACGCCCAGGGCGGCCAACTGGCCGACTACCAGCGGAGCGCCGCGCTACACAAGCAGCTCTACCGCACGGCCTACCACATTCCGACGCAAGTGAACTGGCAGCCCGATGGCAAAATCGTGTACTACGCCGTGTACACGCCCAAAGGCCAGGAATTTTGGCAGGCCGATGGCACGCGCCCGGCGCCGGAGCCGGCTTTCGACCCGGCCCCGCTGGCAGCCAAGCTCAGCGCCGCGCTCAAGCAGCCCGTGGCGCCGTACCAGCTGCCGCTTGGCAACTTGAAATTTAGCAGCGGCGCGGCGGGTTTGCGCCTCACGTTTGCGGCGGGGGCGGCCGAGTGGGAATACGCGCCTGCCACCACCACATTGCGCCAACTGCGCAAGCCGGCGGAAGCCCGCTATTGGAACCAGCGCGACGACCAGGACGAGGCCGGCAAGCTGGTGTACTCGCCCGACAGCGCCTGGGTAGCTTTCACCAAAAACTACAACGTGTACGTGCGGGCCGCCAAGGGCAAGGAGGAAACCGCGCTCAGCTTCGATGGCGCGGCCGGCGACTACTACGCCAATAACCTGCACTGGTCGCCCGATTCGAAGAAATTGGTAGGCGTGCGCGTCCGGCGCAACGCGCCGCATACGCTGTATCTGCTACGCTCGTCGCCACCCGACCAGCTGCAACCCAAGTTCGAAACGCGGCCCTACCCCAAGCCCGGTGATGCACTACCGGTACACCAGCCCAGCCTGTTTTTGGTGGCCGAAAAGAAGCAGATTCCGCTCTCGATGGCCTTGTTTGGGCAGCAGTTCAGCCTCTCGCGGCCCGAATGGCGCAAGGACAGCCGGGCCTTCACCTTCGAGTACAATGAGCGCGGGCACCAGCTGTACCGCGTGCTGGAAGCCGACGCTACCACCGGCCAGGTGCGCCCGCTCATTGAGGAGCGCAGCCCCACGTTTGTTACCTACAGCAGCAAGCTTTTTAGGCACGATGTGGCCGATGGCCAGGAAATAATCTGGCTGTCGGAGCGCGACGGCTGGAACCACCTCTACCGCTACGACGGCCGCACGGGCAAGGTCAAAAACCAGATAACCAAGGGCCAGTGGGTGGTGCGCCAGGTGGTGCACGTGGACGAGGCCGCCCGCACGATAGTATTTGCGGCCAGCGGCCGCGACGCCGGCCAGGACCCGTATTTAGTGCATTACTACCGCGTCAATTTTGACGGCTCGCACCTCACGGCCCTCACCCCCGAAAACGCCAACCACACGGCAACGTTCTCGCCCGACTACCGCCGCTTCGTGGACGTGTGCTCGCGGGTAGATTTACCGCCCGTGACGGTATTGCGCGATGCGGCCACCGGCGCCGTACTGCAAACCCTGGAGCGCGCCGACCTCACGGCCTGGCAGCAGGCCGGCTGGCGAACGCCCGAGGTATTCAGCGCCAAGGGCCGCGACGGGCAGACTGACATTTGGGGTATTATCGTAAGGCCCACCAACTTCGACCCCACGCGCCGGTACCCAGTGATTGAAAACATCTACGCCGGGCCGCAGGACTCGTTTGTGCCTAAGTCGTTTATGAGCAACAACCTGGCAATGCACGAGCTGGCCGAGCTAGGCTTCGTGGTGGTGCAGATTGACGGCATGGGTACCTCCAACCGCTCTAAGGCCTTCCATGATGTGTGCTGGAAAGATTTGAAAGACGCCGGCTTCCCCGACCGCATCAAGTGGCTCGAAGCGGCGGCTCGGCGCTACCCGGCGCTCGACCTGAGCCGCGTGGGCCTCTACGGTACCTCGGCGGGCGGCCAAAGCGCGGCGGGCGGCGTATTGCTACACCCCGAGTTCTACAAAGCCGCCGTGGCCTCGTGCGGCTGCCACGACAATCGGATAGACAAAATGTGGTGGAACGAGCAGTGGATGGGCTACCCCATCGGCCCGCACTACGCCGCCTGCGCCAACGTGACCTACGCTAATCAGCTGCGCGGCAACCTGTTGCTCATGGTGGGCGAAATGGACGACAACGTGGACCCCGCCTCCACCTACCAGCTCGCCGATGCGCTCATCAAGGCTAATAAGGACTTCGAGCTGGTGGTGCTGCCCAACCAGGGCCACACCAGCGGCGGCGACTTCGGCGAGCGCAAGCGCCGCGACTTTTTCGTGCGCCATTTGCTAAAGCAAAACCCGCCCGCCTGGAGCGAGCTGCCTACGCAATAGCTAGTAGCCAATTGTTTTAAAACCGTCATGCTGAGCGGAGCGCAGCGAAGTCGAAGCATCTCTATCGGTGAGCTAATTCCTGACGATAGCAGAGAAGCGGCAGAGATGCTTCGACTTCGCTGCGCTCCGCTCAGCATAACAGCTTTTATTTATCCCTGCCTTTTCCCATGCCCTCCTCCCCGACTCGCGCCCTACTGCTGCCGCTCCTGCTCGCTACCCTAGGCGCCCCCGCGGCCCAGGCCCAAACCTACCTGCCAACCCCCAAGGATGCGCGCATGAAAGTGCAGCCCCAGGTGCCGGTGAAAGCCTACGCCTTTGACCTGGCTCAGGTGAAGCTGCTTGACAGTCCTTTCAAAGTGGCCGAGCAGGCCGACGCCAAGTACCTGCTGAAAATAGAGCCGGATAGGTTGCTGGCTGATTTTCGGGAGCACAGCGGGCTGAAAGCCAAGGGCGCGCGCTACGGCGGTTGGGAATCGACGGGGCTGGCCGGGCACACGCTGGGGCACTACTTGTCAGCGTGCGCGCTGGCGTATGCCTCGACGGGAAATGCCGAGTTTAAGCAGCGGGTAGACTACATCGTGGCTCAGTTGGACGAGTGCCAAAAAGCCCGCAAAACCGGCTACGTGGGCGCTATTCCGAAGGAGGACCAGCTGTGGGCTGAGGTGGCCAGCGGCAACATTCGCTCGCACGGCTTCGACCTGAACGGGGCGTGGTCGCCGTGGTACACGGTGCATAAGATTATGGCGGGCTTGCTCGACGCGTACTTGTATTGCGGCAATAAAACGGCCCTGGTTGTCAACCAGGGCATTGCCGACTGGACGGGCAACACCATCAAAGGCCTCGACGAGGCCAAAATGCAGGACATGCTGGTGTGCGAGTACGGCGGCATGGCTGAAACCCTGGCCAACACTTACGCCCTGAGCGGCGACAAAAAGTACCTCGACTTGTCATACCGCTTCTACGACAAGCGCATCCTCGACCCGCTGGCCGCTCGCACCGATATTTTGCCCGGCAAGCACTCCAACACCCAGATTCCGAAGGCCATTGCCAGCGCCCGCCGCTACGAGCTGACCGGCGACCCGAAGGACGCCGCCATCGCGAAGTTTTTCTGGCAAACCGTGACTGAAAACCACTCCTACGCTACCGGCGGCAACAGCAACTACGAGTACTTGGGCGAGCCGCGCAAGCTCAACGACAAGCTCAGCGAAAACACCACCGAGACTTGCAACACCTACAACATGCTGAAATTGACGCAGCATTTGTTTGCGCAGCAGCCTTCGGCCAAGCTGATGGACTACTACGAAAAGGGGCTCTACAACCACATTTTGGCCTCGCAAAACCACGAAACGGGCATGACGACCTACTTTGTGCCGCTGCGCATGGGCGGGCGCAAAACGTACAGCGACGAGTTTAACACGTTTACCTGCTGCGTGGGCTCGGGCATGGAAAACCACGTGAAGTATGCCGAAAACATCTATTTCCAGGGTCAGGACGGCAGTTTGTATGTCAACCTGTTTATTCCCTCGGAGCTGAACTGGCAGGAAAAGGGCGTGACACTGCACCAGGAAAGCCAACTACCCGCTGGCAACCAGGTCACGTTTACGGTGGCGGCGGCCAAAAGCCGGGCTTTTAAGCTGCGCCTGCGCCAGCCCAAGTGGACCAAAAACCCGCAGGTGCGCGTGAATGGCCAAGCCGTGGCCGCCATGCCCGATGCGGAAGGCTACCTCGTGCTCGACCGCAAGTGGAAAAACCAGGATAAGATAGAGCTGACGCTACCCACCGATTTCTATACCGAGGCCCTGCCTGACAACCCCGACCGCCGCGCCCTGTTCTACGGCCCCACGCTGCTGGCTGGCGTGCTCGGCAACACCGAGCCGGAACCCGTAACCGGCGTGCCCGTGCTCGTAACCGCCAGCAACGACCCCAACGGCTGGGTAAAGCCCGTAGATGCCAAGCAGCTGCGCTTCCAGACCGCCGGCCTGGGCACGCCGCACGATGTGCCATTGCGGCCCTTCAACCAAACCGGCAACGAGTACTACACCGTGTATTGGGACGTGTTTACGCCCGAAAAGTGGGCTACCCAGCAGCGCGTGTACGAGGCCGCCCGCCAAAAGCAGCAGCAGTTGGAAGCCCAAACCGTGGACGTGCTGCGCGTGGGCGAAATGCAGCCCGAGCGCGACCACAACTTCACCGTTTCGGAGAAGGCCGAAACCGGCGAGGAACACGGCCGCAAGTGGCGCACCGTGAACGAGGGCGGCCTCATGGCCTTCACCCTAAAAGTGGCCCCCACCAAAGCCAACTCGCTGCTGCTCACCTACTGGGGCATGGACAACCGCGGCCGGGTGTTCGACGTGCTGGTCGATGGCGAGAAGATTGCCACCGAAGACCTCAACAAGTACAAGGAGAGCCGTTTCTACGACATCTCCTACCCCATTCCGCCCGCCCTCACCAAGGGCAAGCAGCAGGTAAAAGTCACGTTTCAGGCCCGGCCCAACAACAGCGCCGGCCCGGTCTACGGCGTCCGCAACGTGCAGGAGTAGGCCCGCGCCTCAATGGCTTGGCGCTTTAGGGTGCCGGCGAGCGTAGAGACGCATCCTTGCGTCTGGCGTTCGGCGAGCTTAACAACGACGAGACGCAAGGATGCGTCTCTACGCTCGTCGGCACCCTGAATTCCCAAACCGCGCTAACCCAAGCGTGGGGCCTGGCGAGCTTCGCCAAGCCCTTAACCTCAAGCCCCCAAAAAGGGCGTGAGAGCCTGCGTATACGTCAGCGTGAGCTGGTGCATGGCGCGGGTGCACGCAATGTAAAGCATCCCCTTATCGACCTCCGTCTTGTAAATGCGGGCGGAAACGAAGGGCACGATAACCTCATCAAACTCAAGGCCTTTGGACAGATGGGCCGTGGTGATGATGACGCCTTCGGTAAAGGTCGTGGACTCCTCGGTGAGCAGCTGCACGCCGAGCGCTTGCAGCGCCTGGTGCAGCTGGGTGGCCTGCCGCAGGGTCTTGCAAATGATACCCAGCGACTGGTGGCCGCTGCGCTGAAAGGCCGCTACCAGCCCTTGGATGGCTTGCTGCTCCTCGGCGGGGCTCTCGCAGCGCATTACGGCTGGCTCCGGCCCGTGCCGCTCCAGCGGCAGCAGGTCGGGATTGGGCGTGATGCGCTGCGCAAAGGCCGTAATTTCGAGAGTAGAGCGGTAGCTGCGGTGCAGCTTGACAATCTCGGCCTGCGGAAACACGCGCTCGATGGTTTCGGCCGACGAGGCGCTGTAGGGGTTCACTGTCTGGCTGACGTCGCCCAGGATGGTTTTGCGGCACGAAAACAGGCGGGACAGCACCGCATATTGCACGGGGGTGTAGTCCTGCATTTCGTCCACCACCAGGTGCTTGACGTGCTCGTAGGCGCTGAGGCCTTCCAGCCGCAGGCGCAGGTAGATGAAGGCGAAAACATCGGCGTACTCCAGGCACTGGCGGTAGTCGTGGCGCAGCAGCTCGGGCCGACCCAGCCAGCGGTAAAAATCCTGGTACAAGTCCAGCACCTGGTGGAACTTGAACATGCGGGGAATAGCCTCGCCGATGATGCTTTTTTCCTGGCCGGTAAGCTTGCGCTGAGTGGCGTCGCGCACGTACGTTCGCACATCCTGGGCCACCTGCGGAAAGCGCTTCAGCAGCGGCACCCGGTGGTAGGCCTTAAACCGACCCTGGATAAACGAGAGAGGCACCACCAGCCGGCCCAAGCGCAGCTCGCTGCCCGTAAAGTAGTTATTCTCCACGTGCAGCAGGTATTTATTGAGCTGGCTCAGAAACTCGCCCGATGCCTTGAACTGAATGCGCTCGACAAAAGCGGGGTCGGGGTTTTCGAGCAGCATGGATACCTGCTCGAAAAAAGTCTGAAACGGGTGCTGGTGGTTGAGCAAGTCGGCCGCCAGCTCCTCCATGCCCAGCTCGGGAATGTGCTCCTCGCCCAGCTCGGGCAAGACGTTGGAGATGTAGTCGGCAAAGACTTTGTTGGGCGAAATAATCAGAATGTCCTTGGCCGAAATCGTCTCGCGGTAGCGGTAGAGCAGAAACGCAATTCGGTGCAGCGCAATCGACGTTTTGCCCGAGCCCGCTACGCCCTGAATGACCATCACCGACGCGGTTTCGTTGCGAATCACCGCGTTTTGGTCGCGCTGAATGGTGGCGACGATGTTCTTCATCTTATCGTCGGAGGACTTGGCCAGCTCGCGCTGCAACACGTCGTCGTGAATGTTCACGTCGTTTTCGAGCATAAATTCCATCTGGCCGTCGCGGATTTTGTACTGCCGCTTGAGGTTAATGGTGCCCGAAATAGTGCCCGACGGGGTATCGTAGGCGGCCTCGCCCAACTCGTAGTCGTAGAAGAGCGACGAGATGGGCGCCCGCCAATCGTAAATCAGGCTCTGGCGCGCCTGCTCATCCAGGAAGGAATACACGCCGATGTACACCGGCGTTTTGGCCTTGCCCTGGGGCGTAAAATCGAGGCGACCGAAATAAGGCGATTGGCCCAGCTTGAGCAGCCGGCGCTTGCGGGCCACGGCGGCTTCGCCGGTGAAGGCCATGCGGTTGATGGACTGGTCGGCGGCCACCATATCCGCGTCGTCCATGCTGGACTGGTGCTCGTGGATGTACTGTTTTGTTTGCCGCAGCTCGCTCGAAAACTGCTTTACGGCCTCGTCGCCGCGCTTGATGGCGAGCGTCAGCTTTTCCTTAATTTCTTCGAGGTAGGCTCTTTCTTCTTGCTCCGTTACGTTCATCCCGGGGGTAGTTATTGGGCCGCAAAGGTGCGGGCAAATGCTGGCCCAGCGAAATGCGCGCACCTTTGCAGCCCATTGCGGCGCGGCTACCCTACCAAAATGGGCTCCGTATCCGTCTGCAACAGCTGCTCGTCGGCCAGGTGGCGGTGCAGGGCATTTTCTACAGTGGGCAGCAGGGCACCGTGTTCGCTGCCGAGCACGCTGTAGCGCGGGCGCTCGGCGGCCCAGCCGAGGCTGGCGGCGGAGCGCGACACTACGCACGCCTCATCGAGGCCGGCCAGGCGCAGGGCCAGGCGGGCCAAGTCGGCCCAGGTGTAGGCGCCCTGGTTGGCGAGGTGCCACAGGCCTTGGGCACCGTCGAGCAGCAAATCGAGGCTGGCATTGACGAGGTCGGGCACGTAGGTGGGCGAGATAACCAGGTCGTCGGCCGCCTCAAACAGCTCCCCTCGGCGGGCGGCGCTGAGGGCTTGGTGCACGAAGTTGTGTTCGTCCCAAGCGCTGAAAAAGGCGCTGGTGCGCACCAACAGCGCGGTGGGCAAATGGGCCAGCACGCCCTGCTCGGCCAGCACCTTGCTGCGGCCATACACGCTGAGCGGCGTGGCTACGTCGCTTTCGAGGTAGGGCGTAGCTTGGAGCCCATCGAATACCAAATCGGACGAAAAGGTGAGCAACTGCACGCCTTGGGCGGCGCAGGCTTCGGCGAGCAGACGCGGGCCGGTGGTGTTTTCGCGGTAGCAGCGCTCCTGGTCGGTTTCAGCGTCGTCGACGCGCACGTAGCCGGCGGCGTTCACCACGGCCCAAGGCTGGTGCAGGTCAAGCGCCGCCCGAATAGAATCGGCCTCGGCAATATCAAGTACCGTGCGGTCGAGCAGCACCGCGTGCAGGCCCCGAATGTGGCATAAGCGTTCAAAAGCCTGTCCTAGCGTGCCGGTGGCACCAGTAATAAGCAGCGGTTTCATAGTTGACATAGAATAGAGGGTGGGAATACAGTAAGCGGTATAAATGACTTAGGCGGCCTCGGCGGGCCAATAAAACCGCAGGTCGCGCTGCCACCAGCCAAGGCCGGCCAGCACGGGGTGCGTGTAGTGCCCATCCCGGATGAGGCTGCGCACCATGTGGTGCAGGGCCGTAGGCCGGGGCTCGCCCCCGCGCACGTCGAACACGCCGGGCTCATAATGGCCCACGTCCTGCGTGAGCAGGCTGTCCCAGTCGAAGGCCCCCAGCAGCGACCACACCGTGAGGCCGCGCAGGTCAACGCCTTCGGCCTTTAGCCGGTTGGCCGCGGCCCAGGTCTGGTGCAGCCAGCGCAACTGCTCCTCGCGGGTGCAGCCCAGGTGCGCCTCCGTAATGGCCAGCGGAATGCCGTAGCGCTCCCAGGTTTCGCGCAGTAGGTTTTCGAGACCGTTTACCTCCACACCCAGCACGCGCACGGCTTCGGTGTCGATATAGGCCTCGTGGTGCTGCCCGCAGGTGGTGGGCAGACCCGGATACAGCTCCAGGCGCTCGTCGAGGTAGCGCTCGCTGGTTACGTAATTGTTGATGCCCAGCACGTCGGGCGGTAGGGGCTGGTCGATAAAGGCCTGCAATTCGGCTTCCTCGATGCCATTGTTTATCAAGTAGTTCCAGAGCGGATGCTCCGGCGTCACGCGCCCGCCTAGGATGTCGAAAGTCAGCCAGCGGCGGTGGTTTTCAAATTCTACTTGCGCGGCCACGCCGGGCGTGCCGTGGGCCTGGCCCAGGTCTTCGGTTTGCACGAGCTGGGCGGCGGGGTTCACCTCCCGAATGGCCAGCATGGCGAGCTTGGTGGCGTGCAACTCGTTGAGCAAAATGCGCACAAACGTGCGGTCGTCCTGCCCGTGTGGGTACCAGCAGCCGTAGAGGCCGCTGAAGCGGGCCGTGGTTAGCGGCTCATTCACAGGGGTATAGTACTTTACCCAAGGGTAGCGCTCGGCCACCATGCGGGCGTAGCGGGCCAGGCCAGGGGCAAATGTAGGCTGGTCGAGGGCTGTGTAGAGCGGGCCGCTGCCGTGGTGCACCAGTCCCACAATGGGTTCAATCTCCAGCTCTTGCAGGCGAGCCAGGCGCTCGTCGGTCCACGCCCAATTGGGCTGGTCGAGGCTTTCGGGAGCCACGTGCTCCCATAGCACCGGGTAGCGCAGGGTGCGCAGGCCCAGGTCGGCAAAGCGGTCGAGGTCGTCGAGGCGCTCGCGGTGGCCATTGCGGGTTAGCTGGTCGGAGTACGCATCGCCCACGCGCCGGCAGGTGCATTCTACGCCGCCCCAGATTTCTACGTTTGTCGCTGCTTGGTTCATTCTTTTACGCTTTCGTGGCACATGCCAGCCCGGTTAAGGGCCGGTTGTTAGGCGAGCTTCACGCTCGCACCTTAGTTAGTGTACTTATCGGGTAACCAATGGGTTACTGTTGAGGCAAGTCCTTTGGGGCCATGCTGACCGGTAAGCCCCACCGTTTTGGGCGCGTATCTTACCCACGGTCAAGGGCGCTACCGGCACCCGCCAAAAAGCCGTTATTTTAGGGCTTCCACGGCCGGTTGCCACTCGTGGCAACCGCATTTGGGGCAGTTTTGGGCGGGCGGCTGGGGGGCGTCGAGTACCTGCCCGCAGGCGTTGCAGGCGAACTTGCCGGCCGCCACGGGCTGTATTTCCCGGAAGCCCTCATCCCACTGCGGAATAACCGACAAGCCGGGCTGGGGCTCCTCTTCCTGCACGAGGCTGAACGTGCCGTTGGCTTCCATGTATAGGCGGCGCACCTGGCCCAGGTGCTCCAGGCTTTCGCCGCGCAGCTGGGCAAACAGCCGCTCGCGCGAGAGCACCACCCCTTCCATAATAGGCAGTTGCAGCACGCCATCCACGACCACGGTCGTTACGTTGCCTTGCAGCAGGTGCTCGGCGGTGGGGCGATAGGCGGCCCAGCGCGTCACGAGGCGGTGCAGCAGCACCACTACGGCCACAATGGCCACGGGGGCCAGCAGGCCGCGGTCGGGCGAGAGCAACGGAATACCGATGCTCACGGCTATCGATACCAGGCCAGCCAGTTCGGTACGGCTGATTTGGCCGGCCTGGCGCTTGCCCATCAGGCGCAGGCCCGTGAGCAGCAGCAGGTACATGGCCACCAGGCGCAGGGCACATTCGAGCAGGAAGCTCCAGGGCACATCGCCCATCAGAATGCGCATATAATCAGTTATTTGGGGAGGGGGTGGCGGGGGCATAACTATTCTTAAAAACTATTTACAGGATGAAATTTCTTTTCGGAGGCATGCACAGGTTTTCGGCACCGGCGGCGGCGCTGGGGTAAACCCGGGTTTTGGGCATGGCCCTTACTCTTCGCCTTCTTTGCCGGTTTTGACCAGCGAGGCGGGCACCCAGTTTTGGGCGTGGCAGCGCAGGCAGCGGCCCCCGGCGTGGTCGGTGGGGGTAGCTACGAGGCCGCAGGTGGCGCACACCTGCTTGTCGTGGGCGGGGCCGCTGATGGCAGCGGGCGGCGCATCTTCCCGCGGCAATATGCTCAGGCCGGGCTGCGCCTCGGTGAGCTTGTAGATACTAAGGCTACCGTTGGCCTCGAAGTACACGCGGCGCAACTCGCCGAGCTGCGCGATGTTCTGGTTGCGCAGCTGGCCAAAAAGCTGCTCCTGCGAGAGGCCCTGCCGGTGCATAGAAGGCAAATCGAGGAGCCCGTCGCGTAGCAGCACGGCCGTATCGCCCTGTTGCAGCAGCTCCATGGGGCGCGACTTATACGCCAGCCAGTTGGTGAAGCGGTGCATGAACAGCAGCGCCGCCAGCACCGCGAAGCTGGGCAGCAGCCCGGCCGTTGGTATCTGCATCGGCCCGGCAATAACGGCCCCCAGCGTCAGGACCACGGCCAACTCGGTTACCGACATCTGGCCCTTCATGCGGCGGCCCATCAGGCGCATGAGCACCACCATGGCCGTAAAAATGAGGAACGCCCGAATCGCAGTTTCCCCCACAAACGAAGGCGGCGCTTCGCCAAATAACCAGCGCTGCCAATCGCTGAAGATAATATCTTCCTTTTTCATAAAACCCTCTAATCATTGTTGTTGACTGGGGAAATGAACGGCTGGGCGGGTCTCAGGTTACGGCAGAGAGCTATTAAATTGCTACCAACATAGCTTAATTTATATTACTAATCAAGCAATTAGCCCCACGGTTCCGGTAGGCTACTTGCTGCGCACGATATGGTAAGGCATCCTGCACTTGACACTTGGTGAAACCCCATCTGGCGTTAATATTTTTAACCCAAATACTTGCCGCAAACCCGTAATACGGGGCATTAGCTACGCTGTTTAGGCGGCTAATGCGAGTTGCGGAGTAGCCGTAACGTGGCGGCCTATCGGTAGTAGTTGCTCATTAGAAATAAATATAAAAAGCCCCAACTGGGCGACCCATTCGAGCAAATGGGTCGCCCAGCTGGGGCTTTAAATTGGTTTAGGGAATGGGTTGCTACCCACGGGCCGCCGCGCTGCGGCTACTCCACGGTTAATTGCGCACCGCAATCAGCAGACCCAGCTCCTTGTAGCGCATGTTAAACTTCTTGGCAATAGCCGCATTAGTCAGCGAGCCTTTGTAGATGTAGACGCCGCTACGGAAGTGCTCGTTAGTGAAAAGCGCCTCGTTAATGCCGCCTTGCTGGCTGATTTCCTGCAAGATGGGCGTGAAGATGTTGCTCAGCGCGTTGGTGGCGGTGCGGGGCACCCGCGAGGCGATATTGGGCACGCAGTAGTGTACCACGTCGTACTTGCGGAAGACGGGCTTGCTGTGGCTGGTGAGCTCGCTGGTTTCGAAGCAGCCGCCCTGGTCAATGCTGATGTCGATGATGATGGAGCCGGGGGCCATGCTGGCCACCATTTGCTCGGGCACCATGAAGGGGATGCGCCCCTCCTCCACCGCCAGCGCGCCGATGACCACGTCGGCCCGCCGAATCTGCTGGCTTAGGGCGAAGGTATCGAGGGTACTGGTGTAGAGCTGCGTGCCCAAATTGTGCTTAAGGCGGCGCAACTTATAGAGGTGGTTATCAAATACTTTAACTTCAGCACCCAGCCCGATGGCGGCGCGGGCGGCGTACTCGGCCACCGTACCGGCCCCCAAAATGACGACCTGCGACGGCGGCACACCCGTGATACCACCCAGGATAATGCCCTTGCCCTCGTTGGAGCGGGCCAGGTATTCGGCGGCCACCAGCATCACGGTCGAGCCCGCGATTTCGCTCATGGCGCGCACTACCGGGCGCGCCCCGCTGGGGTCTTTTATCAGCTCAAAGCCGATGGCATTGACCTTTTTGCGAGCCAGGGCATTCACGAACTCGGGCGTCATGGTGCCCATTTGCAAGGCCGAAATCAGCGTTTGGCCGGGGCGCATCAGCTCAATTTCCTCCAGCGTAGGCGGGGCTACTTTCAGGATGATGTCGGCCTTGTAGACCTCCTCCGTAGAGTAGGCGATGGTAGCGCCGGCCTCCGAATAGTCGTGGTCGGAGTACTTGCTGGGCTCGCCGGCCCCGCTTTCCAGCATCACTTCGTGGCCCTCATTTACGAGGTGCAGCACGGCTTCGGGCGTGAGGCCCAGGCGGTTTTCCTGAAGCAAGGACTCCTTGGGCAGCCCGATAAAGAGCTTACGCTTACGGGTTTCCACGGCCAGCATCGACTCCTGGGTGAAGTAAGCGCGGCTGGTAGCCAGCGCGCCAAAGCCGGGGGGTAGCTGTTCGGCCATAGATTTTTCAATTATCAGTTATCAAGTATCAGTTATCAGCCTAATTTACCAAGCCCCTGGGCTGATAACTGATACTTGATAACCAATAACTGAAAATTGCTCATTATTAATTGATAATTGACAACTGTCTGGTTTCCGGGCCAGTTACGGTCAGCGCGACCTGTAAGTGGGCGGGTGGCAATAAGCCCGCCACGCGGGCAGGCCACTCCACTAGGCAAAGATACCCCGAATCGAAGTACTCAGCCGCGCCCAGCCGCGCAGCTTCTTCTTCGGAATCTACCCGGTAAAAGTCAAAATGGTACACGGGCTGCCCTTGCCCATCGCGGTACTCGTTGACGAGCGCGAAGGTGGGGCTGCTCACATCGTCGGCCACGCCCAGCACCGCCCCCAGCGCCCGAATAAGGGTCGTTTTGCCCGCCCCCATTTCGCCCTCGAAGGCCACCACTGAGTGGCCAGATTCGGCAATGGCCGTGGCCAGTTGCTGCGCGGCGGCGGGCAGGGCGGCCAGGTTGGGAATGTCGATTTGCATTGGTTTCTGGTTTCTGGTTGCGCCCGTCATGCTGAGCGAAGCGCAGCGCGGCCGAAGCATCTCTACCGGATAACTAATCTTTTAATGCCGGCAACGAAGCGGTAGAGATGCTTCGGCCGCGCTCAGCATGACGGGCGGGCACAACTAGAAACGCCTAGTGCATCCGGTCGTTGCGGACGGGCAGGTTTACCACAATCTCGCCCTCAATTTTGAGTAATTCCTGCAAGCGGGCATCGACCTCAATGGGGTCACAATATTCTTTGGCTAGGTCCACGTAGCTCACGAAATGGCCCGCCTCGCTGGCCATCAGCTCGTAGTAAAACTGGCTCAGCTCGGGGTCGCGGTCTTGCAGGTGCAGCCAAAGCAGCTTGAAGCGCTCGCAGCTGCGCGCTTCGATGAGCGACGACACCAATAGCTGGTCCAGGAGCTGGCGCTCGCGGGGGCCGCCCTTGCGGATGTGGGCCATGAGCTGCACCACGTACTCGTCGCGCCGGGGGCGGCCCAGCGGCAGGTTGCGCTTGCGCAGTTCTTTTACTACGCGGTCGAAATGCTCCCATTCTTCGGCTACTAGGGCGGTTAGCTCGTCTACGAGGCGCTCCTTTTCGGGGTAGTGCACGATGAGCGAGATGCCGGTGCTGGCGGCCTTCTGCTCGCAGTAGGCGTGGTCGACCAGGATTTCTTCGAGGTTTTTGCTGGCCAAATCCACCCAGCGCGGGTCGGAGTTGAGCTTGAGCTTGAGAATTGTTTTCACCGCAGATTCAAACAGATTTAACGGATTTCACAGATACGCTCGCCTTCGGCGCGCTGACTATGAATACACTTTGGTTTGTAATTAGTTGGAATTAGATTAGCTAAAGAAGCGCCAGCGCACGCCAAACTGGAAGCGGCGCGGGTAGCCGGTATACATCGGCGTGGTGAAGTAGCCACCCGCGTCGAGGCCTTGGTTAAGGTACGCCATTTTCAGGAAGATAGTGGCCGCTTTAATATCGGCGGTCAGGAAAACGTTGGCCACCGCGTAATCGCGGATGGTGAAGCGGTCCTGGATGTAAAACTGCTGCGTGCTGGGGCTGTAGGCGTAGCCCCGAAAGCGCGTTTGGTAGTACAGCTCGGCGCCTATCTGCCCCAAAAGCGCCTTTTTGAAGACGTAAGTCTGGTAGTACACCCGCGACTGGGTCACGAGCTTCGGAATGCGCAGGGTGGCATTCGTACTGTCGGCCCCAGTGGTATAGGTGCCTTGGTTGTCGAAAAACACCTTACCCACCCGAAAGCGGTGGTGCACAAACCCGATAAGTAGGGTTTGGCTGCCATCGGCCTGCATTGGCCCGCTCAATGGGCTCATACGCGTAGCAGCCGAAGCGGCCGAGGTTACCGGGTCGCTGGCGTAATAGATGAGGTCGGTCAGCGTCACGCCGGTCACGCTGGCTTCCAGGGTGTGGTCGGCCAGCAGCGGCAGGCGCTGGGCGAGGCGCACGGTGAGCTGGTTGGCGAGGGTATTGTCGAAGGCATTAGCCGTGCCGGGCTGGCGGTTCCACTGGTAGTGGTTGCCCACAAAATGCTGCTGCGTGAGGTCAGGCGCGTAGGAAGCCGTGAGCAGCTCGGCCGAGAGCGGCCCCGTGCGAATGCGACCGCGCAACCAGTATTCGCCCAGCACGTTACCCTCGCTAAAGGGCTTGTATTCGCCCGCTACCTCTACCGCGTAGATGGTGCGGTAGTTGAAGGCTGCATTACCCCCGAAAAACACCTGATTATAGTTTTCCGCTATCGTAGTAGCCAGCGTGGCCGAGGGCGGACCGGCCGAGGGCGGCGTCGTGGCCGACTCGCGCAACGAGGCAAGGCGGTTGCGGGCGTAGAGATTATACTCGATGCGGTCGGTACGCCCAAGTACACCCACGGTATTTTCTACCTGCCGGTACGTCACGCGGTCGGTCGTGAAGGCCAGATTACGCAACGTAACCGGGTAAAAAGCCCCGTCGGTAGTACTGGCCGCGTTGGTACCCGTCAGGTTGTTATCGAGGTAGCCGTTGTACTGCCGCCGCGCATCCAGAATATGGTAGGCCGTGACGCCGCGCCCCAGCAGCCGATACGAGTGAAACAGGCGCAGCTCGTCGCGGTCATCGGTATTAAAGGCGTAGCTCAAGTTTACCTGCTCGCGGTCGTAGTTAAACAAGTCGCTGGCATATTGCTCGGTGGCCAGGGGCCGAATGCCGCCCTGCTCGGCCGCCCGGTGGCGGGTATTCACCAGGCTCACCAGCAGGTGGTAGCGGTCGTCGTCGGTTTGGTAGCGGGCAAAAAACCGGGCGGCGTTGTGCTCCACCAAGCCCTCGCTGGAGGTGGTACCCAGTATTTTGTTCGACGCAATGCGCTCGTAGGCGGCCCCAATGCTGAAGTTTTTCTTGAGCGAGCGGCTGTAGCTGATTTCAAACACCTGCTCGCCCACCGAGCTCTGGATGTAGCGAAAAAACGAGTACGGCGAGCGGCTGTCGTAAAACGGCACCTCGTTACCTTTTAGGGCAAAGCGGTCGAACACGTTGCGGCCCAGGCGGGCGCCCAGCTCCAGATTGGGCCGGTACAGCAGCGGCCGCGACGCCGAGCCCACGGCGCCCAAATCCTGGTGAAAGGTGCTGTCGTGATACCAAAACCGCTGCTGCGACCACCGCACCAACGAGGTATCGATGAGCACGCCCCGCGTGGAGTCGCGCTGCAAATCGGTCTCGTAGATGACGCGGGTCGTCTTGGGGCCGTAGAGCACCTTGGTCGAGTCATCGACAATCTGGGCCTGGCCCAGTCGCGCCGCGCCCAGCAGCAGCCCAACCAATAGAAAGAGCCAGCGGCGGGCAACGTTCTTCGTAAAAACCATGCGGTTTAGCAACACTCAAATTTTAAGCGGCAGTAGGCTTTCGGCCTCCACCAGAACTCATAAAGGTACCGCCGGGCTTGCGCCCCGGCCCGGCAATAAGTGCCGCAGCTGCGCCGCGCCGGCTCCCAGCAACGCCACGCGCACCGGAATCGTGTACACCGGCAAGCCCGCCAGGGCGTCGGCCAGCGCCGGGGCCAGCAGCCGGGTGGCGTCTTTTTCGGTGGTAAAAATAGCCTGGCCCGGCTGCCAGCGCGCCCGCACCGCCGCTAAATCGGCTGGCGAAAAGGCGTGGTGGTCGGGAAAAACAAACTCGGCGGCGAGCCCAAAACCCGCCCCTAGCAGGTGCTCACGCAGTGGCCCTGGCTGCGCAATACCAGTGAGCAGCAGCGCCGGGCCGCCCGGCAGCGGCGCGCCCAGCGCCCGCGCGGCGGCCGTGAGCGGCCGGGGCGCGGCGTAGTCGTAAGCCGAAAACAGCACGGGCACCTCGGGCCGGGCGTAGCGCCGCACCTGGGCCGTAATTTCGGCCTGCGCTTCGGCTGACAAATCGGGCGGGCACTTCGTGATGATGACCACATCGGCGCGGGCGGCCCCGGCGCGGGTTTCGCGCAGGCGGCCGGCGGGCAGCACAAAATCGTGGTAAAACGGCCGCGCCAGCTCGGTGAGCAAGATGTTGAGCGTGGGGCGCACGCGGCGGTGCTGGTAGGCATCGTCGAGCACCACGGTCGTCAGTTCGGGGTGGCGCTCGCGCAGCAGGTCGAGGCCAAACTGGCGGTTTTCGGCCACCGCCACGGGCACGCCCTGCGCCCGAAACTGCTCGAAATAC
>Ga0265780_10003377_pt1 | contig 21025 bp, 27 predicted proteins | sample P1T30metagenome_FD_192432 | JGI IMG/M metagenome (GOLD analysis project Ga0265780, IMG submission 192432) | Plant litter microbial communities from East Loma Ridge, Irvine, California - P1 T30 | ecosystem: Environmental > Terrestrial > Plant litter > Unclassified | place: USA: California...
AGTTCGGGCAGGGCGGCACCTGCAACATGGTGCTGACCTTCGAGACGTCGGATTTCTACCAATGGGATGCAAGCGACGCGTTGCCGGTTCAGGCGGCAGAGCCGATCGTTTACGACAGCCGCAACAACCCGCTGATCCTGGCGATCGATGACGCGGCGAAGACCGCAACGGAGTATGTTGCACCGGAGGCAGTCCTGGGCGGGTACCGGGACCCGGTCACTGGCATCGTTACGGGTGGCCAGACTGTCGGCATGGCCCTCGCCTCCCTCGATAAGATCGAGCCCATTACGCTCGACCTGTCCGACATCAGACGCGCCAGCATCGATCAGAACGCCCTGATCCGGCAGGCGGACCGCGATCGTGCTCAGCTGGCAGCGGCCCAGATCGCCGGGCTGCTCGATCAACAGGTAACGCGCATCACGCTGCGCGATGCCGGACTGATCACTGACCCTGAATCCGGCAGGGTCTACATCTACGCGGTCGAGCAGAACGCGCAAAAGGTCTCGAAGGTCGAGATTGGCCTGGACGCCGTCACCAATGAGATCGCCCTGCGCGCGACGTACGACGACGTCGCGACGATGATCACCCAGGCGCAGCTTTCACCCGGGGATGCAGCGGAGCTCGGTGAACTTGTCCGGCGCGTGAACGTCGCAGAGATCTCGATCTCCGGCATGACCGCGGCAATTGCGCTGAAGGCCGATGCGATCACCGTCACGAAGCTAGGCGGCATCGTACAAAGCGTTTCGCAGACGCTCGATGCGCTTGCCGGGGAAGTGACCACGAAGGTCAGCTATTCCGACTTTAATCCTGTTCGTGATCGCGTTGGCACCGTCGAGCAGCTGCTGCAGTCATATGGTGACGTTTCGACCTATCAGCTGACGCTTCGCCAAGCGGAGCTGCGCGGCACCGCAGCCGCGGCGGCCGGGATCGCAAGCCTGGTATCGAATGCTGATACCGCGCAGCGGCTGATCGTGCGATCGGCGGAGATCCAGCAGCAGCTGACGGTTCGCATGGACGAAGGCGATGCGGCAGAGGCGACGGCGCGGCTTGCCCTTGCGGCCAAGGTCGGCGCCAACGAAGCTGGGCTGGTCGAGGAACGCCAGATCCGTGCCGATGCCGTCAGTGCGCAGGCGAAGCGCACTGATCTCCTGACGGCTACCGTGGTCGACCAGGGCGCGACGTTCGATGCGCGGTTCATATCGCAGGCAAAGGCCATCAGCGACGGAGACAAGGCGCAGGCTGATCACACCGATATTCTAACCGCGACGGTCACAAAACTTGGGCAGGACATCACCGCGACGTTTGCGCAGCAGGCCAGGGCCATCTCCGATGGTGACAGCGCAAGCGCCACGGCCCTCACTCAGCTGACGGCGCGTATCGGCGACTTCGGCCTTGTGAGCGTCCAGCAGGCGTTCTCGGTTCTCGCAGATCGCACAGGCAAGCTTGAGGGCAAGTATGTGCTGTCGATCGACACGAACGGCCGACTGCAGGGGTTTGAGTTGGCGGGATCGGCGGCCGGTCCGGCGACCTTCAGCTTCATCGACACAGATCTCAACATGGGCCTCGGCCGGGTGATCTATAACACCGGCGTCGTCATGCAGGTGCAGGGCATCGGCTTCGGGCGCGACGGGGATCTGCTCGAGTGGTTCGGCCCTTCGATGCCGGTCAACGCATGCACTCGCGCGAATGCGCGGTCCTACAAGACGACCGACGGCAACGAGTATATGGGCGGCAGCCTTTCCGCCGGCACCCGGACCAATGCCGTGCGCTCGACGATGCTGGCGGCGACCGCGGAGGTCACGACCGGTGAATTCGAAAGCGCGGGCCGTGCGCGCATCGTGACCGTTTCGCTGCTCTTCAGCACAGCCCGTCAGAATCCCGGGTCCTGCCCAGCTAGCCCCGTCACACCGACTGTGACGGTTGAGTTGTTCCGGGGCACCTCTGCCAGCGGCGTGGTGCTGGCGACGCGAACACTGACGGGGTCGTTCTTTTGTGATCTCGGTCGACCGAACGAGCCGGGCTCGCTCATCGAGCAGATCTCGGGCGCGGTGACCTTCACCGACAATTCGGGCGGCACCTCGAGCGGCTATTACGTCCGGTTGGCCAATCGCAACACGAACACCTTCCCGGATCAGCAGATCCTCAGCCTGGTCTCCGTCGAGGAATAAGGAACACAATATGGCTTGGTACAACGTGGGCACCGTTACGGTGACCAACGGCAGCACCGTCGTGACTGGCGCCGGGACGGATTTCGTCAACAACGTGTCGGCGCGCGACAGTCTCGCACTCGTCAGCCTGGGCACACCGAACGAGATCGCGTCGGTCGACTCGAAGACACAGCTGACGCTCGCCCGGCCTTGGCTGGGCGCTACGACAAACGCCGCGGCCTATTTCGTTCAGCCGACCGTCGGGATCTACGTCGACCTCGCCCTACGTGCCCTGAATATGCTCGTGCCGTTCCAATCCGTCATCGACGGCATCGGCCAAGGTCTGCTCTCCGATGGAACCGCGGCTGCGCCGGGCATCCGTTTCCTGGCCGATCAGGATACCGGCGTGCGGCGCGCGGCAGCAAATGTTCTCTCTATAGTAGCGGGGGGCGTCGATAGGATTGTCGCGGATGACTCCGGCGCGACGGTGTACGGCAGGATCATCAACCTAGTTTTCGGAGAGCTTCCACAAGTCGTCATCAGCCGATCGGGTGTGGCATCTTGGGTGATGGGGGGCATCGGCGCCGGGAATAATTCCTGGGGCTTGCAACTCAATAGTACGCTCCAGATGGCAATGGATACGGCCGGGAACCTCCTGGCCGGAACCCCAACCGGAGACTGCCATACGCTGAGGCGACCGGTTGCAGCGGGGCAGCCCGTTTTGCGGGTCCAAGGCGGTGCGGCCAATACTGCAATATTTTTCGGGATCGACGCGATCGGCGCCGACGGAGCGAATGCAGCAAACGCGGCGCTAAAGGTGGGCTCCCCCGTAGGTGGCCGGAGTATCGCAACGACCGGAACCATCAACGCCAGCGGCGCGGACTATGCCGAGTATATGACCAAGGCGGACGCCTGCGGCACGATCGCGGCGGGAGACGTCTGCGGCGTCGACATCGATGGCAAGCTCACCCGATCCTGGTCGAATGCGATAAGCTTTGTCGTAAAGTCGACGGATCCGTCGCTCGTCGGCGGTGATATCTGGGCCGCGCATCTTGATCCGAAGCCCGAAGGGCCTGGTCCCGAGCCGATCGCGCCCGGCGAGGCTCCCGCAATGCCCGACAACGACACGCCCGAGGCGTTGGCGACGTGGCGTGACGCGGCGGTTGCACACACCGCTCTCGTCATTGCCTACCCCGCTGAGCACGCTGCTTGGGCCTCGAGGCAGGCGGAGTACGACGCAGCGCTCGAAGTCTGGGAAGGCGCTTTGGAAACAGCGCGCCAGTGCGTCGATCGCATCGCGTTCTGCGGTCAGGTGCCGGTGAACGTCACCGGTGACTTCGCGGTCGGCGAATACATCATCGCAGCCGCGAACGGCAGCGGGATCAAGGCGGTCGCCGTCTCCGAGTCCGATATCACCTTCGAGCAGTACCGTCGCCGCATCGGCAGAGTCTGGGCCGTGCGCGAAGGTCGCGCATGGGTCGACGTCCAGCACGGTTGATCCACCAGGCGCGCAGCGCCCTTTCTAACGATCGGACATACCTATGACGCTGGACCATGTTCCCGGCGCTGCGAAGCTATCGTTCGACGTCGTGTCGGCCGGTATCGCAGTCGGCACGCTTGCGCAGCTGCTGCCCCACATCGCCGCACTGCTGACGATCGTCTGGACGCTGATCCGGATCTTCGAAACCGACACGGTTCAGACCGTCCTTCGGCGCCGGCGCCGTGACCTCGAATAGTCCCGACGACGTGTCGGACCTGCCGATGGTCGCCGCGATCGCGGCGATCGCCGACATCTACGCGGCCGCGGCCGCTTCCATTGACCAGGAGAAAACCGATGTCTGACGTCAAACGTCTGGCCGTGAAGACGCTTGCCGGTGTCCTTGGCACCACGATCGGCGCAGCTGCGCTGTTCACCTCCATCCCGGCCGACGAGAGCGGCCGTAAGGTCGCGGTGACGATCGCGCCCGACGGCGCCGCGACGATCCGCCACGTCTCCGGTCCGCAGTTTCTCCGCGCCTATCTCGACGCGGTGAAGGTGCCGACCGCCTGCGATGGCATCACGCGCGGCGTCCGGATGGGGCAGGTCTACACCGAGGCGCAGTGCATGGCGAAGCTCGAGGACGAGCTGATCGCACATGCGACGGCCGTCGTGGCGTGCGTGCCGGCGCTGTACGGCCGCCCTAACCAGGCCGCGGCCTCGGTGAGCCTGGCGTATAACATTGGCGCGGCCGGCTTTTGTCGATCGACTGCTGCGCGCCGCTTCAACGCAGGCCAGTGGGCCGCTGGCTGCGATGCATTCCTGATGTGGAACAAGGCTGGCGGCCGCGTGCTCGCCGGCCTGGTCTCGCGCCGCAAACGCGAGCGCGCCCTCTGCCTCACCGGCCTCTGACTTCACCAAGGAGGAAGACGATGAAGGAACTGCTGAAGATGCTCGCACGCGAGATCCTGGTGCCGATGGCGATCGCCGCGGCCACCAAGGTGGCTGCCAAGAAGCTGGCCCCCAAGGACAAGCCTGCGAGCTGATCCGGACCGGGTGAGCGCAAGCTCACCCGGCTTCTTCTCCTCCAGACCAAGACCATCGCGACGCGGCGCCATCGGGCGATCGGCGTCCCCCTGCCTCATGCCCGAAGGATTCCCCCAATGGCTCGTAATCCACGTTTTGGCCGCCCTGGTGGCGGTCGCCGCCTCACCAGTTTGGCCGCAGCTGTCGTCATCAAAGGTGGTGGCGTCATCGTCATCCCGACGCCGACGCCAATTCCGACACCGACACTCATCCTTTTGACGGCCTCTCCCTCGATCGCTGCGTCCGCGGTCGCAGGCACGTTGGTATCGAACATCGCAAATGTCCCGGCCGGTGTCAGGCCTTCGGTGACGACGAACGACGGCTCCTTGGTCATTGCAGGTGACGCATCGGTGGGCTGGAAGGTCGTTGTTGGCATGTCTGCGCTGTCGCCGGGGGCGGTCAACTTCTCTGTTGGTGCGACTGGCGCGACCGGTGTGAGCGGTGTGTTGACAATCACCGCTGCAGGCTCCCTCCCAGCCACTGTTCAAATCGCTGCGGAGGGTGACAGCAACACCACTGGCATCGGGGGCACCCCGGGCGGCATCAACAGCTATGTCGATCGCGGCGTCGTGTCCGGCCTGACTCCTGGACCTACCTATACTTATCGCAAGCTGTCCCTGAGCGGGCAGACTGCGGCAATTATGGCGAGCCAGTTTGCCAACGGCACGGGCGGTTCGGGGCCAATCTCGGTAACGGCAGGACCGCTCGGTGGTACCGGCTCTGACGTCGGCATGGGCCCTGCTTTTAATCCCAACGTCGATATGAACATCGGCACGATTATGGCCGGTACCAACGACGGTGTTTTCCAGGCGCATGACTCAATCATGCGGGCGCTTCGTACCGTAATGGTCAAAGCGGGTGGCGTAGGCTTTCAGCGAACCCTCGTCGGCACCATCCCGTCACGCAATAACGTGGCGTTCGATGCCACTGATACCAGCGTCGAGCACAACTTCGACGGCGCGACCGTGCCGCTCAACCAGAGCATTCGCGCCCTATACAGCAGCTACCTAAACGCCGATTACATCTTCGATTTGGGCGCAGTTCCAGAGCTCGATACAGCTGCGAAGATCACCGTAGACTTCTCAGGTGACGGTACGCATTTCAAAAACACAGCGGTTGAGTACTTCGGTCCGGTCTATACCGCCGCAGTCAACAAAGCAGTCGCAGCTCCTGGCGTTCGGACCTTCGGGCCGTTGACGTGGAGTTGGTTTGACCATTCTACGGCTGTGGTGCTGAGCAATGCCAACGGTGACGCTGCTTCCGCTATCCGGGGCGGGGATATTGCCTCGCTTGCGAGCGGCGGTGGTGGGACCGTGGCCTATGGGTATCCGGTCATTCGCAACGGTAAATATTGCTGGGAGGTCGGATATACGGGGACGCCCGCGAATATGATGCTCGGCCTCGTCGGGCACCTCACCAAGTTGAACAAGCCGCAGAGCGGTACGGTGTACGCAACGGCCGACGGGATCGGATTTAACCCGACCGCCAATGGGGCAATCACCATGCTCAATACGGCTGTTTCCGGTGTGAAATCGGAGGCGGTGCCAAGTGGCGGGTCGTACCTTTTCTGCGTGGATGCGGACGCCAACCTTCTTTGGGTGCGGCCTTCGACGTCGACGCTGTTCAACGGTTCGGCTGATGCGAACCCGGCAACTGGCGTTGGCGGCATCGATATTTCAGCCATTCGCACTCTTGATGTTGCCGCTGTCGGGGTTCGAAATTCGGGCTACTCCGCGTGTTGTTCGTTCCGCGGGGCTGGAAACTTCGTTGCCCGCTTCACCGCGGCCACAATGACTATCCCCATCCCCTCTGGCTTTAAGGCGCTCGACCAATGATCCGAGGCGTCTTCTTCGCCATCGCCGCCCTGCTTTCCACGCCGGTAGTAGCGCAAACCGAACATATCGTCACCGGCGCCAATCCGCCCGCGCAGATCACCGTCTGCGCGGGCGACACCCTGGTTCTGAAAAAGCAGATGGGCCGCGAGCTCCTGGCCGACGGGTCGCGTGAGAAGGGCTGGCCCGCTTGGAACGACCGCAGTCGCTCGAACGCGGCCGGCAACCAGTTCGAGACGATCGGTGCGACCAAGCTCCGGTTCGTCGAGAACGTCCAAGGCAAGGGCTGGGTCTATGCCCCGGTCGGCGCGCCACCCTGCGCAGCTCCCGCGGCGCCGGTTGCGCATACAGTGCCCCCTGAGCCGCTGTTCGGCGCCAACCTGTCTGGCGCAGAGGCCAGCGGCGGTGATGCGGTCCGGCCGTCGCTTGAAGACTGGAAGGGGTATGTCGAGCGGCACGGCTTCAAGCTGATCCGCTATCCGTTCAAGGATGATCGGATGACGCCGGCACGCATCGCCGAGCTGAAGGTCAATGTCGCCTATGCCAGCAGCAAGGGCGTGCCGGTGATCCTCGACAACCACACCTATCGCTGGGATGCGCCGGCCAAGGCCATCGCGTTCTGGACCGGCTTTGCTCGCAACTTCCCGGACGACGGATCAGTAATCCTAGACCTCGTCAATGAGCCCCGCGGTTTTGACGACCCGGTGCTGACGAACGACTGGATGCAGTGGGTTCGCGACTCGAAGATCATCATTGCTGGCCTTCGCGCCAACGGAATCAAGCATCCGATTGCCCTGGAATGGCCACAGTGGTCGGCAACCTTTCGCTTCGACAAGAAGGAAGGACCATGGAAGGCTTGCGAGAGCGCAGGTTGTGCGCTCGATCGCGATACCAGCGGCCCCCTCGATCCGCTCAATCGCACCCTCCTCAACGGCCACCGCTATTTCGACAAGGGATCAAGCGGCACGAGCAAGGAGTGCGAAGCAAAGACGAGCGGCTTTGTCGAGTTCGCGGACCAACTGCGCCGGCGCGGCCTGAAGGCCTACATCACCGAGAGCGCGTTCGCCTCGCATTACGGCATGAAGGTTTCTTGCACAGCGGTCGGCGTCGAGGCGATTGCTGCCCTGCGAGCGAACAGCGACGTCCTGCTAGGCGTGACGTGGTGGGGTGGCGGCCGCATTTGGCCTGAAAGCTACCTCTTCAAGATCGACCCGCCAAAGGCCGTGCGATTCACCGCGCCGGCGTCGGACTACGTAAAGATGATCGCAGGCAAGTGATCCGCCCTCGAGGCTGATTGCCGCCCACGCGCGGCCATGTCATATCGCGGCTGCTGATCTGAGCTTACCTTCAGCGCCTGGCGTTCGGAGGCAAGATCGTCGGCCGACATTTTGGCGTCGATCGCAAGTCACCGTCGCGGTTCAATCTGGGCAAGCTGCGCGCCGAGCTGAAGCTGCTCAGCCGGCGCCTCGAGCCCGTCCAGATTGAGCAGCTTGGCTATGCTGACGTCATCCGCCGGTACGATCATGCCGACGCGCTGTTCTATCTCGATCCGCCCTATGATGAGACCACCGGCTACGGCACCGGCTTCGGTCGCGACGATTATGTCGCGATGGCCGCACAGCTCGCGACGATCGCCGGCAGCTTCATCATGTCGATCAACGACACGCCGTTCATCCGCGAGACCTTCGCTGCTTTCGAGATCCAGGAAGTCGAGACGACCTGGACGATCAGCACGAAGGCGACGGGTGCCGGCGCCAAGGTCACCGAGCTGATCATCCGCATCAGGCCCGCCTAATCGGCGTCGCGCGGATGCCTGATCCAAAAACTCAACCAGGAAGGAGGTGATTTCAATGCGCTATTGGCCCATCGGCAAGCCCGTCAAGTAACGGATGCGCCCGGCTCTAACGAGCCGGGCGACAGCACAAAAGGGCGGGGTATCGCCCGCATAAAAGCTGGGTACACGGGGCCGGAAAGTCCCGGAAAACCGTGGCCGCGGCGGAGGGCATCTCCGCCGCTACTTCCCCCTAGGCGGCGGACTTTCGACGCGATCCAAAAAGGCCCATTCCATATTTTGGACCGTGGCAATCGAAGCGGCGGTACATCCTGCATACGCGTGGCATCAATAAGCGTCTGCACAAGCTTCGTGCTTTTGTCTTCGAATGATCCGTCCAACGCAACAAGCTCATCGATTAGCTTACCGCGCTCCTCCTCACTCTTCGGGTTCTCTAAACGCCGATTCAGCGTGCTCATGCGCCAACCAATCTTGATAGTATCACTGATCGCTTTTTCGTGGGCCTCGGCAAAAACGACTTCAGCCAAACGAAGCGCATCGAGAAGCTTGCCCCGGCCCTCAGCGTTCGGCTGCCCTGTCGCCTGATAATGCGCGACCGCCTCTCGCATTGCATCGATCGCCTCTAGACGTCGCTCGAGAAGTGCTAACCGCAGCTTCTGATCTTCGACTTGCGCTGCACGTAAGCTCACGGCGTTAATCGAGCGGTTTTGTGCTCGGGTCGTCACCAGAAGCAGGAATGCGATCAACGCAGGTCCAAGCTTTCCAGCTGTCTCGATCCACCACTGCATACTTTCCTCCACTCAGGACATTCCTATGCTGACCAACGCCGCGGTGAAAGCCGCGCGGCCGCGTGCGGCCGCATACAAGCTATTCGACCAGGGCGGTTTGCACCTCTACGTCGCGCCGACCGGCCGGAAGTCCTTCCGCATGCGCTTCCGATTTGGCGGCAAGGAACAGCTGCTGACGATCGGCGCCGTTCCTGAAGTGTCGCTCAATGATGCCCGCGTCCGTTGCGACCAGGTGCGTGCGCAGCTCGGCCACGGCGAGGATCCGCGTGCAGTCGAATTCGCGCAGACTGGCGCGGCACGTGCTTTCGAGAACGTTGCGCGCCAATGGCATGCGCATATGCGCCGGCGCTGGACGGACGTGCATGCCGGCGACGTCCTTCGCACGCTCGAGCGCGATGTCTTCCCGGCGATCGGCGGGATGCCGATCGGCGCCATCACCGTGCCGGTCATCTTGAACGCGCTGCGCGTGATCGAAGATCGCGGTAGCCTTGAGACCGCACGTCGCGTGCGGCAGCGGATCTCGGCCGTGTTCGGCTTTGCCATGGCCGAGGATCTGGTCGACCAAGATCCTGCGGCGATCGTCGCTAAGGCACTCACCCCGCCAGCGCCGGCACGCCATCACCCAGCGCTGCTCGAGATCGTTGACGCTCGCGCGCTGCTTGCTGCGGCCGACGTCGTCGACGTCGCGCCAGTCGTTCGACTGGCGTCGCGGTTCCTCGCACTGACGGCCGTCCGACTGGCGGCGGTGCGGGGCGCTCGGTGGGAGGAGATCGAGGATCTCGATGGTTCGGCGCCACTGTGGCGCGTGCCGGCGGCGCGCATGAAGCTTGCGGCAGCGAAAAAGCTCGATGGCAAGAACGATCACATCGTGCCGTTGTCGCGCCAGGCGGTGCAACTCCTACGCGAAGCACTCGAGCTAGGCCACGGCGCCGGCCTGATCTTCCCCGGCGGAGATTACACGGCGCCGATCGGCGAGGCCGCGATCGGCGCGCTCTATTCGCGCGCCGGGTTCGGCGGCCGCCATGTTCCCCATGGCTGGCGCGCAACGTTCGCCACCATCCTCAACGAGCTGTGCCCGGGTGAGCATACCGCGATCGATCGCGCGCTGGCGCATTCGCCGAAGGACAAGATCGCGGCCGCGTATGATCGGAGCGAGCAGCTCGCCCGCCGCCGGCGCCTGTTCCAGGTCTGGGCCGACGAGCTCGACGGGGTGGGCGCGGCGGCGGCGGCGGCCTGACCCCCCGGGGGGGCGAAAGTCGGGAAGGGTGCCCTGCCGGACACCGCGTAGGGGGTTCGTGCACTATGCGATGTGTCCGGACCTAAAAAGTTCGTTTAGCGGCTTCTGGCCACCGCTAACCTTGCCACTTCCATGACTGTCGATCTTGCGTCCTCATCCATTCGGCAAGCAAGATCGATAAGCTCAGCGATCGTAGCATCAGCAGCTCTCATCCGATCGACGTACTGGGCGACAATCTTAAGGTTCTGCGGATCCTCAGACATTACCAAGAGCATTTTCTGAGCTGATGAGCTTAGCTTTCGAGCATTATGAAGAAGATCGCTTTCTACCGGATCAGCTACTTCCTGCTCGAACGTCACGCCAAAATCAGACAGAAGGCGCTCCACGACGTCTTTCCGGTTGGGGTAAGGGCTTAGCCACGCGGAGGTAAATCGTCTTAGCGCGCGTCGGTCGTCCTCAGCCATTTGGTTCAAGTCTTCGAGAAAATAATACTCATCTCGGAATACAAGAGGATAGGAACAATCGAAGGCGTCGCCTCCGGTGTAATCGTAAGTAAACCAAGTGCGTGGCAGCGGCCAAGCTTCTTGACTGCGAGAGGAGAGTTCGGCGCGCTCTACCGCATATCGCGCGGAGCGAAGCCAACGCGGAAGCCTCTTGACTTGTTCAGCTTCCAGCGTCTCGATATCCTCTTTTGTGGGAATAGCGTTGGCGAAGCGGAGCCATTCGGTGGCCGCGTCGCACTCCCGGGCCAAGTCCTCGACGCTCCATTGGAAATGATTGCGCACAGCACGACACCACTTGGCCGCGGCGGCAATCAGCATCTTTTCCGAGCGAGGCTTTGGCATTGAGGATCTCCAAATAAGTAGAATCGGCGTCGGATGCAGCTTCCCACCTGCGCTGGGTTATGAGCCTGTCGAACAATCCTTATCAACCTTTCCGCGCACACCAGCTTAGTCACGACATGGCACGCATCCTGCTCCTCCCCCTCGGCAGCCTCGGGGCGGCACAAGCCGCCACGCTCCGACAGCCGGGTCTTGGCGGTCGGGTGCTTTAGTTTGGTCGTTTCGGCATTGGGGGAGCATCAAACTCGTCGTCGCGCAGCGACTCCCATTAGATCTAAACCTTGGAACCCTTCGGGCTTCGCCATAATGTCACCCCGGTAGTGCTTTCTGGGCAAGCCTGGTGGCAAAGGCGAGGGCCTCGGCCTCCCGGGCTGCATAGACGATCGTGGGGCTGGCCTTTGCCTTCGTAAGCGCCGCGATGCTTCTAGCCCAACCAACGGGGTTTAATTTGGCGGGTATCCGGCATTTCGGATGATCGCGTTTGGTAAGCGGAGTTCGAGACCGTGTGATCCCTTCTCGTTGCTCGCGGGCATGCCGCGCCCGCTTCAGAGCCGCCAACTTTTCGTCGTATAGTTCGCGCAGCCAGGGGACGAGTTTACTGGGCGAGAAGTAATAAAGGTCGCTAATCTGCAGATCCTGATCGACGCCAGGCGCGCGTTCGAGACCGGTCTTAATCGATCGATGGACGAACGAGATGATACCTAGGTCGGCGAGTGGTTTCTTAACGCGCTGCCATTGCCGTTTCGAAAATCCGCCACGTGTCGCAAGTTCGCTACCCGCGAGGTCATTTGTACCCGACCAGAAATCGTACCCGTGCTTCGGGTCAAGCAGTACCGTCACCGCCTTGATTGCGACGTCGCTGATGAAGCCTTGGCCGTAGCGTACGGCATTGGCAGTCGCGATTTGAGCTTCCCTCAAGACTTCTAGCAGCGCTTTCTTCTCCAAACTAGCGCTCTCGATCGTGCCGTCATTGCCAAGCGGCGAATGGATTGATGCGTCGAGGCTATCGATGTCATGTGTATGACGGCGGACGCGGCTCAAACCACGGGGAACGACGCCCGCCGTCATGCGGCACCTGCTACGGCGTGACGCGCTCCGCGAGATGCTGAGCCGGCTGAAGGTCTACAATAAGCAGATCGGCCCAGGTCTGCGCGATCGCTCGTCGACGAGGCATATACATTGCGCGATTGTAGGCAGCTTCTGAAGCGGACATCCCGGCAGGGAGGTGTGCCAGCATCAAGTCGATGACCCCGCGGTCGCCCGTTCGGTCTTCTGCAGCTGCCAGCTCGTTCATCACTGTCGAGAATGTCGCGCGCCAGCCGTGAGGAACATGCCGGCCGCGCTGACCCGCGTCGCGATAGAGCTTTGACAGCGTGTTGTCGCTGAGAGGGTTCCTCGGACTGCTCACGCTGGGGAAAAGCAGAGGCCCATTGCCGAACCGATGGAGCGCAGCGCGCACGACCTGAACCGCTTGTGTTGATAGCGGAATAACGAACTCGAAATCGGCGTCGCTCTTCCGTTCGACGGTCAGTTTCATCTTTTCCGCCGGCACCCGCCAAAGCGGTGTTGGCGAATCGAGGCCTTCGAACTCCTGCGGTGCAGCCATTCGCACGACCCCCGGCCGAGCGGCGGTCAACGCCAAAAGACGCGATGCGAGCTTGGTCGCGGGAAACGCATCCATCGCCTCGACTTTCGCTAGTACGGCTGTCGCCTCGCTGGCCAAGCGCACAGCTGGTCGTCGACCCTTCGTCATGGGCAGCAGTGCCGGCTTCACGACGTGCGCAGGATCCGTCTCCGTCAGACCGGCTCCGATCGCGTACAGGAAGATCTCGGACATATGCTGGCGCAGGCGATGCGCCGTCTCGATCGCTGCCCTCTCCTCGACCGCCCGCAGCGCCTTCAGCACCATTGGCACGGTGATCGAGCCGATCGGAACGTTGCCCAGCGGGGGAAAGACGTCCTTCTCCATGCTCGCCAGCGACTTCGCGGCATACCGCGGTGACCAAGTAGGCTTCTGCGAATCGTGCCACGCCCTGGCGATCGGCTCGAACAGGCGAAGCGATTCGGATGCGATCGTGGCTTCGCGTTGCTTCCGCTCGATCGCCGGGTCGATCCCGGCCCGAAGCAGCAGCCGTGCGGCGTTTCGTAACTCCCGTGCGTCCTGCAACGAGACCTCCGGATATCCTCCGAACGTCAGCCGCTTTTCCTTGTTGCCGAACCGATATTTCATCCGCCAGGATTTGAACCCGGTCGGAGTGACGTAGAGATACAAGCCGTGCGCGTCCGAAAGCTTCTGCGGCTTCTCGGCTTTCCGTGCATTGCGACACTTGGTGTCGGTCAGCACGCGGTGCCCCTAACCACGAAAATTGGTGTCCCCAAAGTGCCCCCGTCAAGGGCCGGATGCCCCCGGTCAGCTTCGAACCGCCGCGAACTTCAAATGAGAGGATTTCCGCGGGCTTGCAACCCTTTGCGGCCGTCTCGGCACCCCCGTGAACGAGGAAATGGCTCCCTGAGTAGGATTCGAACCTACGGCCACTCGATTAACAGTCGAGCAGAAACCCAACAAAATCAAAGCCTGTTCTGACTTCTACCGGGTTTGTTCTCCGCTGCTACCTCCTCGTAGCGATTTGAATGTCATAATAGAAAATGGAGCCATATCTTGGCCGTTGCAGAGCTCGAATTCACCTACACGCGCATTGATGCGCCGGAGGGCGTTACTGACCTGACCGGCCTCACTTCCGGCATGCTGACCGTGCTTTGGCCGACGCGCGGGCCTAAGCGGGATCTACGGTGGATGTGCCAGTGCGAGTGCGGAAACCGGAAAGCGATGCCCGGGGCGCCGCTTAGGTCGGGCCAGACGCAGGCATGTGGGTGCCTAAGGATCAAGGACCCCGAAGGCATACGTAAGACCAGGCTCCACGGCATATGGCGCAACATGGTCAATCGCTGCCGGGACGTTACCCGGGGAGGCTACGGTGGCCGGGGTATTCAGGTGGCGGAGGAGTGGCGCGAGTACGAGGCGTTTCAGCGCTGGGCGATGGCGAACGGCTACGCTGACGATCTCACGATCGATAGGCGAGACAACGACGGGGATTACTGCCCCGCCAACTGCCACTGGACCACGATGCTGCAACAGTCGCGAAACACTAGGCGGACTGTGTGGGTAGAGCATGACGGGAAGACAGTCAGCCTTGGAGAGGCCGCGGCGGATCTTGGGATCAGCTATCACCAGTTGCATGCCCGGGTAAAACGCAGGGGTATGACGCTTGCTGCAGCGCTGGCCGATATCGCAGCCGGCGGATGCCAGTCGCCTCAATACCTTCGAATGGCAGAGGGGCTCGCGAGGAAGCGGGCCGCGAAGGCCGCCGTATGACCCTCGTCATCCTCGCGCTGGTCAGCTTCGTCCAGGTCTTCGCCCTCGGGTTCCAGAGCCGGAACGTCAACCACGGCAATTATGGATGGGCCGCCGGGACGTCGTTCTTCATCGGGATCTCGCAGGCGGCGGTCTGGCGGCGGATCACCGGGCCGAACGCCGGCGCGGCCGAGGCGCTCGTCTATGCCCTCGCCGGATCGATCGCGATCGTCAGCGCCATGGCAGTCCATCAACGCTTCATTCGAAAGGGAGCAGCATGAGCCGCTCAGCCATCAGGCTTCAAATCCTTCATGAAGACCGCAATCCGACCATAGGCGTCGATACTCCCGCGCGCCTTTGCCCGGGTCGCTGCGGTGCTTGCGATCGCCAACGCTTCCGCCGGCGAATGCAAGCTGCCCGGGCGATCAGGCATCTGATCAAGCATCGGATCATTCGCAACGGCGCTGTCGAGCCGCACCAGAAACTCTTCGCCGCCGCAGTCTGCCAGCAGATCATTGCTGTTGAGCCACTGCCCCGCGCGAATAACTACTCGAGGTTCTGTCATGACTGATCGCCCCATCATTTTTTCAGCCGCGATGGTGCGCGCCTTGCTAGCCGGGCGCAAGACGCAGACACGCCGACTGGCGACATCGCCGCTCCATCGAGTCGAAGTCGGTGATCGCCTCTACGTTCGTGAGAGCATGTACCTCTGGTCGGCCGGTCACGATGCCGAGGTGACATTCGCAGCCGACGATCGCGTGTTTCAGACCGGTCCCAACACCGGCGATATCCCCGACGCCTCGCTCGCTGGCTACTTCCGCATGGTTGATCAATCGCGTGAAAAGAAACGCCGCATTTCCCGGCCATCAATCCACATGCCTCGCTGGGCGTCACGCCTGACGCTGATCATTGAGGCGGTGCGGATCGAGCCGCTTTTGCGGATCAGCGATGCTGAGGCGCTGGCCGAAGGCGTATATTCAGTCGGCGAGGCTGACAAAGATGGGATGCGGCATTTTGGCGTCGTGGGCACCCGCATCAACCGGCCGACGCCAGCTCATGCTTTCGCCGAGCTTTGGTCGTTGCTGCACACTCGGGAGGGTGAATGCTGGGAGGACAACCCCGACGTCGTCGCGCTGACGTTCCGCGTCGAGCATGGGAACATCGACACCCTCAATCTGGAGAACGCCCGTGGCTGAGAAGGGACGAACCTTCGAGGCTGCGAAGTCGGGCTTCGCTGCGGTCGGACTGCTGTTCGCTGCGTCTGTCGTGAGCGGGGGCGTGACGCCTATCGAACCCCATGGAGGCTGGACTACGTTCGTCTCTGGCGCGCTGTGGATAGGCCTGCCGCTCATCGTGGCCGTCAACCGGTATCGCAAATGAGCGGCCGGAAGCGCTGGACCCACCTCGACCAGATGGTCGGGGAGGGAGGCATGATCTCAAGCCGCGGGGTCGATGGGGCCAGTAAGGGGAAGCCCGGCAGCGCGCATTATCCCGTCGATCCGTTCAACCTCGTCGCGGAGGTGTTGGCCGAACCGGATCGTCTCTCGGAATTGGTCGATGTGGATCGCGTTGACGAGCAACCCTCCTGACCCCTGAGAGGCATATTGGAGGAAGACCGCCCGGTCAGGATCTAACCGCATCACTCCGGCGCAGTGGCTGTGTGCGATCTGGTTCCTGACCGGGGCAAAGCGTTCATACTGCTTCTTCAGCTTGCCGATGCCTGCAGCCAAAGGCTTGTTCGATAGAGCGGCTTGTTGCTTTATTGCCAGCAGCTTAGCGCTTGTCGGATGCGTGCTGATGTCATCGGCATGCGTGATGTCGTCGAGCCCGTGGAACGATGCGAACAGGCGGGAAACCGCGCCATCGACCGATGCCCACCGCATGATCACATCGATAAATACCGATCGCATCTCGCTTGTGATCTCCGGGATCAGATCAGCAGGATCGAGCCGGCTCATAGACTTTTTGGTCATGCGGCGAGTTTGCCCGAATCGACGGGAGGGCGCTAGACCATCGCGAGAGGTGGCAAGCCATGACCCGAGTTGAATGCGCCGCGCGCGATCTGTGCAGGTTCAATAAGATGCCGGAGAACGTGACGTTCGAGGGGCGACCGATGTGGGAAAGCTACATCGACGAGGCGAAGGCCGCGCTTGACGGTGCGACGGTCTGACGGATGCCTGATGCTCGCACTCCATAGCCACCGAATTTCTAACCTTGAGAACAAAAACAGGAACAAACTATCTGGGCTTTGGTCGACACGGCAAGAGTGAATGATGGTGCCAACGAACCCAGAGCGACACATGGAAGAGCCTGTGCCTTTCGGTCAGTGGCTCCTGACCCAGCAGGATAAGCCTGGCTTGATCGGGCAGCTAGCGACCGGTGCCGCCGCTGATCGGCGCTTCCCACGCGCGGGCGATGTCGGCATCGTCCGGCAGCACCTCAGCGCCATGCAAGCAGACAGCGATATGTTTGCCGCGCTTGAAGACGCTGAGACCGACTGGTTGTGGATGTGATGCGCGCCGGTACCACAAAGCTGCGAAATGGGCCCGTCGATCCACGCGAGGCTCTTGCCGCCGCCGCGGCGGCGCGAGGGGATAGTTTGGCAGCGCTGTCGCGTATGCTCGATCGGCGGGCGAGCTATCTGTCGGACTTCGTTCGGGAGGGCGTACCGCGGGCGCTTACAGAGCGCGATCACGGGCTACTGTCGGCATATTTCGGGAAGCCGATGGGGCTGCGCGACTTATGGTCGGGGTCACGGCCAGCCAATCTTTAACGACTTCCGTTGCACACATCGCCGATGTAGGATCAGACGGCCGTGATAATGCGGGGGCGGGCAGCTAGGAGGCAGCCGTGAAACCGGTTGAATATGTCTTCAGCATCGATGTCTTTCGGCCAGATACGATGCCGATGGATCGGCTCGCTCAGTACCTTGCGGCCCTGGCCAAAATGTTTGGGCATTCCGAGCATACTCATTTTATCGGCATCACAGAAGGTAGTGCGGAGCTTCATACCGCGATCGATCCAGTTGATGCTCCGAAGGTGCAAACGCGCCTGAACGGCGTCCGCCTCGGGGAGGGCCCGAAAGAGGCATTGGCTGGCAAGCAGGCCTTGGAAGATCTGCTAGCGAACGATAATGCGGTAGGAACACTGACCGAGGCTGAGAGCAAGCGAGTTGTCATTCCGTTCGTGGGCCGCAACCGGGTGAAACCGCTCGCCTTCCCACCGTTCCGCGAAGACACCTCGATCGACGGTCAGCTGGTATCGATCGGCGGACGGGACAACACGGCACACGCGATCCTCCAGGACGGGGACGTCTATCATGCCGGCGTGACCATGCCGCGTGAAGTGGCGCGCGACCTTGGGAGGCTGCTGTACGGGCCGCCCCTACGCATGCACGGCAATGGCCGATTCGAACGTCAATCTGACGGCGTGTGGAAGATGACGGACTTTCGCGTTGATCGTGTCGAGGTGTTGGACGACCGCTCGCTTCATGAGGTACTGAACGCCGTTCGTGCGGTACCGGGCAACCAGCTGATGAAGCCATCGGCCTATCGTGATGTCGTCGCGCAGCGGCAAGGCGGAGAAGACGCAGAGTGATACTTGCGGTCGACAGCTCGGCATTGATCCTGCTCATCAATCCCGCTGCGAATCCGCCCGACGATCCGGAAACGGAACAGCCAGTCACGCACGCACGCGAGCGCGTGGAGTTGTTCCTGGCTGGGCTTTCGTCAGCCGACACTCTCATCATTCCGACGCCGGTGTTGGCCGAGGTGCTTGTCGGTGCGGAGGAAGGCGGGCCCGGCCTGCTCGAAGCTATCAGTGGCTTGGCACGGGTGAAGGTACGTCCGTTCGGCGAGCGTGCCGCGATAGAAACGGCGATGATGACCCGGGAGGCGATCGCGGCGGGGGACAAGCGCCTCGGATCGCAGGCACCTTGGCAGAAGGTCAAGGTTGATCGGCAAGTTGTAGCAGTGGCGCGAGCAGAGAACGCAACCCGCATGTACGCCGACGACCACAATCTTGTGACGCTCGCCCGTAAGTTGGGCATGGACGTGTTCAGCACCTGGGATTTACCAGTGCCTGATGGCGTCGAGAACCTGTTTACCGCTGCGGGTGTGCCTATCAATCCGCCCAAGCCCGCGATTGATATCGCTGACGAAGACGACCTTTTAATTGGCAACGCTGTAGCAGTGGGCGACTGATACGCCGAGAGTCTCTGCTATGACCGTCTTCGGGGGCTTCGCGCGCGGAACGCACCACGCTGCAAGCGACGTGGATATTGCAATCGACCTCATAGACGGCTCGGATGAGACTACGGGCTGGCTATGGTTCGACAGGCGAGAGACGTGGAATGCGGAACTGAGCGCCTTGGTCGGCCTGGACGTTGGCTTAGTCCGGCTGACCGACGATGACGATAGCGGCATAGGGCAGGGCCTGTCAGACGACGGGATTACCGTCTTTCGCATCTAAGCCCCGAACTCAGGCCCTTCCTCATCAGGGTAAAGCGTCGAGCACAAATCGTACGGAGTCAGAGCCGCAGTCGCGACGAATCCGTTTGACGAGCGTTCCGGAGCAATCGGAGAATTCTAATGAATCAGGCGCTGCGAACTGAGGCGTTCACCATCACGGCAGTCGAAGGCCGAATCCTGCTCGACGCGCCCGGTCTCGTCGGGACGCTTGATGCAGAGGCGGCATCGGTTCTGGCAGACCGGCTTCTCGCTGCATGCCATGCGGCTCGACTTCAGCAAGCGGAAATGGTGCACGACGATCGCCCTATTGATTGGATCTAACTAGGCACCGAGCTCCGGGCCATCTTCATTCAGATAGAAACGTAGGTATTGTAGACCGTGCGCGCAGCGGGCCGCAATGGCCGAGGTTGGGCGGGCTTCGGAACATCGGGGACCGGATCAGGCAGGGTAAGCACCCCGCCTCCGAACCGGATCCGGATGTAGGCTCCGCTTCCGTGCATCGCCTAAAAGACGGCATCGCGTCCGCTCAACCTCTCCTCCGTTTAAGGAACATGCTCTGGTCTGGCAAACGAAGGAGACAGGTAGTCCGGGTCAAATTCCCCGAGCCTAGCAAGTCCGTCATAGTCAAGGATTTGGACACGGCGTTTGTCTACTACAAAGAGGCCTCGATTACGGAGCCATCGCAGTACACGATTAACGTGAACGCCTGTAAGCCCTGTAACCTCGCCAATGTCAGGCTGGGTCAATGGAAAGTGAAACGCGTTATCCATGACCAGGCCGACCATGTCTAGGCGCACGTATATCTCGCATAAAAAGTTTGCAATCCGTGCTTCTGCACGATGTCGTCCATGCGAAAATATCCATTTCCGATGCATTGCGGCGTCTAATAAAGTGCTAACCCACAAAGCATTTGCGAGGCGGGGCGATTTCTGTGTTATATCCGTTAGATCTTGATGGTCAAATGTGGCAACCTTAACCTCACTAATAGTTACGATGTCATGATCAAGTTGCTTTAACGGCAGCGCGTCGAGATCAACAAAGTCCCCAGGTACATGTAATCCAACCGCTTGGCGAGCACCGGTCTCGTCGTTTTTATATCTGCATGCAAAGCCTTCTAGGAGTAGTGTGATTTTGACAACCTCCTTCCCACGGCATGCTAACGGCTCTCGCGCTGGAACCTTAATTACATTAGAAATTTTACTTTCGATCATTCTTATTTCCTCGATCGAAAGCTGGTCGCGTCCGCGCCCCATGAGGAATTTATGTGAAATCACTGGATCAATGCTCAAAACGCCGTCTCGACGTGGGCAAAAAGCACATTGATCGATATTGTGAAATTGACGCAGGTTGAGGCGGGCAAGCTATAAGGCCCTAACAAACATCAACCTAAACGTTCTTGCGGGAGGTATTTCGATCCAACCTTTGGCGGTGGGCATACGTTAGCCACGGCCGATCGTTATATGCGCGAGGAGCTTGCCGTTCTCGATCCGGGCGCTGTTGCTTATGAGAGCCGGAGTCGACAGGTTCGTCTAATTTGGTGCTGCCGTGGATCAATGCCTGGAACGATCTGCAGTCGCTGGTCGCTGATTGCCGGTGGGAGAATCGGCATGCTGATCACCTTGCGATCCGAAGTTCTAAGCGTCTCGGCCAATGAGGGGATGGTGCTGATCGACGGCCCTGGCCTCGCTGTCACGCTCGACATCGAAGCGGCGTCAGCGCTGTCCGATCAGCTGCTTGCCGGATGCGCCTTAGCGCGGCAGCAAAAGCGGGCATCGATAGGTCAGGCGCATCACTCGGGCCGCTCCACATCACACTAGATGACCGATGCTGAAGCTAATCGTCGCGAAAAAGGAGCGGCCGTAGCCGCCCAGGGGGAGTGTGTCGCATGAAGAGCGACGCTGATCAGTTAGCAACACTGTCCTATTATCTCAACCCTGTTAAGCTCCAAACTCGGGGCCCTCGTCGTCTGGATAGAACGCGTGAGGATCATAGATCGGTCGCTG
>Ga0265780_10003378_pt1 | contig 21017 bp, 25 predicted proteins | sample P1T30metagenome_FD_192432 | JGI IMG/M metagenome (GOLD analysis project Ga0265780, IMG submission 192432) | Plant litter microbial communities from East Loma Ridge, Irvine, California - P1 T30 | ecosystem: Environmental > Terrestrial > Plant litter > Unclassified | place: USA: California...
GTGAGAATGGACATACTACTCTCCTGTTGCTGTGGCGAGCGTAGCTGCCTCATATCCCAGATACAGTCAAAGCATTCCATCACATTTCACCAAACCGCGTATCCATCACTCCTCCTCCCATAATACATTCCTCGAACCGACTCCTCTGCTCGATCCTTTCCTCCCCACTATTCGCGCACCACAAAGTAACCTTCCAATTACCCGAATAAGCTTCTGCTACAATTATGCAGACTATCGTATACTATTGCCAGAGCGGAGAAAGACGCTACTAAGACTCACTCGAGCTACCTAGCAAACGTCGTGATTGGACTACTTTGATACTCAAGGCTAATTACATGCTCAAACACCATCTAGATATCTAGTCCATTGTTCTCAGCGAATCGCTCAAAAGATCAGGTCCACGGAAAGCCTAGCTATTTAGTAACGTGAGGTTGCAGTAATAAATTTTTACTTTTCTCGCTTGTTTGATAAATTGAATTCGGTGGGGGTTTTAATTTATTTTCATCGACGCATTTTCTCTCCTCAGTCTGTCTTGCAGGTGTGATTCACTCACTCTGTATGTGTGTATATTACTGTGCCCGAATGAACGAAAGAAAAAAAATCCACATCACATTCCGTCACGGCGTTACTATTAGCATGGCATTCCGTACTCAAACGAACGAACTGTGCCAAATAGTATAACTCTCCACATACATCAAGAATCAAAAGTCGTGCGGTAGGTATACACGTCCCGTCCCGTATCGTTCGCATCGTACCACCTACTTTGACGAAGAAAGAAAGAAAGAAACAAACAAGGGAAAAAGGTATGCACGTGTCGTGGTACATGTGACGATAGATGAATTGTAGTATGCAGTGTGTACAGCGGCTTTTGAGTGGAATCATGCTTCGATATTCTTGCGTGGTATCTCGTTCGTTCGTCACTCTATTCATACACACTCTCTACACTCTCTACACCTCACGTGACTTTTCGTTCGGCGGCGTCCCACTCGCATGACTAGCAGCCGCATCGGGCGCCGCACCTGCACTCGGCACAGCGCCCTGCTGCCCGCCCAACCAGCCAAACGCACCAGCCTTCATATCCTTCAACTGCGCCTCCTGCATCTTCTTTTCTTCCTCAGCCATTTCCTTGAGCCACTGGTCGCCATTCTCCCTTATCTGCTTATCCAAATGTTCGTAGTTCTGCTTATTGAAGTCGCGGTACATATCGATCATCATTTTGCCCTCGCTCATGCCCTGGCTGATGTTCTGGTCGCCTAGCACCATGCCTGGTTTCTGGGATGCGTCGAGGCCGAGAGACTTCATGAACATGCCGCCTGCGGAACCCTTGGCCTTGCGCTTTTGCTCGGCGAGGTCGGACTGGAAGGCGGTGCGGAGCTTGGCTTCGCGGCGCGCGTATTCTTCGGGTATGTTTTTGTCTTTCATGGAGGCGAGGATGGTGCGCACGTCGATGGCCTGGCCGGTTTGGGACATCATGGCGAGGTATTCGAGGAAGGGGATCATTGCGACGAGGTTCTTGTCGGAGGGGTCGCCTTTCCATTTAGGGAGCACAATGGCGTTTTCGGGCTGGAGTTGGACGTGGGAGTGTGAGGTGTCGAGGATGATTACTTTGGAGAGGTCGCGGTTGAGGTAGGAGAGGTCCTGGAGTTAGTTGTTAGTATGCGGTGGAGAGTGGGAGATGGAGTGGTTGTTCACCTTGATGTACTCGCCCTTCTCAAAACGCGTGGCTTCGCGGAAAAGCGGCCACATGACGAGGCGGAAGGGATCGAGTTTGCGGATGATGGGGTCGGCGTCCATGGACTTGACGGATGTGAAGATGACGAGCTCATATTGGGAACTCAGGTAGCGCAGGAAGTAGTCGAGGCCGGGGCGCTTTGCGAGGCGGTAGCCGTGCTTGGTGCTCCATTCAGAGTGCAGCAGCAGGTCCTCCAGACTCAGCACGAGGGTAAGTTCTGGCGCGCCACCAGGGATCTTGTCCTTGTCTGGCAGTAGTTTTTGGAACGTGGGTTCTGTGTAGTATGCTTTCTGTCCGTTGATACGTGCAGCCGCACGCGCATACATCTGGCCGATGCTCCATCCATTTGGCGCGTCAATGTGTGCGGCTACCTCCTCTTCGCTCTCCCAGTTCCGTCCCATGTAGACTGCGCCGGTTGTGCCGAAGAGGAGCATTGCGAGGTATGACCAGTTTGCGACGCGATTCCTCCGCCTGTCTGTGCTCGTCTCGTATGCGGATTTGGGCAGCTCGCCGCCACCTTCGCGCCCGCCTGCGAAAGGCTCTTCGGGGATGGCATTCGGGTCTTCAGGGTCGCGCTTTGCCTTGGCCTCGGCTTGTGCGAACTCTTCGGCGAAGGAGGACGGAATGCCCTGACGTAGGTCAGGCAGCGGCTTCTGTGGTTGCTGGGCCTCGGGGCTCTCTGTGGTGGGGTCTGTGTTTTCGGCGGGCGACTTTGGGCCCGCCATCTCTTCCTGCTCGCTCATCTTGAAGCCCTTCCCCGCATCTTTTGAAGCCTTTGTAGCGCTTCCCATTGGCCGCGAGGATTTTGTTGGCGTGGTATTCTGCTCTGGCGATGCTGCTGTATCGAATTCGGGCTGCTCTGAGGGATTGACTGGATTCGGGCGGGCCTTGTTCTGCTCGTCGAGCTTGATGGGGTCCGTCCTCTTCCACGTGTTGTCCTTTCTCCGGTTGTTGCTGGCGTATGTGCGCGTCCATTGTGGCGTCGATGCGATCTGAGATGTGCGTGGAGCTGCAAGTGCAGGCGTGCGCAGGGCGCGGAGGGCAGCCCGCGCCAGCATTTTGAAGGGAGTTGGGATGGAAGCTATTTACTAGGAATACAATACAGTCCTACAACGGGTGAAGGAGAAGGATACAGCCGGGGGTGGTTGTGGCGGAGTGTTGAACAATTATTTCGTGCATCGGAAGACCGCAAAGCTAAAGTCGAAGTTGCCCGCTCAAAGATGACGCACGGCCAAAAATGGGGCTGTCATATGGCAAGGTGTCCAACTTCACCCACGCCGCCTCCATAGCGCCGCCGCCGCCATGCCGCTTCCGGCACTCACTCCCCATACCGCCTTCCCTCCTCGCAGTCGGTAGACACGCAAGTCTCATGTCGGCCCACGACGACTCTTTTGGGCATGCGACAGACTGGACGGCCGACACGGCGGAATGCGCCCATGCGTCTAGGAGGAGCGTCCTTTCAGCCACTATGGACTCTGCTGCTGGCCATTGTTTGCTGGGCGACGGTCGCGCGTGGCATGACCGATGAAGGCATTGCGGCGTTGAGGCTAGAGACTCACGACATCTTTTACCATGGATTCGACAACTACATGACACACGCCTTCCCCGAAGACGAACTACGCCCGCTGACATGCGCGCCGCTGACACGCGACCGCTCCAACCCCGCCCATATCGAGGTCAACGATGTTCTTGGAAACTACTCTTTGACACTTATCGACAGCTTATCCACGCTGGCCATCCTCGCTTCATCGCCGCCAACCAAGAAGGAGGGTAGGAACAAGCCACTGAAGGACTTTCAGGATGGCATCAAGCTACTGGTGGAGAACTATGGAGACGGTACTGCTGGACCGAGCGGGCGGGGAGAGAGATCACGAGGGTTCGATCTGGACAGCAAGGTGCAGGTCTTCGAGACGTGCATCCGCGGCGTTGGTGGGCTGCTGAGTGCACATCAATTTGCAGTAGGGGACTTGCCGATCAGAGGGTATAATGCAAAGGTCGAAAAGAGGAAGGGCAAACAGGGCATATTCTGGCGCAATGGGCTGGTCTACAATGGGCAGCTACTGCGACTAGCGAACGACCTCGCAGACCGACTCCTCCCTGCCTTCAACACACCAACAGGTCTTCCGTACCCTCGCGTCAATCTGCGCCACGGCGTGCCCTTTTACGCGAATTCGCCGTACAACATGGACGCCGAACACGGCCAATGCAACAAGGACCCGAATGTGAAGAGCACCGAGATCACCGAGACGTGCAGTGCTGGCGCTGGAAGTCTGGTCTTGGAGTTCTCAACGCTGAGCCGGCTGACTGGAAATCCCCGCTATGAGAAGGCAGCAAAGGCCGCATTTTGGGCCGTGTGGGACCGTCGCAGTAGCATCGGACTTATTGGCGGAGGCATCGACGCAGAGACTGGAAACTGGGTCTCGCCATACACGGGCATTGGAGCTGGCATAGACAGCTTTTTTGAGTATGCGCTCAAGACTCACATCCTGCTCTCTGGACTACCGTACGATCAGAGCAAACCCTCTACCGATTCGCCCGACGCCTTTCTCGCTGCGTGGGAAGATGCTCACGATTCTATCAAGCGCCAGATATACCGCGGGCCGCAACAGCAGCACCCACACTATGCGCAGGTCGACCTCTACACCGGAGCCACACGCGCATTCTGGATCGACAGTCTGAGTGCCTTCTATCAAGGACTGCTAGCTATGGCCGGGAAGCTCGACGAAGCTATCGAGACGCATCTACTGTATACGGCCCTATGGACCCGCTACTCAGCCATGCCGGAGAGGTGGTCGACAGTGACGGGAAACATCGAACATGGTCTGCGATGGTGGGGTGGCCGGCCAGAGTGGATCGAGTCGACCTGGTACCTCTACCACGCTACCAAAGACCCATGGTATCTACACGCAGGAGAAATGGCGATACGTGACATCAAGAGGCGCTGCTGGGTCAAGTGTGGCTGGGCTGGCTTACAGGATGTGCGAACAGGAGAGCTGAGCGATCGCATGGAGAGCTTCTTTCTGGGCGAGACTGCCAAATACCTCTTCTTGCTGTTTGACCCTTCACATCCGCTAAACACATGGGACGCGCCATTCGTCTTCACGACGGAAGGGCACCCTCTCATAATACCGAAGCGGCTGCGATTCAACAAAATGAAAGAGCAAGAACAGCCCTTGCGAGAGAGACAGCCTGTTCCAGGGACGTGTCCACTTCCGCCAGCTCCTGTGGCATTCAGCTATTCGGCCACAGGTGCTCGGTCAGACCTCTTCCACGCGGCCAGTCTAGCTCGTCTTCATCTCATGCCAACCATCGAGACACTAGAGTCACCGCTTGTCGAGTTCAGCGCCGATCACCCGAGTGTGTCTGTCTCAGACTTACAGTCCCCGTCCAACTACACCTACTTTCCATGGACACTACCACCACAATATATCCCAAGGAATGCAACAAGCACTGCACTATCATACCGAACAACTTTCGACCTCTCCTTCCCCAACATGCCGAACTCGGTCCAAGGTGGAGGCATGCAGAGAGTCGACGACGGCATTCTAGTCAATTCCATGAGCGGCCTGCGCTTCGGCATGGTACGCGAACACGACAAGAACTCTCCCGTCCCAAAAGACATCAAGATCGACGAGCACTTCCGCATCTACGCCATCTCCAACCTGGCCCTCGGTCGCGACGAAAAGGTCTTCATGTCCCGCGCAACCATCGAGGACTTCAATCCTCTAGACCCGTTCTTTAGGCGCACTCAGGACCCGAATGTCGTGGATCTGATTATTGACGTGCCGCCTACACCTGTCGTAGACACCGGCAATGGGGCTGTGGATCTTGTGGACACAGGCAACGTGTCCACCTTCCTAGACGGCGCCCTCGAGCTCGAAATCGACCCCGAAGCCCTCGCCAGTTCCCCCTCCTACCTCTCCGACCTCCTCGGCTCCATCCGCTCCCTGCTCTCCGCACCAACATCCACACCCACCGCGCCTCCCAAGCCAGTCTCAACGCAGCGCCACGCCCTCGAAGCCGCGCTGCCAACTGGCCCCGGCATGGCGCCGCTGCCGGACACAAACGATGCAGACCTCACCTACAGCACCGAGAACGAACTAGTCTGGACCAGCATCTACGTCCACAACACCCAACTCTGCAACGAAATACTCGACCCCGCCATCCCAAAACACCACCAAATCATCGCCATCCCGCGCGGAGGCTGCTCCTTCAGCACTAAACTACGCAATATACCCGCCTTCCCACCTGACTCCGCATCTCTCCAACTCGTCATAATAATCAGCTACCTGCAGCACGAACATCCATCACAACATTCTGAAACCCCACCACGAGCAAAAGAATGGTCCCGCAACCCCCCGGCGCTCGTGCAGCCTCTCCTCGACGAAACGCAGTACAGTCCTACCGGCTTGTTACGCGCACACCCCATTCCGCTGGTTATGATTGGTGGCGGGGACGCGAGTGTGGACATGTTGAAAAGGGCGGTTGGTGTGGGGGTGCGCAGGAGGGTGTTTTTTGTTAGTCAGGGGGTTAGGATTGGGAATCTGATTGTTGTTTGAGGGGGTGGTGGGAGATGGGATTAGATTAGAGATGGGATTAGATTAGAGATGGGATTAGATTAGAGATGGGATTAGATTGGGTTGGGTTGGTTTGGGACAGGTGAGAAGATTCATTTGTAGTGTAAGTTATGTATGTTATGTTATGAATTATAAACCTCCACATCACAAAAGCAGTCCGGCGTCCCAATCCCAAGAAAGCAGGTCCTTTTTCTCTATTTTTTCACGTCTCGTGCGAGGTGCTTTGTGTTCTTTCTTTGTTTGCAATCTAAGCTAGTATAACATCCCTCCACTCCCTCCCCGCCTCCACCCAATCCCTAAGATACACATGTCCCACCCCCTCACGATACGCAACCGCGCCTTCCCAACGCACCTGCATAACCGTAACTACCGGCACACCTTTTGCCTCAGTCCATGATACATTTCTTTCCGTGCCTGAATCTCCTCTTGAGACTTTATACCCCGGCGGCTTCACAATCAGACCTAGCGCGATGAACTCGTGCCTGCGCGCAGAATGATCTTGCGCCGACGTGTCCGTTATTTCGCCGATGATATGGCCCTGCGCGTCGAGTATGTACGAGGTGTGTCCGCGTGTCATGACAGGGAAGGAAGAGACTTGTGTGCAGCCGATAATAGCGCCTGGTGTTGAGCGCAGGGCGTGGCGTGTTGCGGGCGAGACATGGGGTTTGGAGGCGGCTAGGTGCTGGTAATAAGTCTCGTAGTCTGGCCAGTGGATGTGTGATGTTTGAAGGTATTGTGACGTGCAGCCCGCGGCATGGGCGATACTCATGTAAAATCGCCAGTTGCGCGTGAGTGTGCAGACGGAATGATCGTTCAAAGCGCGCAGGTCGTCGATAGATGTCTCGTCGAAGCGGTACCAAGCTAGTAGCGCGCCGCAGTAGTCGTCGTCGATGAGTTCTGATCGGGCGTATTCGATAGCGCAGGGAGAAGTCACTCTGGACATCCATGTCCACGTCGGAAAGCGGACGCATTGCTCTTCTGCCTCGAGAGGAGCGGTTGCGTCCAGGTCATTCTGCCAGTGCAATGCCCAATCGAAATAACTGAGAGGTAGCCCGAAATGAGTAGAGTTTGGCCCGAAAAGAGCGTTGCTGATGCCTGCGAAGGCCGAGTATGCGTCGCTTCGGTAGCGGAGCTGTAGGCTGGCGTAGTTTCTTGCATGGCGGGTGTACGCACTGAATGCAGAGTTGTCCGTTGGGAGAATGAGCTTGGTTGAATTCTCTATCTCGAGGTTGAATTTTGAGTTGTACATGTCTTCATGTGAGATAGCCTGTTCGCACTCGAAGAACACACGGGTGTTGGTGAAATACAGCCTTCTGCGAGCGAGGACGCCCTCTTGATATGTCCAGCCCCGAGTCGGCCAGGTTTCAGTCTCGTCCGGTGATTTGTCCCGCGCTACAATCGTTCCTGTTCCGCCGGGTAGAGCAACTTGTAACTGCCATGCTTGGCGCGCATGTCCGACTCCAGGAAGTCCGTAATTAACACCGGTGCCGTGCAGAGCGATGATCACGTACTCTGCAGCAGAGAAAATGCGGTCCATGGCCCCGATCTGATGCTGCTTGTCTGTTAAATCGTCCTGCAGGATACATAACCGGTCGATCCAGAGGAACGGCTCTCCGAGCTGTTCGCAAACAACCAAAGCATCTTGAATTGTTGCTGGCAGCCTGTCCGCCGAAAGACTTCCGGCGTGGGCCAATTGCTGGACGGTCTGCGTAGATGCGAATAGCGACGAACCGGCATCTTGGCCCCAGACGTAACTCAGTGCGACGTACCGGGGCACTCTCTGCTGCACAACACACCGTCTGGCGACGTCAATCACTCGAAATCCTTCTGGGAGCTGAGGCTCGCATGCGCGAAGGCAACTAGAATGAGTTCTGAAACAGGCTTGCGTGATGCTGCGCAAACGACTCCAGGATACCCACTCACCTACAAGCGGCTGTAGAGGCTCTAGTCTCAGTTATTACGAGACGAAAGAGAGTCTGCATTACGCACCAGGGCTATCCATTTGGAAGCACATGGTTCCGATCCACTGGTGTTGGTCGTCCGTCGCTTCGGCGGAGAAGACTACCTTGCTTTTGCAGCCATTTATGAATGCGTCGCGGACTGTCATTCTCGCCACTTCGGCAACCACGCCAGAGCGCCCAGATCGTTCGACCATGCTATGGAGTATGCAGCAAAGTCGACAGTCTATGTTGTTTGATGCTACGGATGGCGTGATCCATGGGACGATGCTCGACACGTCTCTTCTGCAACGGAGGTTGTGCCAAAGTCGGAAGTGTCGACATGAGTCACAAAGGGAGATTTGAGCAGCGTCGGGTCGACTGCATATGCCATCGGTACATGGTTCGTGGAAAGAAGTGTAGAGCTCCTGGAGGCTGTACCGCTTTGTAGCTGGCAGACAATAGGAGCAGCTGTGGATGATAGCTGTCAGGGCTTCGTTGAGAGGGGCTTCGAGTTCAATGTCACTATCGGACATCTTTGCGCCGCTATCGGTCGACTCCAATCCTGATTGTAGTCTTCGAGCTGGTCCATACAACTTCGAAGATCTTCGCCAGCATCTATGGTGAGCTCCAATTTGCAGTGAAGCGGCGATTGGTATCAAGCTCTCGACCGTCGTGCAGACATCTTTGCACCGTCGTAGGCCATACGGGATGAAAAGAAGATGCGATGGTCCCCGCTAAAGCACTTGCGATGGAAGGGCAGAGGTGGTCGTGATAGCGCAGTAAAGGAAGTGGGGCGCGATGGCGGCGGACATGCTAGCGCATTACATACATTTGAGGTCCGTAAGTGGACTACTGCACTAGCGCCGGCACAACGTACCTCCGAAGGAAGCGGCGGGTGCAAGCGAGCCACGCCGGAGAGTCGAAAATCAAAGCTCGAACGCGACAACTTTCGACACAGCCAACGACAAGACCACAACACCTTCCTCCAATTACCCCGTCAAATTCTTCAATACCGACAAAATGGGTGGTGTTTCTGTCAAGGACGTCGAGGTAGGAGACACCGCGCACCCACGATCGATAATAGCAACGGCGCATTAACGCACCCATAGGCGCAGAAGTTCATCGGCGCATATGCCGCTTTCCTGAAGAGGCAGGGAAAGCTCCCAATGTACGTATCACCACTAGATTTGAGGCTTGGAGGTTGCTAACAACTGCCAGTCCAGGTTCGTGTCCATCCTACGGGTGAAGGACAGCCTGAATCCCGTAATTGGGGGATAACTTCAGTTCGCTGACCGCTTATCTACAGGCTGGGTTGATACTGTCAAGACATCGCGTACGTACTGCCCGCCTGCGAGTCCGCCTGCCCTCACCTAACAATCGCAGACTCCAAGGAGCTGCCCCCCCAGGACATCGACTGGTTCTACGTCCGCGCCGCCGCTATTGCCCGCCACGTCTACATGCGCAAGACCGTTGGTGTCGGCCGCTTGCGAAAGGCTCACGGGTACGACCGCCCAAACGCCTACCTAGACGGGCGGCTAACATGTGATGTAGTTCCACCAAGAACCGCGGCTCGCGCCCCTCCCACCACACAGACGCCTCCGGCTCCGTCGACCGCAAGGCCATGCAGGCCCTCGAGAAGATCGGTGTCCTCGAGCAGGACGAGGACAAGGGTGGCCGCCGCATCACACAGTCCGGCCAGCGTGATCTGGACCGTATCGCTCAGACCACCCTCGAGGCCGAGGAGGAGGATGAGGACGACGACTAGATGTTGAATGCGTGTATGAGAAAAGAGCTTGCTTGCATTTGAATGCGGGCGGTACGGATCTACGGTTCACGGCTTATGGCGTTGAGACATGACTTCGCTTCGGCAGACTAGCCTAGGACATCCAATGGAGACGGGCTTGGCCTGAAAAGCAACATGATACCCACCACATCTCGTGTTTCGTGCGCAATGTTTATGATGTCGAGTGATGTACTCTTCATACGAACGCGATGTTGATCCTAAGGCATTTTGTTCCATACGGGCGAAGTTGGAAAATGTGCGAGGAGTGTTGCACACGAAACGGTATTACCATACAACAACAATCTAGCCACCAGCCATTGATTTATTCCGTTGGCGAATATCATCTCCAGCTTTGCCCTCGTCCGTCCTCAGGAAGCAGTACTTTACACGCACCCCCTCCCATCCATCCCACCTCAACCCTCTCCCTCTCCCTAAAACAAATCCGTCATCGCCCCATGACTCGCATCCCCCACAAGCCGCGCATACTTCGCCAACACGCCCCTCGTAACCACCATGCGCGGCGCCCTCCACTCCCCCAACCTCCTCCCAATCTCCCCCTCACTAACATCCATATCAATTCTATTTCGCTCCGCATCAATCGTAATCGTATCGCCATTCCGCACCACCGCAATCGGCCCGCCCACCGCGGCCTCAGGACACATGTGGCCCACTATGAACCCGTGCGACGCCCCGGAGTACCGGCCGTCGGTGATTAAGGCGACGTTTGTGAGTTTCGCGCCCATTATTGCGGCGGAGGCTTTGAGTTGTTCGGGCATTCCTGGGCCGCCTTTGGGGCCTTCGTAGCGGACTACGATTACGATGTTGGGGGTGTGGGGGATTAGGCCAGCGTTGAGGGCGGCGTCGAGTTCGTGTTCTTTGTTGAAGACCTGTGGTTGTATCGTCAGATTGCGTAACTTGGGGCAGATTTTGTAGATTTGGAGGACTTGCCATTGCGCGGCCCTTGAAAACGAGGCCTTCCTTGCCCGTAATCTTTGCGACTGCGCCGGCGGGCGCGAGATTACCGCGTAGAATCTCGATGTGTCCCGTAGGCTTAATGGGATTGTTCAGAGGGCGTATGAGCGTCTGATCCTGTGGGAGAGATGGGTAAGACTCGATATTCTCCGCCAACGTCTTCCCCGTAACAGTAGGAATATCGCCATTCAGCAGCCCCGCAGCAACCAACAACTTCATCACACTCGGCATACCCCCAATATCAAACAGATCGGCAGCCATATACCGCCCCGACGGCGCGAGATCAGCCAGGAACGGGATCTTGTTGGAAACGCGCTGGAAGTCGTCCAGGGTTAGGGGTATGCCTGCTGTGCCGGCCATGGCGAGGAGATGTAGGACGGCGTTGGTGGATCCGCCTAGGACCATCATCATTACGAGGGCGTTCTCGAAGGAGGCTTTGGTGAGGAGCTTGCGGGGCGTGATGTTTTTTTCCATGCAGATGCGGATGGCGGCGGCGGCTTTGGCGCATTCGCGCATTTTGGCGGGGGAGGTTGCTGGTGTTGTGGAGGAATTGGGGAGGGTGAGGCCCATTGCTAGTCGTTGTTAGAATGATCCGAAGTTGCTTGAGCTGAGTACGTACCCTCGATCGACGTCGACATTGTGTTGGCAGTGTACATGCCACCACACGCTCCAGCTCCCGGACAAGCGTTCCTCTCAATGTCCTCCATGATTTCATCTGGCGAGAACTTGCCTGCCTCAGCACTCTCGAGGTTCTTGTAGATATAGGCACCGTGCTTCTCGTAACATGTTGAGATGTTGATGGGCTTCTTTAGCGTCTCGGAGTATCCTGGCATGATTGAGCCGCCGTATACCATTATGGACGGCCGATTGTGGCGTGCAAAAGCCATGATGACGCCGGGCACTAGAGGTTGATGTACGAAGTCAGTGTATGTCTCACATGCAGTTCGTACATGGAACTCTCTTACTGTTCTTGTCACAGCCCGGTATGGCTATGCAGGCATCGTGGTGTTGTGCGCACGTTACTGTCTCGATGCTGTCTGCTATTATTTCACTGTGGGAAGTTAGCAAGGCGATGGCTATATGAAAATCAGCAGGCCATACCGGGTTTGTAGCGAGAAGCGCATTCCTGTATAAGATCAGCAAAGTCATAGTTACTTGAAAATAATCCGGACATACCCTCGCCACCCATAGTGATACCATCCGAGACACCAATAGTGTTGTATTGCCACGCCAGCATATTGTCATTCACAATGTTCTTCTTGATCTCTTTTCCCAGATCCAGCACTGCGGTTCGGTCAATGTATGTCCCCCACGTGGTGTTGCATATGCAATGTTGGATACTACCGAGCCAATGGCGGACGTCGAGCATCCCAATGTGGTAACTTACAGTGCATGCTGCAGCATCGTCAGTATCATGACGACAGCCGCGTCCGTGTGGGTGTTGATATCTTACTTGCAAGGGTTGCCTTCCCACCAGACACTCGCAATGCCTACGTGGGGCTGCGTTTTCATGGCTTCTTTTGAAGGTACTCCAGCTGCGTAGAGCATTGCCTTTGGAAGTCATCAGCCAATGACATCAAAATTAGATTGCGGATGTGCGAACCTGAGCTCCCGGAAAGTTGTGACCGGCAGTGAGTGTAGAGCTGTACTTGTTGAGCGCTGGCTTGCCATCTCTCGTGGCGTCTTCTGGAAGATGTGCAAAGCTTAGGAAGCGCGGCTCCTCTGGCTCGCGCTGCTTCACGAGGTTCTTCGGGTCCATTGTGAGTGGTGTGTAAGGACAATCAATGCTAGAAGGACGATGTCACTACTAGTTGGTGTAGAAAGGACGGATAAAGTCAAAAGCGTTTTGGAAGAGGACGAGAAAGGAAGTCAAGGTAGAAAAGTGAAGTTGTGGACCCGGATGAGATATCAACGATAGCCGATATCACGTATCTAGCCTGTCCACTAAGTCGCCGCCACGGAGCACAACGTTCGCTTGGAAGGAGATCAGCCCTGCTTGTGTCCGAGCATCTTCCAACTCGAAGACGCGTCCGGCGGGGCGGCATCTTTCTACGGTATTTCCATCTGTGAACTCACCCGAGTCGTGGAGGGGTACAAGCTGAATTGACTTCTGCCCCTCATGCCGATGCGCTACTTCACTTAGCACAGCTTTATCGAATGTCGGGAGCCAATGTCAGTGCCTGGATTTCCGAGCCAAGTCGTGGTGATTGGTCGATTGCGCGTCGCGCTGAAGTTTGCCGAAGTTTGTGGGTTCTTGTGGTGTCCCAAGATGTTTGTGGGAGCTAGACCGATTGAGGTGCAGTTAACGGCGAAGGATTCAAGACTTCTGGAAGCCCAGAATTGATGCAACTGCAAGTCCATGGCGATGCATATGCAAGATTGCTTGCAGAATGTTGTAGGTATTGCAGCATCGAGCCGGAACGTGGTATGGGCATGGACGTACTATATCAAGGGGCCAGAATTGATAGCACGCGACGGTTGATACCTTTCGACGAGTGTACACAGTAGACACGGCGACATGGCCAATGATGACGTCGCGGAAGAAACGAGCGTGTAGCGGCGTCTTCAAAGCGGACCGGGCGGCGGTACTTGGACGCGCCTTCCTCGCCCACCTGATGACAGCCTTGACCTTACGACTAGACATCCATATACCCATGATGTCGGGAGAGGTATTCTCTCAGATGGCAAAACTCGTAGAAGCGATAGTCCAGGAACACTCATGATGCTCACTTCACTGCGTGTCGAATCTACAACGTCATCGCAGACGCATCCGAAGAATCCGGTGAGCCAAACTCAAAGATCAAACTTGCTCAGAACAGATGATAATCAGGGGTGAGTTAATGGACGGTAGACTAGGAAGACCTCCTAAAGCTTGTGTGCGCAGCCTTGCCAAGATCACGATAAACGCCGCTCCCGTTGATCCCGCGCAAGAAGGAAGCCCAACTGTGCCTGACATCACTTCGCGACTACCTACCTCATGTTTGTTACCACGTCGCGACCTACTCCTGCGCGGTCTTTTTCATCCGATCTTGTGCATACACCGCCCATCTCGTTGCGCGGCCTCCCGTCACCACTCGCTGGGCCCTTTACCGCGTGTCATTGCTTTTCCATCAATATGCGACCAGCAAACACACCCATCATTCCACTGCAGCACAACCATTATCCTTCGTAACAGCACATTCGCTGTGTTTCCAACGTGCGCGCGTCGCTACGTAGCAGTTGTCCCCAGGCACCGGCTGTCCAAAGCCAAACACCAGAGCACGATTCGCGATTCCTGATTCCATTGGCTGCTGCCCGTGCGAGGGTTTCCACCTCGCCATCCCGCTTGTCAGCACCTCCGCGCCCCGTTGAATATACATTCAGCCCTGGGCCACGCCAGAAGAGATGGAGCCTCATTCGCGTCCTTGCTCGTCTCATAATGGCACGTTGCGCCTTCCACAGGCCCTCGTCTTGCTGCTAAAGTCTGCGCTCGCCGGTCCGACCTGCAACTCAGTGACACAGACCGCTGCCGGCCCTCCGCGCTGGCAGAGTATAAAGAACTCGGCTTACCGTTTGGCTTTCTCCATCAACCCTTTCGTCGTTAGTGGCGATTGGTCTTCTCAGCTAGTTGTGGGCATGGTCAAGTTCACAGTACTATGTGGCTTGGGATCTGCGATCTGGCTTTGGACCAGACGGGACCGGAAAGGAAAGGTCGCATCGTCGACCGTTGACCAGCAGAATGCCAACGCCGTCGGTAAGGATTCCCAGACGATCTCTGGCCTTTCTGTTACATGATCTTGTTCCATGGGCCCGGACGCGACCTCGGGATACCCCTCTGGATCTTGTCACGTGCCGTACCTTGCAATTGTTGCTAACAATGACTAGATGATGCTGCTACAACTGACCCTGGCCTGCTCAGAAAGCACTCCACCATCCGGTCGTATGGCCTGTATCCAGAGATAAGGACATTCTACCGGCCCCATCCGCAGGAAAGCAAGTTACCGAGGGAGCCTTGTCCTGTCCCACTTCTGGTCTTCATTCACGGCCTGGGAGGATCGGTTGCGCAGTTCAATCCCATCTTGCTCAGCCTTTCGAACCTTGCATCATGCTTAGCAATCGATCTCCCGGGATGCGGACTTTCTTCTTTCGAACCCAAAGACTGGTCAGCCTACACTTCAGATGCCCTGGTGGAACTGCTGGCTGAGGTAATCGAGGATCATCGTGCTGTCGATGAAGGTCAGCAGATCATCCTCGTAGGTCATAGCATGGGCTGCTCCTTGGCTGCACTGCTTGCCTCGCCGTCGTCTCGACTGGGACACCTCATTTCTGAACATGTCGCTGGCCTCGTCGCCATATGTCCACAGGCGGATCCGCCAACTCAGGCACAGGTTAAGAATCTTAAGCGGTTCACACGCACGCCAGCCTGGCTCTTCGATATGCTCAGGAAGTGGGACAAGAGGGGTGGGGTGGACAGTGCGAGCGTCCGAAGGATGACCGGACGAGATGCAGAAGAAGAGACGAAGAGGCTTCAGCTACGGTTTAACAAACAGAGTCGATCACCCGTCTGGCAAAGAATGGCTAGGGGCATGTGTCCAGACTATGATCAAGAGCCTCCAACTGGAGGGCTGCCCGGAAGATATACATGGTCAGGCTTAAAGATTCCCGTCTTCCTCGCTGGTGGCGAGAGTGATCGCGTCACGCCTGCTTGCAATGTTAAGTTCATCGTCGAGTTCCTCGGGCGAGATGTATCAGCAGTCGAGCCACCAAGCGAGAAGGCCAGCCTTCCCATTGCAGCAGCACCCGTGGACCCATCAGCGCTCGAGCCCACCATCCCGCCGCGCAAGCACCAGGACTCAGGCATCGACGCAAGGGATATACCTAAGCTTGCGGATGACGCCAAAACCACCAGTTCAATGACACCAAGCTGTACTGCTACGGAAGAAGGCCTCACGGACAGCAGCATTACTACCGCCGACGGACCTCTGATGTCAAAGCCTTCAACAAGTCCATCCCCATATCCGCGTCGCTTGGTAGTCAAAACCGCCATCATGCCTAAACCCGCATCACACTCCCTGCTCTTTGCTCCATCCTCCTCACGCATCATATCTGGACTCATCGGCGCCTTTCTGGCCGACCACATCGACCCGCGGCTTTCGCTCGCCTGGCAACTCCAGTACCTTAGCACCGAAGGCAAATGGGACGTCAAGAATCTTGCAAAATGGCAAGCCGTGCCGCCTGTCTCTGACCCCATTGCAGGTGTCTTCCGCGCTATGAAGACGCTGAGGGAAGTCGATGAAGTGCACACGCCGATTGTGCTAGCGAAAAAGATGAAGGGCAAGATCTGCGCCGTGATCGACATCTCGCATGACAACCCTGTGTACGACCCCAAGGGCCTAGAAGACAACGGCATTCCATACCACAAGTTCCCCACCGTATCGAAGCAACCGCCACAAGCCGACGAAGTTAAGGTGTTCATCGACCTCGTGGACAGGGTTCGGAGCGAGGGGAAGCAGGGTCTCATTGCGGTGCACTGCCACTACGGCTTCAACCGCACAGGCTTCTTCCTTGTCTCGTATCTCATCGAACGTCTCGGGTACAAAGTGGAAGACGCGATCGATGAGTTCGAGAGGGCCAGGGCGCCGGGCATCCGGCATTCGCATTTCATTGACACGCTGCACGTCAGGTATTGTGCGGGGCTGAGGAGAGCGCCTACGCTGTGAGTGGCGTGTACGTTCTGTCGCTATGGCATGGGAGGTATTGTTGTACATTATTTGTTGTCTTTTTTGTCTTCTTTGCTCATTATTAGCGTTCGCGTCTGGCGTAACGACTCCTGGCTAGGAACTCAAGGGCATAGGGTAAACGGTTCGTGTTGCATCGCTGCGGGTATTAGCGTTTCAGGTAGTTTCTTGTAATCAGACGACTTTCATGGTCTTTGTATCTTCGCCATTGGGACGTATCAAATGACTCATCCATCATTGAGTTAGTATCAAGGATAGTTCACGACGTAGGTTGATCACTTCACAGAACTAATTAATCCAGCACATCTCGCTATACCTTACCCTTATTACCCACTTTTCTTCACAAATAGACCCCTTTCCACCACGATCTCTCAAGATGGCTAGTTATATCTATTCATGAATTCACCCCGTGCACCACAAAACGCTCCAAACAAGTACACCGCCAAGAACAACTTCCTACTCATTAGACACATCCCCATCAACAACTCTGTAACTCTCAATAAGACCCGCATCTTCCTGTACCGCATACAAACATGCTCCGTTCCTCTGTTGCTCGAATATAAGCGGTCTGTCAACCCTGCAAAAGCCCCTATCAGTGACGAAGTAATCCGCGGCCACGAGCTCCTCAATCTTCGCGCCCGATCCATCGACGAGATATCATCGAAGAGGTATGATAATCCTTTGTTGGCGCCCCAGCATTCGCGGTTCAGGTGGTTGCTTGCGCAGGCGACTGATCGCTGGGTCCATTCCCTTGCGCAGTTCTGCGGAGAGGAAAAGCAGCATGTTCGTGAGCTTTCTGCGAGAATAGAGAAGTGAGAACGGACTGTGGTGATGATGGTGGCGAGGATGAGGGGGAGGGGGTGGGGAGATGCATGGTTGGGTGGGATATGATGAGATGGAGTGGATTTGGGGTATGCGTGGAGATTGTAAAGAGATTTGATGGTAAGACGAGTAGAGTGAGAAGTGATATCGATTGCTATGTTGGGTTGTAACTGTCGATTTGCACGGCAGATTTTCAGATGCTTTATGTAGGTTAAGCGTAGGCGTGTCACTCTCAAGGTCAGTAGTATGAGACATTGTTAGGGCTGAAGCCATAGCATCAGGAATCATTTGAGCTGGTAAAGTGATAATAGACTAGCATCTCCAATCGAACACTTCTCTGGCACTGAGATAATCTGGATTCTTTGGTGCTGATGGTAGCACAAAGGGTACGGCTGATAACCATGCCACCCTACCAGCTGCAATGTTTGTAGTGTGTGAGCTGTGCCTTTCTTAGTCTCCCTTTGTTGTTTATACGTGAGTCTTCTAAGATTGCTCGTACTGCTCTGCCTACATACAGAGCAAGGACCGACTCCGGGATTGCGGTTCACCGACAGTCGATACATAGTGTCAGCCTGGCACCTTAGTTCACACGGTACACTGTGAACTGCACCTCACGTGACTGTGTTAGTCACTTGCTTACTCATCTGGTTGTGTATATAATCGCTCGCTGTAGCTCTCTCAATAAAACAACCTTCTGCCTCTTTCTTGTCTGCCCTGTGCTCCCACATCCAACACATAGATTCGTGAGATGGGCAGGGATACGTTGATATTCACGCGGCATATGTTGAAACCAAGTAATCTCATGACCATCGTTAAAGGCCTAAATTACAGCGGTCTCAGCGCACCTCCTCGTTCGTCTGACCATCGACTGTTCATAGCTTGCCGCGCATTCTTTCCCCAGAACGCGATGGGAACGGCAACCATTCCAGACACAATTTGAAGCACAGCCAACTCGATGCCGACGAGCTGAAAGCCATGAGCATCGGTCCAAGAGGCCAACACAAAGCTCAAGCCAAAAGCGAACAAAAGGCCAGCGCCGCTCATCGCTGCGACAGCGGCAGCAGCCCAACGTGGAAACGCCTCCGTAACCCACAAAGTTGTCGTGATTGCCAGCGTGACCCAAGAAAACCCATTGAGCCCATAGGAGAAGTAGTACACACTCAAATGCAAGCTATGTTGCACAGCAAATCCATATATAAGCGAGCTGGCCACGCCTGCCATGACGGGTAGGATCAGTCCTACCAGGTAGTGCTCGGCTTCTCGGACGCCATGATTTCGTTTTGCAAGACGGTTGAGGATCCGCTCAATTGGGATCACACCGACTGGGTATGCAAAAAGTCCCCCAACTGCGCTTGCCAGGTTGACCAGTGCGAGCGTCTGGGAGGAGAGGTTGTATGGCGCTTCGCTGAGAATACGAGGATAGCTATTGTTGATGAACATCATGCCCGTGTAATTGAGCGCGATTGTGATGGCGACCCAAAATATCAGCGGATTGATGAAGCAGAATGCAACTTGCGCGCAACATCGGCCCATTGAAGTCCATGAAGCGAAGGGCGACCGGCCAATGCTGTACTTCCCAAAGACACCATGTTGGGGCGGTAGCTCCGGAAGATCTCGATAGATGTTCGAGTCAGCTTCAATGTCTTTGAAGACGGTCAACTTCTCAGTCGCGCTCTGGAGAACAATGAGGCCGTCAAAGGCGACTGTCGGACGTTTGAAGTACGTCTCCGGAAATAGAAAGAATACGAGCACTACAGAGATCATGGCTGGTATTGACCAGTAGCGGTAGTACGAGCGCCATTGTGTGCCATGGTCCGAGATGTATGGAATGATAGCCACGAAGCCTGAGCCGAAGAGACCAGCAATGGACCAGAGGATTGCGATGGCTTTTGACCTCTCGTGAATGAACGTCATATCGATCACAATCAACAGTGTCTGCTCGTCTATCAGCACATCTTTGTTGTTCAGGTAGGCGGAACACTAACCGCAATCAGAGCGAAGCCCTCTCCTAAACCCATGAAGCAGACGCAAGCAAGTAATTGCTGAAAGTCCCGAGTGTAGCCCGCGACTAAAGTTGCGAGCATCGTGACGAAAGACGCGATCAGAAACACCGGGCGACGTCCCATGCCAATCGTCAATGGCACCCAGAAGAGCGCCCCAACGGCCATAAACAGCGTCGGCATAGTAATCAGCATGTCCATTTGCCAGGGCTCAATATGCTTAAAAGTATTAGCACGCCCTTTCCCCAACGCGTTTCCGTCAACTCACATCCAACCCGAAATCCCTCGAAATAACTTGCATGAATATTCCAGCAGCTTGCGCAACAGCAAGAGCGACAGTCGAGAACCACGCCACAGCGAGAAACGCACCAGCGCGTTTCCATACGCCCCAACCTAACGGATCTGCTGGGCTGTCGGACGGTGCAGGTAGCTTGAGCGTTTGGCCATTACCAGTGATGAGAAAGACGCTTCCGGTCAGAGTGTACGACTCGTGCTTCCGACGTTGCGCTGCGGTGGAAGGATACTCTGACGAGATGTCGGAGTCGAAGCGTTCAAGACCATGTGTACTGGTGCTGGATTGGACGACCTTGGGCCCAACGAGCGGTACGGCCAATGGAGCTGGAGCCAGTTCGCCTTCTGGATACAACCTACGTGGCGTCTCCATGGTGAGATGGTGAGCAACGGATGCTCCACTCGGAGGCTCAGAACCAGCTGAGGCGATGAATACTAGTGATTAAGATGAGGTGTCTATGGAGTCATTTAGACAACTATGGGCTAGGGAATGGGTTCATATGATCTGCTTCGGTCGTTTTGTTCGGCCCTCCTTGCATGTCAGAAACGCGGGAGGCATCTCGGTGGCTTGGTGTTCTGCGCATGGTTCTATCGCGCCGATGCCTTTTCGCCCAAAACACAGCCTCGAGGGCATCGAATTCGGCGTTATGCATGCAAAAAGGTTCAGCAAGGAAGTTACATGTCCATTCCACGTCCCTGTCCATACGACATTATTGTGCTGTGACAATTGTATGTTACTGTAGTTCTTCCGATCGCGGTGGAGCTGTTTCGCATGTTTGACAAGACGTTTCGTGGTTCACTAGCCTGTGAGAAGTTTAAACTTCACGCTAGACTTTTCTGTGTGCGCATTGGCGAACCATAAACTGAACTGACATCTGGGTAAGACCTTGGTTGTGTATTCGCGGTAGTTTCCACAGGAGTGAACTAGGTGCTTTGAACTTCAGATGTCTATTCAGGATTTGTTGAAGTTCAAAGAAACGCTTGCTTGTGATCTTTTTGATGAAAGGCACAAGATTTGGCATGATGATGTGTTGTATTAGAAGGCGCGTGAGAGCCTCTACGAGGCTCACAGAGGCTGCCAAGGCACTATCTACACGCGATCACGTGAGAGGTATCAGTGGACTACCGGCTCCGTCCAACACTTTTGTCGGCTTGAGTGTGAATAGTCCACTGATTGCCTACT